>Ga0228711_1012866_pt1 | contig 10078 bp, 8 predicted proteins | sample MedpolnodulmetaG_2_FD_177996 | JGI IMG/M metagenome (GOLD analysis project Ga0228711, IMG submission 177996) | Root nodule microbial communities from Medicago polymorpha collected in Santa Monica, California, United States - brown nodules | ecosystem: Host-associated > Plants > Roots > Nodule...
CAAGGAGAGTTCCACTAAAATGTAATGTCGGATTACAAGTTTCTCAATCACACAAGAAAGAGACTTCTCAATGCTCAAGGACAACTCCAAGAGACTTCTATGCTCAATCACACAAGAAAGAGACTTCTCAATGCTCAAGGACAACTCCAAGAGACTTCTATGCTCAATCACAACTGAAAGAGACTTCTCTTAACAATTACAAAGAATTGAATAAGGTTTTGAATACTTGATATACAATCAGAGGTATTCACAAAACAATATGAACAGAACAGACTCTGTTTTTCTAGACACTTGAGAATTCTAAGATATGAACTTTTGTAAGAATTCTCTAAGTTGTTGATGTGTATAAACTCTTACAGCGTTTTGGCTCAGATAATGTGTTGGTCTTATTCTTCGTTCTTGTCTTTATTTCTTCAAGTCTTCATTCCTATTTATAGAAGATTTGAGAGACGTTGAGAGATAGCCGTTACATCAACTTGTCTTACTGAAGCTTGATTCTTCACCATTGATCCTTTGTCTGATTTGATAGTTGTCCTATGAAGAACTAATTTCAAATCAATTCCATTTGAGACGGAACAATGTCTGTAGTTATATTACTGTTAATCTTGTCTTGATATGGAGACAAGTTGCAGAGATGGTGGTTGCAGAGACGTGCACAGAGTTAGTGGTTGTACACTTCGTACAATGTACTTTGTCAACTCTGGTGAAGTGGCTTCTGATGAGATGCTTCTGATGACATGTCTTCAGGAGCCCTTTCTTCAGACTCGTTTCTTCAGACGCGTTTCTTCAGACGCATATCTTCAGACTCGTTTCTTCAGACGCATATCTTCAAACGCTCTAAGCTTCAATACAATTCCTTTTGCTCTTTTGACTTGTTCATTCAGAATCCTTTATGAATAGTACTTTGATTATGATCTTGTACACTTGAACAAATGTTTAGCATATCCAATTGATAATTTTTAATACCTTTTTATCATCAAAACTCAAGAGGTGATTTTGCGAAACACCCTTTGTTCCAACACCATGTGATGCTTACTAGTGGTACCAAGAGCGTAAACCATAGAGGCATGATAAGAGATTATGCTGTTGACAGAATTCCAAGTATCTTTATGCACATTTTGGAAAATATGTTCATTTCTATTTCTCCAAATTTCAAAACAAGTTACTATGAACTTGGTACTTGCCTCCATTGTAGCATGATGTTTAAACCAAAGTTGACAATCCTGCATGTAAAAATTGTTAGGACTGGTAGGACAAATATCCTTCCAAATAGACATTGCTCTAGGACAACCCCGTAGAGTATGCAAATCACTCTCGACAGCAGCACCACATCTATGACAATAAGTATTGGAGGTAAGGTGATGTGAGACTCTGAATGAATTGGTAGGAAGACTACCATGCATCACTAACCAACAGAAATGCCACAGATTTTTTATATTATTTATATTATTGTTGTCATTGAAAAATATAAATATGGTTTGTTGAATTTATTAAATTTGAAAATCACAAATATCTAGGTGGATTCTAGAGTGAACCATCATTTAATATGCACTTTGGGAAACGCTGGTGTGCACGACATAACAGTCGTGTAAATCACACGAGTGATGACATGGCAACAAATTAATGTTTGATTTTTTTAACTTCAAAAAAAAAAAATTATTGTTTGATTTTTTAACTTTAAGAAAGAACCACCGTGCTCAACGTTCCAACGTTCCCAATCCAAACTTTAATCCACCAAACACTGTGTTTACTGTTTAGGATTGCAGCAAATGAAATCAAGAAAAAGGGTTATAATTTTTCTCAATCCAAACTCATCTTTCTCAATTCAAGAATGAAATTGATGAAGGGAAAATTTTAAGGTTTGCTTCAATTCCACTTTTATTCTATTGCAATTACTACATACAAAAGTTTGATTATTGATCTCTTGTTCTATTCACTACCTTCTTAGTACTCCATCGGTTTCTCTCTCTTTGATTTTCTATGTATTTTCTGAGTTTTTGCATTGTAGTTGATTTTAAAAGGTGTTGAATTTGTTATTGGTTATAGATGTGGCCAAACCTTATTCAAAAATTTATAGATGGAGGACTTTATGTCATCGAAACTATGTTTCTAGAATTTACATGAACCAGTTAAAGGTCAGGTTCTGTTTTCTTAATTTGTTCTATCATATTCTTACCATTTTCTTTCATATTCCTAAGCCTTTCAGCATTGCATTGGTAATGTGTGAAGGAAAAGTTTGCATTGCTTGTAGCTTTAATTAGTAGTTATAAGAAAAGAAAACAAGTGTGTATGTTAAGCTGAATTGCTAATTGTTGAAAGCACTTATATGCTATAAGCACCTAAATAGAAATAGCTTATTTTTCTGGGGTCTTCATTTCTAATTGAGGGCTTTAACTTCTTAATAGTGGTTAACCTCTTTGGATTCACTTCATTCCAGGGATTAAGTTCCAAACTGACAATGAACCATTTAAGGTAAGGTAACCTTCACCCCCGCTGGCTCATGCTTATGTCCTTAAGGTAAGGTGTTCTGAATTTGAATTCTGAGTTTCATTATCTTGAAATTATCGTGCATTGACAATGTACATTTGAATTGTTATTGAACTACTATTAGAACCTTGCAAAGACATATTGTTTATTTGTCTAGAAACTAATGGCAATTGTTACAAGTTTGTTCATTTTGTGCCAAATAGGTATTTACCAATGTTGAAGCAAAAATCTTTTTGATGAATGTTTTAATGATAACAAACCTCGTGGATTAAATGATAAGTTTTATGAATGGTGATCTACTGATGTTTGCACTTGAGTTTTTGTTAAAAGAACAGGAATCACATAAGTGGATAAGCTAGAAGCCATCCATTGATAAGTGCATTATAACTACTCAACAATGACAAAATGAGTATATCATCAGTTGAAACAACAACATCATATCTCCATGAAGACTCATAGCTCAAGAATCATGATGAAAGAACTTGAATCATGATGGAAGAACTTACATCACAAGCTACACAAGAATGTGCTTGAAGTTATGTGACAAAACTCACATTAAGTTTTATGTTATATGATAAAAGAAAATATGCATACAAGCTAGGAAGATTCTCAGAACCTCCTCAAAGTATCACACTTCCAAAGCTTCTGAAGATAAGAAGTTCAGAGTTCAGAATGTTCATATGAACAGAGATCAGAATGTTCATATAAATGGAGTTCATAATAATCATGAACCATAACCATGAATATATCCAGAAGTAATAAAGGATTACTTCATGGATAAACAAGAATATTTAAAGTCATCAGTTACATGCAATGATGAACTAGATGCAAAGAAATATTCTTCTGGACTTCAAAGAAAGAATCATCTTGTTTGTCAAAACAAATGATTTCTCATTTATATGCTTCAAGTAGTTTTTGAAGGAAATAAATAAACAACCTTCATAAGGTTCAAAGTGTTGAAGGACATCAGAATGTTCAGCACAAAGTACAACCGTCAAAAAGGAAGGAGCCCAGAAGAAACATTCTGAAGTTCATATGTATGAACCTAGAAAGAGTTTAGAAGGTTGTTCAGAAGGTTCATTAGAGCAAACCCATAAATCAATGTCCACACCAAGAACATGCAAGAACAGATGTGACATGAACATTTCTTAAATGATTTTGACTTTGGATTAAGAAATCATTAAAGGCATCTATGGTGATTAAAGGATTAATGGACTTTGATAGTTCCTGGTATTTGTGCGTTCTTGAGTGATTAACCAAGACACAAACAAAGTTTAAACCATACCAAGATACAAGAAGTCAAATGACGTTAAATTCATGAACTAATTCTGAAGTTCAGAAAGTTAGTCCAGAAGTTGATCAGAACGTTCTGATGGTAGTTCAGAAGGGTGTTCAGAAGCTTCAGAAGGGCGTTCAGAAGCGAACCTAGAATCATTTTCAGAAGCTGTGTTCAAAAGCGAACCCAGAATCATCTTCAGAAGGGTGTTCAGAAGCTTTAGAAGGGCGTTCAGAAACGAACCCAGAATCATCTTCAGAAGCTGTGTTCAGAAGCGAACCCAGAATCTTCAGAAGGGTGTTCAGAAGCAAACCCAGAATCATCAAGAACGTGAAGAACATGCAAGACACATGTGACATGGATATATGTCCAGGAAAGTACACTTGCATGGATCAATCAAGCAATAAAGGCATATATAAGAACTATGTCAAAAAGGATACTCAATGTTCATTTAAGACTATGGACATTGACGTACTAGGAAAATTCCACAAAGGAATATCATCCTAGATGTTAAAATAACTGCTCTTCATTGTTGTTTCACTATTAGGATTTGATTACATCAAATGGTAGTCTTACAAATCATCCTAAGTGAAACAAATGGAACATTCTGATGATCAGAATGTTCAGCTCTGCACATGCTTACTTTATGAACAGTACAGTAGGTGAAAAGCAAAAAGGCAAAAGCAAAAGCAAATCTGTCCTGCTCAATCAGAGATAGACAACGCATGGAGTTGGTACAGTACATGGACTACACAATCCCTCAAAGCATGGGCATGGAGATGCAAAATCCACTTTATCTGTCCTGCACCAGTCCCAAGGCAAATCTGGGAAAGGAACTTTTTGATGTATGTGGAAAAGCCCATACTTTGGTTATTATCCAGAAATTCATATGAAAAGCATATGAAACGCCCAGAAATTCATGTATTCATTCATACATGATGAACCCAGATGAAGATCGTGATGAACCCAGATGAAGATCATCATGAACACAACAACATTCTGATGTTCATCAGAGATCATAATGTTTGCCCAGAATTTCAAGTTAAAGCTTGTGGGACCCAGGACACATGGCATAACACCATTGGACACCCTACAACGGCTATATTAGCCCAAAGACTCTATAAATAGAGATCAAGGCCTTAGCAAAACTTGCACCATTGCAAAGCATACAAGAAAACAACTTAAATTGTTTGAAGCTCTTGCAATTGAGATTGGTTATCACCGAAGGCTCTTTTTACCTTCTTGTAGTGTACACCAATACTTCTTGTTATCTCTTTCAAAGATAACTTCTTCCTCTTCTTCTGTTTGATTCTCAAACATTCAAACTCCAAACATCGTGTAAAGTCTCATCTAGCTTTAGGGGTACTAAAGTGTTAGTTTGAGCAAAAGGTGTAAAAGTCTAAGTGGGTAACTTAGCAAGAAGAAAAGAAAGTCTCATCTAACTTCAGGGGTACTAAAGTGTTAGTTTGAGCAAAAGGTGCAAAAGTCTAAGTGGGTAACTTAGCAAGAAGAAAAGAAAGTCTCATCTAGCTTTAGGGGTACTAAAGTGTTAGTTTGAGCAAAAGGTGTAAAAGTCTAAGTGGGTAACTTAGCAAGAAGGTGCAAGCCTGCTGAGGCTTAGAGAATACAGTTGATGTAATTGTTCAGGTGAACAAGATTGTAAAGTGCAGGATTTGAGAGGTTATCTCAAACACCATAGTGGAAACTCTCACAAGATTGTGAGGAGTGGACTAACCCACATTGGGTGAACCACTATAAATTTCTGTGTGTTCTTTCTACTCCCTTTACTCTTTTAAATTCAGTATACACTATACACACACAACACAGCTACTTGATTAAATCAGTTTCTGCATAATCTGCACAAGAACGTCAAAACGTTCTAAAGCAATTTCACTAACTTAACTTTTCCAAGTAAACCACTTGAGAATTAATTTTAAGTTGCAGGTTAATTTTTAAAGGGTCACAATTCAAACTCCCCTTTCTTGTGACTATTTTATTCACTTCAACCAACTGGTGTCTTTTGCTCATGTATTTAGAGAGGCGAATTCCAATGCAAACAAACTAGTCAAATAGGGATAAAAAAATGGAGGGCATGTGGATGACTCTGGCATGTTTGTGTATTGCTTTTGTAAACGCCTATTGATGTAAAGGCATATTTGTATAAAAACTCCATATAATGTTGGTGCGGTAATGGTGCTTTTTTAAAGGCTGTTAAGTGGGTGGTGTATTCTTTTGTATGCTGCTGTTTTGCTGTTTTGGCTACGAGTATATGACAACCTCATTGTTATCTTGCTACCGTGTGCTGTTGCTGGTCCTGGTGTGTGCAGCTGTGTTCTGGCCTGCTGTGTGCGTCTGGTTTTTCAGCTGTTGGGGGGATTTTTTGGTTCTGGTTTTTCCCTCCCTGCGTGGTGTGGCTGGGTGTTTTTCTGTTGTTTTGGCTGTGCCAGTTTGGCGCACGTTTTTGTATTTCTGTTTTGGCCGCGAGCTTTTGTGCGTCTCGCACAATCTCGAAGAGAATAAAATTTTGATGTTTCAAATAAAAAATGTAAAGGCATATTGCTCTTGTACATAGTCACAAAAAAGGAAAAAAAACAGAGAACTTATTTATGACAGTCACACATGACTTATTTTTGGCATAGTCACAACACTTGGATCCCTCTGTTATCAAAAGGTGTCATGATCTCTAAATTGCAAGACATGTTTCTGTACTGCTAAAGTATATAACAAATACATAACACCACTCTAGGAAGCTAGCACATAACACAATCAAGAGCCTCATCACAAAGTAACAAACATGTCCACTCAAAGAGACATAGATATAAACCTCCAAAATGTGCAAAGAACAAAAGTGAGAGTGAAGCTAAATTGTTTCAACACCAATAACATAAAAATCATCCAAATCAAAACATTATAATTCTAACATAAAATAAAGCTAAATAGTTTCTACTACATTCAATAACAGTACAAGCTGTAGATTCCAATTGTCATCCTAACATGTAAAATGTAGTGTCTTAATCACTTAACACAATATAAATTTAAATAGTTTCTGCAAGTCTGCAACAATCATCTTCAACTCTCATCTCCCAAAGAAGTGGTTCATTCATGTCCTCATTCTGATGGTTTATCAATCATATGGTGTTGTGCCTACAAAAAACACATAAATGTAAGAATTACTGATTTATATTAAAAATTGACTAGATCACTAACAGAAAGAAAAGAAGGAACCAATACCTCTAAAAGTTTTGAACATGTAATATTATGATTTATGCTTTGAGAATAATATGGGACCTGTTAAACAGTTATATTGAATCAGATACTTCCATAATATGAATATAAATGTTCAAACAAAAGTAAAGAGTGCTTGAATTTATTTGGACCTGATTTACTTCAACAAAATATTTTTGATTTGGATTGAAGGGAGCTAAATTTGCTTGAATTCTCTGTTGTGTGCCAATCCCATCAATGATTTGAGATGTAGAAAACTCAGCCTTTTCAGTTTCTTGAAGTCTAGATAGACACAAACCCTGCCACCAAAAATATAAAATTAGACATACATGCTATTACATTTAACTAGAGAAAATAAACTTGAAAATTTTCAAGGTCACCTCTTCTTGGCTAAGATAACTGTTACTCTTTTTGTTTCTATTTTCAATTTTCTTTCTTAAAGCCTTTTTGAGGGAGGACGTCCTTTACTTTGAGTTGTTGCAGGATCAAGAATTTTAGCCATTTGATTTTGAACTAAACTGTCTTCTTCTATAATGACAGAAGAACTTCCTTCATAGCTTAATTCAATTTTCAATTCGTTGATCCGATTCATCACTTTCAATAAATCATCTTCAGTGTGTATCCCCACAGAAACAACTTCATAAAAGGCATCACATGCCTTACCAACTAGTTCCAATTCAACATTTCCGGCAAAATGATCAAACCCACATTTAATAAGTGTGTCTCCGCTTAATATCCTTCCTCCACCTTGACAAAATATAAAAAGATGGCACTGACTCAGTTTTACCTGTGAGCTGAAGAACACAAAGGATATGTCTGCATAAAATGCCTTTAAACTCAAATAAGCAGCAAGCACATTGTATTTCGAAGTCTTTCTCATTGAAGATTACCCTGAACCTTGTGTCTTTAAATCTATCATATACCTCTTTACTTTCTATAACACAAAATGTTGAATTCAAATTCTCCATTCCCTCTAAGAAAGCATTACAGTACATCATAGATGCAATTTCAATTTGAAATTCTTTGAATTTTGCATTGGTAAATGCTTTTTGGAATTGAGACTCAAAGCCAAAAAGACTAATACAAGCAATTGTTGTATTAAATGAACCAAAATCAGCCATGCTTTCCTTTTCAATTTTATCTTTCAACGCATTGTCATATTGTTCAACAAATTGCTTCAATGTTGTCTTTGAGCTCACATACCCATCAAAGAATGAATTCATACTTTCACTTCGTTGTGTAGTTGAATTCCAGCCCAAAATGTGTCTCTAACATACACAGGAACCCAACGATATCTCTCATCAAATAGCCCTTTCAACCATTCATTATCATGCAGTTCGTAACATTCAATCATTTTTTCCCACTTCTCCATGAAATCAGATATGCTCGAAGAATCATACATAGCATCATGCAAAAGTAATTTGATAGACTTATAATGACAATGTCTACCCAACTTTTCCGGAACCTTTTTCATTAAATGCCACAAACACCATCGATGGCGAGCTTTTAGAAAGACGACCTCAATTGCCTTCTTCATTGCTCTATCTTGGTCAGTAATTATGGCATTTGGTGCACGTCCATGCATGCATTCTAACCATGTTTTGAACAGCCAAGAAAAGGTTTTCGTATCCTCAATCGACAATAGGGCACAACCTAACAAAACTGATTGACCGTGATGATTGACTCCAACAAAAGGGGCAAAAGGCATGTCATATTATTTGTTAAATAAGTGGTATCAAAAGTTATGACTTCACCAAAATACTCATAAGCAGCCCTACATCTCGCATCTCCCCAGAATACATTTCACAAACGACTTTTGTCATCCACATCCATCACATAATAAAATTGACTATTTTTCTTTTGCATCCTGACAAAATAGTTTTGAATAGCTTCAGCATCTCCTATCCCAAGTCGAAGCCGTCTTACTTTGTCAATGTAATTTCTACAATCTTTTTCTCCAAATGTAAGATTATCATATCCATTTGCTTCAACAACCATAGATCGGAAATTTCTACTTACATTAATACCGGCTTGATCATTAATATCTAACCTCCTTTTTGTATGAGGGTCCAAATTCTTATTGCATCTAAAATATCTAGATTTTGTTGGGCTTAATTCATGATTATGCTCAAGAGCAACTTTTGTAATTGTAATTTTTCCATCTAAAGACATAGACATATTTACTCTAGCCATACACTGTGCTTTTACGGTAGGATTTGGTTTCAAAAGGTTCTTTGAGTTACTCACATAGCTTCTTGCACAAGTACATCCTAGAGTAAAGTACTTTTTTTCCATCCTTTGCATTTTTTGAATTGATTTTAATAGTTCCAAAACCCATACATCTAGCATAGCTCTTGTAATATTTGGTAACTTCTTCTTCAGAACTAAATGTCATCCCAATCCTAGGTTCCTCATCTGCTTGAACAATATTTGCTTCTAAATTTTCATCACTGTTTTCATTTATGTGATCAACCTCCTCTTGGACAGAAGAAGTAGATCCTGTTTCCACTAATGCAGAAAATTTTACAAAACACAAACTTAAATTAATCAACTAAATTAACAAGTGGATATAACATGATTTCTAAATATCTAACTAGATAAAAACAATAAAAAAACCAAATTATTCTTACTTACTTGTGGAATTGAATGTTGAAACAGGGGAATCAAAGTAAAGTGATGTTTGAGGATGAAGATGCAGCGACAATATGCAGTTATAGTTGTGCGGCGAGAACCGTGGTGGTGAATACAACAGCGGCGATGGTAGAGCAAACAACAACGGCGACGAAACGACAAAGGTCTGTAGAATTGGTGGTGAGATCAATCAATTAGTGGCGGTTAAATTGCATTTGGCGCTGTAAACGTGGGAGTGATTTGAGTTGCTTTTTTTATTTTATACAAAATCATTAAGAATAAAAAGGAGTGTGCGTGACTTTTACACCAAGCACGTGAGTCGTGTATTGTTGTAACGCCCTATTTTCTTATTTAATTATTTTTGGTTGAGTTTAGAGTCTTTTATATGACTTATGTGATTTATGTTGATTTATGACATGTTGTGGTGTTTTAATATTTTATTAAGTGGCTTTATATTAT
>Ga0228711_1012867_pt1 | contig 10078 bp, 6 predicted proteins | sample MedpolnodulmetaG_2_FD_177996 | JGI IMG/M metagenome (GOLD analysis project Ga0228711, IMG submission 177996) | Root nodule microbial communities from Medicago polymorpha collected in Santa Monica, California, United States - brown nodules | ecosystem: Host-associated > Plants > Roots > Nodule...
CCCCCCCCCATCAAAAATGAGTTGAAACACTTAAATAGTACACAGTGACAGACAAAATTGCGCCATGCCTATGAAAAATCATGCCACGGTTGAAGCGTACGACCCAAGGTACGACAACCTTATCTAGCAATCGCGTCACGCCTGTACAAATCGTGTCACGCCACTCATAATCGTGTCACGATTATGAGTTTTCTCAGAATCTCAAATTGAAGGCATAAACAAAATTCTCCACCTTGACTTCAAATTGATGATGATGCCACTTTAACCATCAACGACCAATCCCCATTTTCTCTTTCTTGCATCCAACTACCCCAAGTAGCTCCACAAGTCTACACCAAACCCTCTTCAACCACGGAACGTCTCCCGCTTCCTTAAAGATCACATGCTCACAACTAGAGCATAAACACACAAGGCCTCCATAGTCGTACCATTCTTGGTGTCACCAACTCCACCTCAAGTTGAGTTTTCTCTACCTCAACTTTCAAATGCGTACACACACTATGCTTCCACCTTGCAACTCCACCTCAAAGGTTGATCACGAGTATTCTTCACACCGCCTCTCCAGGCTAACCTTGAGTATTCTTCTCACCGCCTCTCCAGGCTGATGTTGAGTGTTTAACGTCTCTCCAGAAGAAAACCGCTCTACAAGGCATTAATACCAAGGTGAGAGACCTCATCTTCCTCATCCTCCCAATAACTCACAACTAAAGCACCCGCATCCTCATACTCCTCGGACACAACTTGCGCGGAGTTCTCGTTGTCCTCCGGACAATCCCTCTTGAAGTGACCAAACTTGTGACACTTAAAGCACTTATACTTTTCCTTGTTACCGCTCTTTGAGCTTCCTCGGTTACTTCTACCTCCACCATTTCCTCTTGAAACACTAAGGCCTTCACTGTTTTCATCCGCTCTCAAGTCCTTGGACTTGGTCAACTCCTTGGTTCTTAAAGCCGCTTGAACTTCTTCCAAGGTGACAATGCCTTCTTTGCCATAGAGCATGGTATCCTTGAAGGATTCAAATGATCTCGGAGCACACAACAAGAGTATTGATTTGTCTTCGTCCTCAAGTTTCACCTCAATGTTCTCCAAATCATCAAGGATTTTGTTGAACTCCGTCAATTGCTCTGTCACGGTCTTTGACTCCACCGTCTTGAATGAGTAGAGTTGTTGCTTAAGGAATTGCCTATGAGCCAAATACTTGGTCATATACAACGACTCCAACTTTGACCACATCGACGCCGCGATAGGTTCCTTCGCGACATCCCTCAAAACTTTGTCACCAAGGCACAAGACAATGGCACTCCTAGCCTTGTCCACCATCTCGGTCTTCTTCGCTTGTGACATGGTGACCGGTAACACACATTCACCCTTCAAAGCTTTCTCACACTTTTGTTGTATCAACACCGCTTGCATCTTCACCTTCCATAACCCAAAAGCGTTACTTCCGGTGAACTTCTAAATATCCCACTTTGAACTCATGGTACTCACTAAACCAAATCACTCCTATGCCCCCACGGTAGGCGCCAATTGTTGTGAATTCGGACTCAAATCTCACACCAATACAAATGATGATGTGTGGAGCAAAGGAAAGTAGTAACCAATGTCAAAGTAAACACAAGCAATAACAACAATAGCAGCACCTAGATCTAATCTATGAATCAACGTGAAAAGCACAAAACCACAAACAAAAGATAAAGGGAGAAGAGAAACAAAACACACTAAGAAATGTTCACCCAGTTCGGTCCAACTAAACCTACTCTGGGGGAGACATTGATCTCTCCAATCCACTATCAATGAGTTCTTACAAAGAGATACAAATGGGTTACAAGAAGTTAGCTTCAACAAGCTCACAAAGAACAACCCTAACTTCTACCCATTTTCTCAATCTAACCAATGAACAAGACACTCAATGATTTTCACTTACCCAAGGTGTTTACAATGTTTCCCAACCCAAGAGAACTCTAATCAAAGTCCCTAAACCCTAAAGTTACCTCCTTTGATTTCCCAAGTTTTCTTCTCTTGAAGTTCTCTCTCCTCCCTTTGAAAATGAGCTGAAACATTTAAATAGTACATAGTGACAGACAAAATTGCGTTGTGCCTATGAAAAATCGCGCCATGGTTGAAGCGTACGACCCAAGGTACGACAACCTTATCCAGCAATCGCGTCACGCCTGTACAAATCGTGCCACGATTTTGCCTTCAGCATGAACCATACGTTCTGCCAACAAAATCGTGTCACGCCACTCATAATGGTGTCACGATTATGAGTTTTCTCAGAATCTCAAATTAGGACTTGATGAATTCTGAAGAATCTTGGGTTATTCTATAAAAGATAGAGTATTGAGAAACTGTAAGCCTATTAATCATCATATGTTTTCCTCTATACGGAGCGGAATAAAACCTGAATATGCAACATTATTGGAATACACTATCTGGTTTCTTGGAAATGTGGACAACATAAATTTCTGGCAAGATGCTTGATGTGGACATTCTTTAACCAACACTCTTTAAATCCCACAACATATGCACACTTATCTTACTCATAAAGTTTATGATTTCATTGTTGGGATTCAGTGGAGAATTCTAGAAGGTTTGTCTCAGATTTTTCCGAACTTGAGAAATTAGCAAGTTATCATTCCAGTTGAAGGGGGTCAAGACAAACTCATCTGGATTGGAAGCATGTTGCAGACGGTAATTTAGCTCTAAAAAATCCTATAATTTCTGATCTCAACATTATAATTCTTTGTCTTCGACGAAGGGCATTTGGAGCCTTGATATTCCCCCATCAAAATCATTTCTCGTTTGGAGGTTGATGCACAACAAGATGCATACTGATGAGAAACTTATGGTCTATAATCTATGTAATTGTCCCTCTGAGACATCTTTTCACATATTTTTCACTTGTTCATTTGCTTTCAATTTGTGGTCATGGTTAGCAACAATTCTCAATATTAACATTCAATTCACCACTATGGAAGACATCTGGAACTTATGCCATTGATCTTGGAACCCTCGGTGTCAACTTATCATTATAGCTGCTTTGATTAATCTTTTCAATGTTATCTTGTATGCCAGGAATCAAGCTAGATTTAATGATAAAATCATCCCTTGGAAATCTGCAGTTTCCATGTTGATTGCTAATGTTTCACTTTGTGGAAACAAAACCTCTAAAACTACAAATACTTCTATGCCTGACTTTTCAATCATCAAAGCTTTTACGGTTAATATTCATTCCTCCAAAGCTCCACCTATCAAGGAGGTTCTTTGGCATCCTCCCATTTTCATAGATAATAATGCTCATTTCTTAGCCTATTTTGCCCATAAACTTGAAAATGAAACTGCTTTTATAGCATAACTTGCAGCTGTCATGAAAGCCGTATAAATTGTTGTTGAGCAAGGTTGGAGGAACCTTTGGATAGAATCTGATTCTCAGTTAGTGGTGCTTGCATTAAAGAAGAAATCTTTGGTGCCTTGGAAAACAAGCAACCACTAGAAAAATGTTTGGATCTTTGTAAGAATATGAATGTTTTTATTTCTCATGTTTACAGGGAAGACAATAGTTGTGCAAATGCTTTGGCTATTCTAGCTCTAACTATAGATAATTATACTTTTTGGAACACTGTGCCAGTTCCAGTTCAAATCAGTGAATATACTTTGGTAGGAAGTAGGAACAAACTTGATATGCCAAGATATAGATTTTCCATCTTTTGAGAGGGTTTTGTTTTGATGCCTTTCTCCTTGTATATCTTTCCTTTTAATATATTTTTGTGAGGCAATTCTCCAATTGCCCACTTTTGATTTAAAAAATAAATTTTAATTTAACATGGACTAAAACTAAATGCTGAAATTTTTTATAAAGATCAAAACATATCAATTTTTTTATGAACACTAAAATTAAAATTGACTATATTTATAAAGAACAAAACCTATTTAACCTTTTTATCTATACTGAATCGACTTTTGATCACGTGTAATCACACATATGTGATTTAATTTCAAACAACACTCTAGCCACTAAGCTACCTGACCAATTTTTTTTTCTTTCTTTCAAACAACACATGCATCGTGTGATAAAGTTTAATTATGATGATTTCACATGCTCGCAAACAAAAAATGGAGTGGCAAAAAGTAGTCTATCAATCAAAGAAACTAAATGACGAAAATATTTTAAAGCATATTATTTAAAACAATGAACAAATATATTTCTCGTGTTTTTTTAAGAGTTAAATATGGTATTAGTCCTATAAAATGTGTGGAATCTGATAGTGAGGTGATAGTGAAGGATCATAGTGCGATGTGCTCAACCAGCTGGAGATTGTGAGGTGATTTGAGCCGACCTGTGAGGCGATTTTCTTGTGATCTACGGCTATAAAATGCACTTTTAATCCATTTGTTGAGGGAATCTCATGAAACCAAAGAAGAAAACTTTCATGGAACTTATATGCTAAGAGTTGAGGGTCTTTGGGTGAGACTCTTAGGTTGAGAAACAATGGTAAACTTTAGCTGGGTAAATATTATTAAGTCTCTAGACCAAGGAAAAAGATAGAAAAATAGGTAAAAATTAGGTTGTTCTAGAGAACTCATTGAAACTAATTAGTCGTGACCACTTTTGTATATATTTGTGAGAAATTCATTGATAGTAAAGTGAAGATTTCATTCCCCTCCGAGTAGATCATTGTTTGGTCAAACTGGCTGAACAAATCTTGGGGTGTTTATTTTCTCTACTCTCTTTATCTTTTTTTGTTTTTGTTTTGCTTTACACTTGGTTGTTGTAGCTTGAAGCTACTTTGATTTTGGTTGCTACTTTCTTTTGCTCCACACATCTAAATTTATTTGTGTGAAGTTTTGAATTCAGAATTCACAACAAACAACTGAAGCCTGCCCGTGGGACAAACGGGTAAATTGGTCTATTTCAACGGTAGTACTATTATTGTATTACATTGCCTTGATTTTATTAAAATAAATTATAAATTATTTCTTGGTAAAAGAACACAAATCCTGAGAAAAATTGTATTTACCTTCAACATTTTGTAGTCTATGAAAACTTTATCAACGAATCTATTTTGGTTTACAAAAAACAATAGTTTCCACTCTTTTATATGCTATGATTTTCATATAGAACAACCGTTCGATTAATCATATATACACATAAAATTCATACATTTTTTATTTCATTGTTTTAGGTTCATTAGTAACATTTGAGTAAAAAAAAAAAGTTTATTAGTAACACTTTCCACCAAACATACGCAAACATAAAATTTTGATAAAAAAAAAAATGAAATTACTAAGCTCATCAATCACTTCCCATCTCACTTTTGCTTCAAAAGTATAAGACTAAATTAGTTGATAGGAAGTCATAACCATTGCTAAAAAAAAACTTGCCTACAATTTACATCAAAGTGTAATCCCTTTGATGCTAGCAAAAACAAAACATGTGACCACTTTGCAAAAAAAAAAAAAATCTTGATAATAAACTTATCCATATTGGTTAACTATAACTTTTCAGAACTATTTCTCATATATTTTGCAGTTAGTTTCCCTCCTGCATCTAACTCAAGTTCATTTTGTTGGTTGCATGAACCTTCCTCCTTCAATAAACTAAACCAAAAAACACCTAATCAAAACGGGGAAAATCTTTGTACAAAAAAAAACATACCTATTGGTTAAACCTAAAATCACCACTACTTTGTTCCAACTCTTTTCCTTCCTTTCACTGGTGTTGCAGTCTTTTGACTTGAAGTCACAGGTTCAGCTTTTTTCTGTCTACCAAAAGCTTTCTTCATGACATTTAAGGATTCCACAGAAGGTGAAGAATCGGCTTTAATGGGCTTCTTAGCTCCTTGTGAAGATGCAGAGTTGTCGCCACCAACAGCCTTTGCAATGATTTTTCTGTTGCCTGGTCTTACACTTCTTGGTTTCACATGAAGATTATGATGAACTGGTAATTTCGTAGACTCGCTAGGCTCAGTGACTTTGTTGCTGCTATTAGTACTACCCTTGAAACTCTCCCTCATTTTTTTAGCAACTATGCCTCTTAGAAGGAGAGCAGTTTTATATTCGCGAGTGATCTTCGAGTAGAAGACTAAGGCATTGTTGGTGAGTAGCAGCAAGTCTCGGTATAGTTCTCTGGTTGATTCAATTGTTCGGCTGCTAATTCTCAACCTTATAGTGTCGAAGTCCATGTGCTGCTGGATCATTTTCTTGTACTTTCCTCTTTTCTGTTGTCAAATAGGAATGCACTAGTTATTCTATGAATGAATAGTGCCTTGTATTCATAATCTTCATTGCTGAACAGTTTCAAAATTAATAAAATGCAAAGATGCAAATTCAACATTGGCAACTTAATGGTGTGCTTGGTAAATGGACTAATGGTAGGACAGATGAAAATTGATTTAAAGAAGAAAAAAAACAAAAGAGATCAGTTTTTATGAAGTAATGATAAGTTCCTATTTTCGCTTGTAAGTTCTTCGAGAAAGAAGTTCAAGAGTAAGGTCGGTGAAATTTATATACATTCTTCCTCACAGCCTATATAGTATTTAACAAAACTAAATAATGAAATGGAGAATTCTCATAACTATTATTGATAATACATCTTCTAGTCCTTTAGCTTGTTAAGTTGTTTAACTGTACCTGGTTAGCTCTTTAAGGTTTTTTTGTCCCACAACTCTTTTAAGATGTATTATGTGTGCATGTTACCATTTTTCACACATATTTCATTACAAAAATACATAGGTGTCTGTTATGTTACAAACATGGCATGAACAAAGTTAGCCACTTATCATATGTGCACGCCTTTTCCATCTTCTATGGGTACCTCTAGCCCATTTTAGAAGTAGGTTAAACGGTTTGGTGCAAATATTATGCGAAAGAGAAGAGGCATTGATTGTGTAGCCCTAGAGGTATTCACCTCCCAATGTACAAATTCTCAGAGGGCAATATTTGTTCAAGTCATATAGCCTAATTCTAAAATGGGTAAAAGTTACACCTAGGAGATGAGAAAGGGCTACACGTAGAATAAACTCTGTTCATGACACATTAACATAACAAACACATGTATTTTTTGTAACGGAATGTTTGAAAAGGGTAACGGTGCACACGTAATGGAACTTAAAAAGGACCTATGTGGAAAAAAAAACTTAAAAGTACTTGTTCTAAATATTAATATGTAGTTAAAGCATAAAATATTTTCTTTGAAGACTAGTCTTAAACATTGAATCTCACCTATGTTTTACTCATGGTAAGATCAAAATTATTTGATAGGACTTGAGGTGGTCAAATATAGTATGCTAATCACTTCATTTTCATTTTATTATGTGAATACTCAATTATGTTGATTCATATTTTATCATCCGCCTACCCCTCTTTTAAGGACCCTCGTATTTTGACCATAACAAGCACACCTTAGAGAACATCAAACAACTATTTCTAACAAAGTAACCATCATAGGTAAAAATCAAAATCTTTTTTCATCTAAGAAACTAACTACAAATGAACAAGATGAGACTCTAATTACACATACCTGACCATCAAGTCTTCGACGGAAGGCAGATGCACCTTCAGTTTCAAACATAGAATCTAAAATCTTAATCATATCTTCTGCGCTATGCTTTTTCGGGTTCTTACTTTTTTTATTGTCTACATCAGCAGATGATTTGGCAACTTCACCACAATTACTAGTAGAACTTTCTTTACACCGGAACACAACATCAGCTGCATCTAATAAGTCACTTTCTTCTATACTTGCCACTTCCATAATATTGCTTCCACAATCCTTCCTTTTTCTCTTCCCTCTCCGTTTTTTACGACATCCTATTTGTATTTCATATAAAGTAAGTTCCAAATTATCTCCATTCAAAACTTTAGCGTGCTCAGTAGGTTGTGAAACTTCTGGCTTAGTTTCATTATCATCGGAAGATGCAGCTGGAACCTGGGATTCAGGAGACCAGTTTGTCCTTGTTTCATGTGTGAAACTCCCGACAGATAATCCTTCCTTTGATGTCTCTTTAGCGGAAGATTCAACTCTCACCAATTTCTGGGATGGTAAATGTGATACTGGACTTTCTAAGCCATTTTGACAATCATCTTTTTTCTCATTCTTCTCATCCTTGAGGACTTCAAGCTTTGATCGCGAAACTTTATCCTGCTCAGTAGATTGCGAAACTTCAGGCTTAGTCTCGTTATCATCGGCAGACGCAGCTGGAACCTGTGATTCAGGAGACCAATTTGTCCTCGTTTCGTTTGCGAAACTTCCGGAAGATAGGCCATCCTTTGATGTTTCTTTAGTGGAAGTTTTAACTCTCACCAATTTCTGGGATGGTAAATGTGATACTGGACTTTCTAAGCCATTTTCACAATCATCTTTTTTCTCATTCTTCTCGGCCTTGAGGACTTCAAGCTTTGATTGTGAAACATTAGCCTGCTCAGTAGATTGCAAAACTTCAGGCTTAGTCTCATTATCATCGGCAGATGCCGCTGGAACCTGGGATTCAGGAGACCAGTTTGTCCTCGCTCTGTGAGTGAAACTTCCAGCAGATAGGCCATCCTTTGATGTTTCATTAGTGGAAGATTTAACTCTGTCCAATTTCTGGGAAGGTACATGTGATACGGGACTTTCTAAGCCATTTCCACAATCATGTTTTTTCTCTTTCTTCTCAGCCTCGAGGTCTTCAAGCTTTGATTGCGAAACTTTAGCCTGCTCAGTAGGTTGCAAAACTTCAAGCTTAGTCTCGTTATTATCGGCAGATGCGGCTGAAACCTGGGATTCAGGAGACCAGTTTGTCCTCGTTTCGTGAGTGAAACTTCCGGCAGATAGGCCATCATTTGATATTTCCTTGGTGGAAGATTTAACTCTCTCCAATTTCTGCGAAGGTAAATGTGAAGCTGGACTTTCTAAGCCATTTTCACAATCATCTTTATCCTCATTCTTCTCAGCCTCGAGGTCTTCAATCTTTGATTTAAGAGACCTGAAACATACAAGTAATCACACTTTTATATAATTTTGATAAGAATGTGTTGAATTATACGGTTCATCAAATGATAAAATGATATCATGTTTATGTCATTTTCAACTCTTATCCTATCGTGATGAAACGGACCCAAAATGTCCTTACAGCGCACGCTATACACTGTAAAAGGATTTACAAGTGTTAGTTTAGAGTTCACAGTTCTGGTTTTTGGGTTTGGTTTACAATTACCTGTGTTTTAGATCTCTTCAATCTGTTGAATTATAAACTATATCCATGTAGAGATGAGTATTGAATTAAAATTTTAAAAAATTGTTACATAAAAAATATATAAGTGCCAAAATTAATTTATATAAGAGAAAAGGAGACATGCAAGTGTAAACTAGTTTCACATTGACATCCAATGGAAATCAAGTATGAAAAGCGGTTACAAAATAGGCTTATGTGGCGATATGATGAGTTTTCATTGGAAGTCGGTGTAAAACTAACTTACACTGGCACTCTGGCAGTACATCACCGTTAAATTCAAAATATATTAGTTGGCTAATAAAAAAAATAATTGTTTTGACGCGGCTAATAAAATATATTAAAGTGATAAAAGATTACAACATTATAGCAATAGAATATAAAAGATTATCCTAAAATATATTCCTTAATTTTTATCATGTCCACCAATGGAGAACATGCAAGAAAAACAAAACTAGAACAAATGGAGACATGTTGTAGAATTTAATTAAGAATAAGCACGTATGTTTATTGTCAACTCACAAATACTAAGCTTGAAGAGAAAGTTAACCATGAAACTAACCCAATAGAATCTCCAGAGCGCTCAATAGCTTTCTTCAGCTCTTCTACTCTTCTTTTCCTAAGCTCCGCATACAAAAAATCCCTGGCATTGTAATTTTGCCATCATGCAATGAGACATAACATACAACTTCTATGTAATTTTCAAAGGGTATTCCACTAAATATAAAGCTTATATATAAATGTTGAGTAAAATCTCATAGTCTTTGTGAGCATAGCTCAATTGGCAGAGACGTTGCGATATGCATGGGTCAGAGTTCAAATTCCCAAATTATTCACCTCAAAGGGTGGATTTCTAGCCACTAAACTAC
>Ga0228711_1012869_pt1 | contig 10076 bp, 5 predicted proteins | sample MedpolnodulmetaG_2_FD_177996 | JGI IMG/M metagenome (GOLD analysis project Ga0228711, IMG submission 177996) | Root nodule microbial communities from Medicago polymorpha collected in Santa Monica, California, United States - brown nodules | ecosystem: Host-associated > Plants > Roots > Nodule...
ACGACTCTTGGATCGTTTAATAGTGCGAGACATCGACGATTAAACGATACAATTGAAGTCACTATATTATTTGGACACGAATGATATTGACGAGGGATACGTGGTAATATCAAAGGAAAGCTAGAATCCATGCATGATCTCTAGGTTACGTGTGACGCTTGATGAAGGAACTCTAATCCTAACAAGTTTTACGCCCTATCAATCTCAAGTTTTAATCTTATAACGTAAATACTTAGGTTTTAAACAAACAAACAAATTACTCTTTCAACTTAAAATGGTAATCGATGTCGAACGATCCGTGATATCGCACTAGTCCCTGAGGAGACGATATATAAATACTTACTTTTGATACACGTAAATATGCTACATCACTTGTGACCATGAAAGAATTCCTCACAACCACATTTTTACCATCCACCAAAGTTCGAGTTGAATTTGCTTACTTGTTGTATGTATGTATTAAATGATTAAATAAATTGAAAAAAAAAAATATTGCATATCTTAGGGGACAACTCGTTATCGAGATTGTTGACTTCATGTAACCTTCTTTATCCTCTACCAAAAATGTAGCCTCTTTATGTGGTGCCCCTCAATTCATTTTTCTAGAAGTTGATTTCGATTCTTAAGAGCCCTAGTTTAGGTGGATTTTACTTAGTATTTTGCTCTTGAAGAAGAAAAGCCTTAGATTTTACTTTGAAGAAGAAAAGCCTTAGATTTATAAGGTGTTTTTAGGCGTGGTTGTCTTGTTTTGTAAGATGTTTGTAACCTACCCTATATTTAGATATTTTGCTAGATAGTATAAATAAAACTCTCATTATCAAAGAAAAAAAAATTGACCCCTCTCTTGTACATATTTTTCCTTTTTAATAATATATCTTATTATGCATAAGCGGTATATGAAGAGAGTTGTTTGGGGTGTCAACCTAGTCTGTGTTGGGTTTGATTGTCAAGTTTCTTGAATAATGAAGGAGATTAGAAAATATTAGTTATTGGTGATTATGTCCCACATCGCTTAGTTTAGTGAAGCAAGAGGAAGACCAAGGCTATATATTGAACCTAGTTTCTTTGTTTTTCGATGCACCAGTCAGTAGCACTTTAAGCTTATATCTGACTTAGTTTAAATATTTGCTTTGTGAGAGTGTTGGTGTACTGGGGCATTGGGGTGAGAGTGAGAGAAGTCTATGTGTTGTAAAATTTTTCACATAGTGATAATTCTCTAGTTGTTGGTTTAGACAAAGGTCATGGTTTTTTCTCCGGTTTTGGAGTTTCCACGTTATATTCTTGTGTTTGTGATTGTGTTTATTTTTCTTCTTCAGTTCCCCAACAGTGGTATCAAGAGCTTCGGTTCCGTGAGATATCACAATTCTTAGTATGCTCTGTGGTTGCAGCATTGTGAAGGTGCTGAAGAAGGGTGGCACTATACAACTGCTATGTCTTATTCAAGTGCAATGAAGCTTGACATAGAGAAGTTTGATGGAAGAATCAATTTTGGCTTGTGGAAAGTACAAGTCAAGGATGTGCGGATACAATCAGAATTACACAAGTGTGGAATGTCTGGGCATTCAAAGAGAAATTGTCTAGGTGGAGAAGTACCTGAAAAAGACCCCGAGGTAAGTGCTAGCAATGTCTCCCTTATTTTGGGAGATGATGATGATCTTATCTAGAAGATTAAGTGTGTCCTTATGGTATTTCCGCTATACCATGCAAAAGGACAAGTTATTGCTAGCGGATTCAGAACAACACACGGGCATTGGTTGGCATTGATGCAGGGTGTGTGGTGAGATATGTCGATGGCTGAAGAATTTCCTGGAAGCCAACATGGGAGTTGCACCATAATCTTTCAGCAAGGTTTCGACGTGAAGAAATTCTTGGAATGGTTAAGTTTCAAGTGAAGTATACTCTTTATGGTGGAGTATGATTGTCGGTATAAATAATGGAAGCGGAAGATGAAACTCTTACAATCAAGGTGGAGATTCTTGGGTTTGATTGTCAAGTTTCTTGAATAAAGAAGGAGGTTAGAAAATATTAGTTATTGGTGATTATGTCCCACATCGCTTAGTTTAGTGAAGCAAGAGTAAGACCAAGGCTATATATTGAACCTAGTTTCTTTGTTTTTAGATGCACTAGTCAGTAGCACTTTAAGCTTATTTCTGACTTAGTTTAAATATTTGCTTTGTGAGAGTGTGGGTGTACTGGGGCATTAGGGTGAGAGTGAGAGAAGTCTATGTGTTGTAAAAATTTTCACATAGCGATTATTCTCTGGTTGTCGGTTTAGACAACGATCGTGGTTTTTTCCTTGTTTTTGGAGTTTCCACGTTATATTCTTGTGTTTGTGATTGTGTTTATTTTTCTTCTTCAACCCTATTATTCCCCAACAGTCTGGACATTCGGTCTATACAAAATGGACAAGTAACATAAATAATAGGATCGAAGAAATGAAGATTAGTCGTATGATTGGTAGGAAGAAACATAGGGAAAACCTTTAGAATTCATATTGCAAAAGATTAATTAATGAGTACATTAATTAAACCCTTATGCTAACAAGTGTCCCAAGGGCACTTGTTTAGAAGTCCAAAGAATAAACTTCTTTTTGAAAATTGTACATTCAATGCATTGAAACTTTAAAAAGGAACATTTTCTACATAAGACTTTCCTCTTAACAAGTGCCCCCAATCTCGCATTATTTGACTTTCATTTATGTGTCTTGTTAACAAGTGTCCTTAGGGCACTAGTTAAGAATACAAAAATGGAAATAATTGATAAATTTTAAGTGGAAAAAGTTACTTTTCAAAGTTTCAATGCATTGAATGCTTATTTCTAAGATAAAATTTCTTCTTTAATCTTCTTAACAAATGCTCCAAGGACACTTGTTAGCATTTCCATTCATTTACACACACAGAGAACCAATAATCTAATCTTTCCATATTTCCATCATTATTGATAGTTCTTACTTCTGAGTTCTGAGCCTTGACAAAACTGATATTTTAACATTTTTTGATTAAATAAACTTCGCCACTAGTTTCCCTTACTCAAAGCGTGAAGCTAAGAACGAGTCCTTGTATTTAAACTTACAGTTCTTGTTTCCATGAAATTCAAATTATTTTTCAGTTTCTCAAATGTATCACCATCAGCAAAAGTAATAGTTCCCTTGCTTCCATAATTCTTTATCAAATCCTCAGCTACTTTTAGAAACCCTAAAGCATGTTTTCTTCTACTTCTTCCGATATGAGGAAGACCAATCTTCGAATTAAAATCCAATTGATGTCAAGCTGTTGTGGTTTGAGTATAAACTGAAGGCTCACTCAATTTCACTTTTTCATCCACCCCTTACTATTCTCCAAAGTATGATTTGTGTGGTCTCTGCATAAAAACAACCAAATGTTTGGAGTGTATTGATTCCCTTGAGTTGGGGCTGGATATAAATTGGGTTTCTCAGCTAGCTTTTGTTGGATGGTTGAAGCATTCTTTGAAGGATTGCATACTAAAGAAGAGGATGTGTTGGGAAATGATGAAGAATGAAAGTTATCTTTCATTTTGGTCCCTGGACACATCATCAAACCGGTTTATCCTTTTCCGGTTGCTAACATATTGGTTAGGGTCATGGACTGAAGTGATTAATTGAAGAGTGGAGGATTTATTTGGATTTTCTTTCAAGTTAAAGACCATTATGACAGCGAATTACACATCCAAATACTAAAATGGTGGTTTCTCCATTTCTTTTGTATGGAACTCTGAACAATTTGATAGATTGTATGAAATATAAGCAGGAAAAAGAGTAGTTGAAAAATTGATATACATTGTTTAAAATTTAGTTCACATATATAAATGTTTTAACTATATTTTTGGCTTGTATTTCACTTCGAAGTGAATAGGCTAGGACATGGGTTTTAGGTTGGTTATGCATGCACCTTTAACTTTCTATATGTTAATTATGATGTTTGGTTTATTTAATATTTTTTTTGTAATATTGTTGATAAAAAGTATTCACTCAATCCTAGAATGAGTGACGCATTAACAAAAAAGTTTTCCAAAATAAACTACACTTTTAAATTTTGATATAATATTAATTATTGTTTTTCAATTTTACGTTCTAATTAATAATCCATCCATCATAGATTATAAGCTGCTTTAGGAAAAAGATGTGACCTTAATTATAAGTTATTTTACAATACCAATGCTTACATGTGCCCTTATTTCTCAAAACTATTTGTGGAATTTTTAACACACATCCTTAACCCTAAGACACATGTTAACATGACCCTTTATTTTTTTTATTATTGGTGGTTCGAACCCCGAACTTTGCTTATATTATGCATTGTTCTTACCAATTGAGCTAAGCTCACGGGGACACATGACCCTTTATCTACTACACTATCAACTATTTTCAATTATTTAATTTATCTTTCTCATATCATTAATGAAGGAGAATTTTGTAAAATAACTAATAATTTCTCTATTCCATACAAAATTAATTTCATTTCTTAATTTATATGAAATGACTAAAACTACTTATAATTTGGGAACCCTTTTTTTCATCATAAATTTGATTTGTTTTACCCCTTTTTTTGATCAAGTAGTCTAGTGGTTAGAATTTAACCTTTTAAAGTGAAAAATCATGGAATTCAGGGTCCAAACTTCAGCACCTATCATCTAAGCTATGCCAACGAAACTAATTTTCTTTCACCTTCAATGAATGGTAATGATTTTTTTTATTACCAAAAACGGCATTCATTCATTCAAGTTGATAGAAAATACATTAAACAATACACAACTCAAAATTGTAAAAATTAAACAGGATGAGTTTGCGAAGATATTCACAACATACAATGATAAATGCCTACAATTATGAAAAAGCCTACTAATCTGATGAAATTTAACTGTATGGAATAATTATCCAGATCTGTAACGTTAAAGAAGTCATAGTCATTGACTGAATCTGCATTGAATTGAAGCTAATATGTTGATATTAACCCAATAGACACCAAGACGAAGAACAATAACGCCGAGATGGGAAATTCCAATAACGCCGCACCAAGATAACAAACAAACCAAATGTCGCACACGAACAATAAAATCGTAATAGAAAAAATTAAATATATGTGAATATCACTTATTTAAATAAAAAGAAGAGGAAAAATGATATAGAGGGGTGATTTCAGACCAAAAATTGGCCATAAACCATCCTCTTAAATTGATGAAGAGACATTACTTAATGACAATGATGAATACAACAATTCTTAATAAGAATACTATAATAAAATTATCATTCTAGTTATCACATTTTTTTTCAATATTCTAGTTATTTTTTATTTATCCATTTTTTTGACAAATATTTATCCATTTTCTTAATATTAATAAAATGGTCAAATAAATAACTAACTATAGGACAAATAAAGGTGGTAATTAGTTAATTATTTGTACATTCACATGGGTCTGAAGCTTGCATTGCTTTAGGTTCTTGTTTTGATGATGTTAGGATATAGCGTTTATAGTTCCTTTATGATTTTTTGTTTGTTGGTTGTTTTTTTTTTTGTACAGTTTGTTGGTTGTTTTTACTCTTAGCAATATAGTATAAAATCTTGTGAAAGCACTCAGTAATCCATGTCTCATGTGTTCCTTGTGTATCGCGTAGCATTTTTGCATGTATAACCCTTTTTCCAAGAGTTTGAATCGATTGACACTAAATTGAATCGTATCATCAAAAGTCTCTAACTTGGGATGAATTGTCTCATGATTTTGTGAATCGTATCATGCATGAATTGAGTCAAATTGCCTTGAATCGTATCAATAAAACTCTCTGACTTAATGACAAAGTGTCACCCACTAGCCAGCATCCTTTCTCTGTTTTAAAGAAGCATCGTTATTCGAATGTTAACAAGGACTTAGAAATCATTCAAAAATCTCTAATAGCCACCAACAACAACACAGAAGCACCCTTCATTACGTATTTATCAAAGTCGCAAAAAAAGAAGGCAAGTCGCTCAGTAATTAAAATTCGGTCTCAGGGTCCTCCAACTCCGGGTTCTCAATGAAGATCTTCTTTTGGAACATTCGTGGAATGGGTTCCTCATTTATTTTGGCATATTCTCTTCTAATTTGGGGGACATGTCTATTTTTGTGGCTAAATTGCTTGGATTCATTATTGCTAGGGAATTTGCTGCGCGTAATCACTAGGGGTCGCTTTGGATCGAGGAAGATTCTTCTAGCGCCCTTCTTGCGTTTAAGAAACCTGAATTGGTGCCATGTATCTGGCGCAATAGATGACAGAACTGTTTGACTTTGGGTCTTCACGTTCTTTCTTCTCATATTTTTGGTCGGAGGCTTTGTCTGATTTTGTTAGGGAAGATATCTTTAGGGACAGATATGGCATGCCATATTATCGTTTTCCATAATTTTGCTTGATTTTCATCTTTTCTTTCTCTGTTGTTTTTTAGAGGGTTTTGGTTTGGTCCCCCTTCGCTTGTACATATTTCCCCCTCTTTCTAATAATATTTACATGAGTGAGTGACATAGGATGAGAGTTTCTTCTTGGGGGTGCCGACCTTCGGGATGTCTAAGCTTCTCCTTGATGTCTTCTTCACTCTTTGTTTAATAAAAAAATGTATTAAGCTTTAAAGCATGATAGAAAAATAGAGAGAATCTATGTTTTATTATAAATGATATGGCTTTCTTTATTAGCAAAAAGCACAATAATCATGACATAAGTAGTATGCTAATCCCTAGCAACTAGGAAAAAGCTATACTATCTAAAAAGAAAAAAGAAAAATAAACGAATACATTATTATTCTTCCATTTGAATGGAGGTAGAGCAGGACAACATTCACAAATGAATCAAGATGTCCTAGTTTACTTCTTGTTGGCGGTGTTGGTGTTGGCGGTGTTGGTGTTGGCAGTGTTGGCGGTGTTGGTGTTGGTGTTGCTGCTATTGTCCATGCCAAGGGTGTGCTTCACACTCTCAACGGCACCTTGAGCCATGTTCTTCACTTGCTCTCCAGTCTGCAATAACAAGATATACTTTTAACAATGACATATTCCAAATTCAAAATTTAAGGACTAATTTCATATTATATGACGCATCAGGATCTAGCGCAAGCGATTAGTGTGCTGTGTGAGAGTGTTGTAAATTCCGCGATGAATATTTTTTATCTTATCATATATATATATTAGCTAGCAACCTGTTGGAGAAAACCAGCAGCTTCCTCCTTGTTTCTTTCAGACTCCTGGCCTGTGGTGTTAGCAGCAGCATTAGCCTTGTCGGCGGCTGCAGAGGCCGAATCCCTTGCAGTCTGCCCGGTTGTGTTAGCAGCTGAATGTGCCCTGTCTGAGGCTGCAGAGGCTGAATCCTTTGTGGATTGAATCCATTCCTCAGCCTTAGCCTAGCCACAATAAAAAAATATATTATAAGTTAGCATGATATATATATAGTACAAATTCACATAAATGTAATGAACAATTTTGTGCTTTTACCTGAGTCTGGCCATGGGATTGGCCTTGGTTGAAGTTTTGCTGAGCACTTGACATGATGATGTTGATGATTAGTGGGAAATGAAAAGGTTATAGAAATATAAGGAAGAAAAGATATTACAAGTTTGTGTTATGCTTATTGAACTTGTTCACAATGTATATATAATGTTTTGGTTTGCATTAAAATGTGAAACGTAATGCATAAAGATAGGATCCGTATAGTTAGCCAGTGGTGAAACGTATGTTTATGCATTTGAAATGGGCCTTTGGACGAGAGAATGCATGTAAGCCTCTAACAAGAGAGAATCACGTACCTCCAAGTTTGTCTTATTCTTAATTAATCACCATAGCTAATTAATGCCCTTTTTTATAAGTAAGATTTGGTTGAAAAATTACCTACCTCAACAAGTGATAATTTTTTTTAGTGGCTAAAAACAAGTGATATATATTCACATATAATAATCTTGCACTTCTTATTTTTTGTCAAAAAAAATAGAAAAACCTTGCAATTTTTCTTTTCTAATGGTTTGTTTAATTTGAAGATAACATATAATACCTTCATATATCAAATTTATCCATCCAAATATTAGATGAAAAAAATACCGTTACTAATTTACATACCACAAAGTATACAGCTGTTTACATTTACAATCGGCAGATCTTGACCAAATGTTAGTGGAGCGGTCAATAATAACTAAAGGGAAATGAAACAAAGGATTGTTTCAAGAATGCATAACGAATTGTTTTTATTGGCTGCTCAATACATTGACCCACCATGATTTCCACTAAAATAGGAATTTAGATGATTGCCCGGGAGCTATTCTTCCATGGTCACAAGACTAAATAAATAGTCTTTGAACACACTCACATGAAGATATTATCTTAAAAATATTTAATTATTTTTTATCAAGTTTATTTTTATCATAAAAAAAAATACTTGTTTATGTGTGTTTGACCAAACACTACACGTTTTGGTCTTGTGACATGTTAGAATTTCAATTTTCAAGTCCAGCAGTGCTGTATGTCTAGAAAAAAAGCTTCTCAACCAATCACAGTTGGTTCTGTCCGGAAAACACGACAGTCATGCTTTTAATTAGCCCATAAAATAAATGTGAAATCTAATGGGTATTATGCAGCCAAATCACTCGCTGTGTTCAGTATTATCCTAAAAAAACACATCAACATCTTGAATGAGTAAATAGTTAATAATTTCCTGAAATTGTAACTTTTATCAAAAACTTCCCTGAATTTTGCAAAACTTTAAAAAAACTCCTGAATTTGTCAAACGCCTATCAATTACTCCCTCCGTTAATTTCATCCATCCAACATGTTGATGTGGCTGTTAACTGCCCACGTGGCACTACCACATAGTCAGAAAAGTCCTGCCAAGGGGGGTAATTGACTATATTTTTTTAAATTTTTTTTTTTTTTGAAAAAAATCTGATTTTTTTTCTTTTCAAAATTAACATTTGTGCCACCCACTGACCTCGCGAATACCCCCTAAAATTTAACATTTATGTGCAAATACCCCCTCAAATTTATGTACCAAATACCCCCCCTCAAATTTATAACTTATATGCAAATATCCTCTCCAAAGTTAAAACTTATATGCAAGTTACACCTTGAATCATAAAACTTTGATGGTAAAATAAAACTTATTCATAATCTATAATTTACTATATCTCTAGTAACAATAAAAAGGAAAAAAAATCACAACTTTAAAAACGCCTTTTAACTGTAAATCACAGTTAAGGAAACGCATCAAATTATAAACTGTAACTAATGTCGACTCTTTTGACGAATATAATTGTAGAACTGTAACTGTAACTAATGTCGACTCTTTGCCATGGATGAGAAAAGAAGCATTTTTTTTACAGGAAAGCCCACATTTTGTTATCTTCTTTTAGACATATTTTATTTTTGTTTTGTTGTAATGTTATTTTGAAAGTTTAATAAAATTAAATAAATCTTCTGAATTTTAGTTATAATATATTAGCAGCCTTGCTATTTCTCCCGACACTTCTCAACCCGACACTTTCATGAGAGTGACGTGGCTGTTTTTTTAAAAATATTAAAACAATTAATTAATAAAATAAAAACAAAATAATGTCCTCATCCACCGCAAATTAACTAGAAATTAGCAACCTGCACAAAACCTAATCTAAAGCAAATTCTGCAAGAGACCCACACCGATCGCCAACGGTTATCAACTCTTTTTTCAACCTCAAAATTCAAAATTTCAGAAGTGAAGTTGTAATGGAAACAGTGCAAAAATCAAGTAAGTTTACTACCTTAAATTGGGTTATCACCCATCCCTCATCAACTGATCAAACTACCTTTATATGATTAAATCAATTTTGATTTTGATTTTTGATATTGAAACTGATTTGGATTAGCCTAAATTTGTATTTAATGCTTATTGTGATGTTCTTATCGCTTATATTTTTTAGTCAATTAACATAAGTTTTTTTAATTTTTTTTTAACTTATTGCATTAGTGGAAGAAGTATTTGTATCTTCTGATGAAGAGGATATCAGAGAAGGAAATAATAATTTTGATGATAGTTTAGAAGAAGATATTGTTCATGAAGATGAAAAACCTCAGGTTGGAAC
>Ga0228711_1012871_pt1 | contig 10075 bp, 5 predicted proteins | sample MedpolnodulmetaG_2_FD_177996 | JGI IMG/M metagenome (GOLD analysis project Ga0228711, IMG submission 177996) | Root nodule microbial communities from Medicago polymorpha collected in Santa Monica, California, United States - brown nodules | ecosystem: Host-associated > Plants > Roots > Nodule...
AATAGTACTTTGATTATTGATCCTGCACACTTGAACAAATTGTTTAGCATATCCAATTGATTATTTTGATACCTTGTTATTGTCAAAACTCAATAGGTGACTTGTGAAACACCCTTGTTCCAACAAATTTTGGAAATCACCAACATGATTTAGGCTTACTCTTATAATTTTCTATGTAATTGTTTTTTTATTGTGTTATTTTGCCTTTATGGCCCTGAATAAACGAAAAACGACACTTTTCTTCTTATTTGTTTGAGTACGCGTTATTTCTTCTTGTTTCAGCATATATCTTTACTTTTTCTGCTTTCAGATTTCCTTTTCTTTTTGGGTTACTGATTGCCTTCTGGGCGTCACGCGGAAGCTTAGCCGGTCAAATTTTAGCTTCCCTTCCTTTTACAGGTTAAGACCTATTTCAAGGAGGACTTTTATTAGCGCGTCACTCTCCCTGTAAGAAAAGTCACTTTCATCCCATGGGTCTTACCCAATTGCATGATATTAACCAATATCCATATATGATGTGTGTACATGAACCCAATATAAGATCACATGACATCTATCCACTTCTCAGAATTCAGGCCATTTACGACCTTCTTGTAAGTCGGGGCTCATATCCATGAGCATCATATCACCAAGTGTAGTCATGACAAAATCATGTTCGCATCCTAAGTGTTTCACAAGTCAGAGTCTGAATGAGTTCAGAGTTTGAGTGCTAGTCAGAGTTTCTACACATAGTCAGAAGATGACAAACTGTACTATCAGAGTTTTATAGACAACTACAGAAGATGACAAATTTGACGTTGCTTCTGTGTCCCTCAGAGTTTGGTGAAGATCTCCAACTTCTAAGTGACTTTCTTCCTTATGATCCAAAGTGTTGACTTCTGGTTGACCTTTCTTCAGATCTTGACCAAGTGTTCTAGCTTCTCTTATGCTTCTGATCTCTTATACATGTTCATACCTTGTTAAATTTTAATCTATGTTCTTGCATACTTGAACATATATTAGCATATCCAATTTTTCTTTGATACTTTATTATCAACAAAACTTCAAAGGAATTGTACAAATCCAATTTTGTTCGAACAAATATTTGTTGGTACTCCGGTTGCATTATGGCCAACTCTAAGATAAAGTGTCTTCATTTGCCAGAGCGGGTGATGAGACAGTACAAGCATGTGCAGGACATTCCCAAACCTACTATAGACGTAAGGGATCCGTGGAAGTGTAGATCGAGGTACAAGACTTGGTTCTCCCGTGTCTCTCATTTGGTTATGAGCCGTCGAATTCTTACCAAATCAACTATTCATGCTCTCACATTGAATTTTTTCGTATAAGAAGAGTGAGCCATACAGGAATGCATTTCTAAGATGTTGTTTTGAGTTTGATCATGCTCCTCATTGGGGGTCAACATGAGTTAAGTTACGCTGGATCTACCGAGTACAAGTTAACTCACATTGGGGTTATTATAGGAACTTTGAGGGGGGAATGAGCAAAAAAGTTTAGGAGAAGAGCAATTATCTTTCTTTGATTGTTCTCTATCCATTTCAATTTTCAACCATTTAGTACATGCACCGTTTTCCATTTCTGCGTGTTCCATGGTTTCTACTAAGTTATCTCATATTATTATTCAAGCAAATGGTCTTAAAGAATACCATGTGAATCTTCAAAGCATCATTGTTCAAGGTTTTTATTTGAGGATGTGGGTTTTTATCAATATTGAACTTGTTTGTGTTTTTTAGAACTAAGATCTAGCTATTCTTCTTATTTTTCATAGGCTTCTTTTAGAATTGAGATATAGTTATTATTCTTCTTCATAGGTTGCTGAGAGTGAGGGGAAAGTGTGTGTTTGTGACTGTGTATTGATGGGCTAGCTTGTGGACTGATAAAAAAAAAAAAATACATATTGTTGAATAAAACTTATTAAATACGTGCTGAATAAAACTTATTCCTCACTAGCGACGAAAAGACGGGCACTCACGTGCCCGTCTTTCTGCTCTTTTTATTGCGCTAACATTTGAAAATTATAAACATTGTTTTTTTTATGAAATTTTGATTTTGATTAAAAATAAATAAATGTTTGTTGTTTTCAAGTTATAACAAATCAAATTAATCATGATTATCTATTTCAATGACACCAACAATATAACAAAAAAAAAATCTAAATTCATTTTTTAAATGACACCAACAACGATCTTTATTATTATAGAAAACGTTGATTAAGTGTATAATTGGGATAATGAAAAAGTAAGTATAGATATACTCACCTAATTTGTTACACTTTTTAAATGATAAAGAAAAAAATCTTAACATATATATAATTATGTCGTGTTTGTTACACTTTTATTTTAATATTTGAATTAAATCTTATCTATTTGTTACATGTATTATTTGTATTGAATTAAATCTTATCATTTTTGAAAGGGGTAGTTTTCTTTATATATAGTATAGATAATCATGTATTGCTTTTATATAATTAGGTAGCTTATGTAATATGAACCTGTCAAGTATAAAAGTTTTTGTCGTCCACATTACATTGATAGTTTATGTGATCCATGATACACATAAACATGTATAAATAGACATGTTTGGTTCATTTGATGTAAAGCACAACAAAGAACAAGAACAACGAAAAATTATTCAGTGGATATGAACACCAAGAGGTTGTTATGAGCTAGATATTGCTTCCTAGGCAATAGAAATATGTCAGTTGGCAATACAACATGATTTGACTCAAAAAACATCTTGAAACACCTTGTATTTCATCATTATTTTGTGCATCTGGATACAAAAAGGTTCTTGCAACCTTGATCAAGTTGTCTTGCTGATAAAAATATGTCGGTTGGAATGTCAACTAGATCACGTCAAAAATTCATCTTGGAATGTTTTCCCTTAAATGCTCACTTTTTTTTGTGTTGCCAAATTATCACTTCTCTTAGTATGTTGTTTTTACACTGTTGAATTATGTTGTTTACTTTTTTTCCTGTGTTATTCATCAAAGATCAAGCTTAAACATAGTTGAAATAATTCGAATTATATAACCCAAACTGCTTTTGAAGTGTTCTGCTTATATAATCCAAACCATCCTAGATTGTGGAAGATCATGTTACATCATAGGTTTGGATGGTTTCTGGTGTGTTTAATGCATTTTTGATTGGTTTAGACATTGTAAACATTTCCTTTGCCTGTAGTTACATCTATGATAGGTTTATGGCTACAAATTGTCTTACATGCTTCAAAATATTCGTTCATTCTTCACTTCTTTTCCACTGTTACATTTTCTTTCTCATTTTTTTAGTTAAGGTTGTTTTATGATATCATGGTTACTGCTGACCGTTCATACGGTCCCTGAAATTTCTTTGGAGTTTTTGTGGGGATCATACGGCAGTCAGCAGAGACCTTTGATATCAATCACAACATATTTTCATGTTTTTACTATGTTTCGAATTTCACAATCTGAAAATACCTACAATATGGTCCAGATTATAAAATCCCAAAAAAAGAAGAAAAAAAATAAGGCGCATGAGAAAGTAATAGAGTGGGAAAAATAATAGTTAAAATATTCTGAAGCTTTTTTTTTTTAACCCAAAATTTTAAGGCCTAAAGCCTTTGCTTGGGCCACGTGGCCCTTGGGTCGGCCTAGCTTTTAATAATTGTGTAATTGATATTTGTGATATCATCAAAACCATATATTGACTTAGGGTAAAGTTAAAACTGTTAGTATCAGAACCTACTCTAAAAAACAATTTTAAAACTCTTTTCTAAAAGAAATTTACTCAATTTGTCATACCTAACTTTGGGAGCTTGCTTCAGACTACAAAGTGACTTTTTTAGTTTGTATACAAACTCCGAATACTTTATATCTACAAATCTAGGTGGTTGTTTGACATAAACTTCTTTAGAGATAACACCATTTTGAAATTAACTTTTAACATTTATTTGATATAAAATAATACCATGATTAACAATATATGATAACAATAATCTCATTGTTTCTAATATAGTTAAAGGAGCAAAAGTTTTACTATAATCAATATCTTCATGCTGATTGAAGCCTTATGTTAATAGTCTAGCTTTATTTCTTACCACATCACCTTGTTCATTGAGCTTGTTTTTGAAAACACAATTGGTTCCGATGATGTTCGTATGAGGTGCTTTCACAACTAAGTCCAAGACATAATTTCTTTGAAATTTATTCAGCTCTTATTTGATAGCAATTATCCATCGTCTAATAAGGCTTCATCAACAGAAATTGGCTCAATCATTAACAGTAGTTTCATCATAGAATGTTCATTTCTTAAAGTTGATATTATCTTTAGTGGATTGTTCTTGTTTCCAATGATCATATCTTCAAGATGTGATGACTTATATTTGAAGGATCTTTCAGGTTATGTTGCATTGCTTGAAGCTTCATTTGCATCTTTAGAGTTGTCCTCATGTCATGGAGTATCAGAAGGTGCAACAAATTTTGGGTCATCAGAGAGTTCGACATGTTTTAATGCATCAGAAGTTCCATTTGGTACTGAAGATGTTTCAGGTTCTGCAGTGAACTCTATTTCTACAAAACTATCAACTAGCTCTGATATTTGATTGTCAGACTCTTTGTCATCAAACTTAATGTGTATTGATTCTTTAACTATATTAGTTTCAAGATTATACACTTTGTATGCCTTTAAGTGTTCACAGTATCCCAATAAGATAAACTTTTGATCTTCAACATCAAATTTCTTTAGATGAACTTTCTTGTTTAGGATATAACCGGTACATCCAAACAGGTGAAAATAATATATATTAAGCCTTCTTCCTTTGAAGAGATCGTATAGGGCTTTGTTCAATATAAGTCTGATATAGATTCTGTTTGGAAAATAAAATGATGTGTTTACAACTTCTTCCTATAAGTTCTCAGCCATATCAGTTTCATGAATCATGGTACGTGTCATTTCTTATAAAGATCAATTATTTCTCTATACAACTCAATTTTGCTTTGGAGTTGTAGGAGATAAAATTCATGAAGGATTCCATGTTTTTCACAAAAGTTTTCAAATGACTCATTTTCAAATTCACCACCATATAAGTAAAATCTATCTTATAAACATTGTCTTTCCTTTTCCCAATGTAAAATATTAACTTGTTAGTTGGATTGATGATTGTGCATTTTTTCTTATCAAACACTACTTGATGACCACTAACACATGATTGTGCAGTTTTAATCGCCCCAATTGGTAAAATAGTTTTAATCGCTCTGATTGACACAATAGTTTATCGCCCATGATTGGCAACCTATGACACAACTACATGTCATGCTATGCATGATGCACAATCTTTCAAATCATCACCATTTCAATATCAACTAAAATATTCAAACTTTCTTTCAAAATATTCATCACATTTATCAAAGCATCTTTTCACAAGAAAACAAGTTATTAAAAAAAAAATCATGCTATGCCACAAAAGATGAGACCATTTTCAAGTCACATATGGAATGCCACAAAAATTGTTTTTCATCTCTATATGTATATTAAAGTTTTCTCCTTTTAGTACGACAAGGGCTCTACTTTCAACTTAGTTTAAGATTTTATGAACACATGATTGTACGGAATACCGCCCATACCTCAAAGTTCTTTCCTTCGACACAAGATGCCCCTATGGTTGATTCTGAACCGAACGCAATAAAAAGTCTTTGAGGACTTTAGAACTTTCATAAATTTTGTGAAAAAGATTGGTAGATGAATACTTGAGTGACTTAGAAAATATTTGGATATACATAGGATGATAAAGGGGGCGTGTGGTATGAGTGACTACTTTGAGTTGATAATTTACGCAGGCTTAGGCGTTTTTGTGTAATGGTGTGGCAGGAAGGGATATATGTTTAAAAACTCAAGAAATAGAGATATTGGTATGTAAGAGAGTTTATGGCTCACTTGATTTCACCCATACACCACACTCACACCAATTGAATTATTAACAAGAGAATTATAATCATTGGCTCGGTTATAGACATTAAGGGGATTAATTGGTGGAACATGATGTGTGGAAAAATGTACTAGTCAATTACTCCCCCGTTTCTAAATATAAGCAAAAGAGCAGTGTTATTTGGTACGGAACTTTGGCTACGAATTTTGACGGGAGCGTGTATCTTTTTGATTTTCACGCGTTGCAAAAACGTACACTTAATATCATACCTTAATAATAACAGTCCCACAACTAATTAACACACCTCCAATAACAAAAAAAAAAGAAAAGAGTTGTCATGTCCATTGCTACAACACGCAAACAACCATACTAAATAAGAAACAAAGAACCACCTCCACAATTTAACAGGAAAAAAGAATCTGCAACACAGCAGTACTAGCACCCTTTTCCCCTTTTCTGGTCGAATTTCCTACCCCACCATCACACCTTCCTCCCTCACCATTCAACAATGTTAAATAGTGAAAATCCACATGAAAATAAAAACAAACTAAAACATGTGTATTAAGAGAAGTGATTAAATTTTGCATTAGGAAAAATTGGATGTTTGGGGTTGGTAAGAGCCATCGGAGAGCATTGAAAGAATTGGGGAAGTGGAAGAAGGAGAAGAAGAAGGAGAAGAGTTGGTGTGGATTGAGCAAAAGGATAAGAATGAGAGTTTTTACTTTTTAATTTAAGGTGGAGTTGGGCAAAGAAGAGAGAGATGGCGAATTAGAAAAGTTCAAAAATTGTAACACGTGGAAAAAAGATATATACACGCGTCCGCAAAAATTCGTGCCACAAACTTCCGTACCAAACAGCATTTTCCTAAGCAAAATTTAATTTTTAGGTTCATTCAATTAATGATGTATGTGGTCCATGTACCATATACATCATTAATTGAATGAACCTAAAACGTCAATTTTGTTTATATTTAAAGGGTCCTGCTAACCGGTGCCTCCGGGGCACTGGTTAAGCATACCATAAAAGGGAATTATTACCATAAAAGGAAACTGTTTTTGACTTTATTATAAATTAATTACACAATTTCAATGCATTAATTACTATATAATTTCCTTTTTCATATCCTTAACCAATTCCCCGGGACACCGATTAGCATTTCCCATATTTAAAAATGGAGGGAGTAGAAGACAATACAAGTGAAGACAAGGTTAACATTAAGATACTTAATTATGGGGAATCAATAAGTTATGGTTTGGTCAAAATAGGGAATTAATGGTAATAAAGTTCTTCCATATTTACTAACATACTCCCTCCGTCTCTATATATAACCACTCATTTGACTAAAAAACTGTCCCTAAATATAAACCCCTTTTCAAATTACTCGGTGTATTTATTATTATTTTTCCTAAACATACCCCTAATTATTACTACTAACTTATCTTGAAATATGAAAAGTCAAATTTAATACACATATAAACAAAGGATAATTTGGTCATATTAACACACAAAATAGACACATTAATTGTATTAACAACTTTTCTTAAGAAATGTGAAAAAAGCAAAAGGGAGTTATATATAAGGAAGGAGGGAGTAATTTGAACAAATGAAATAACCTAGTAACACACACAAAATAGTGCCACTGCCCTTATACTCAAGCCACCACCAAAAATTTATTTGGTCTCTACTACACTAGTATCGTCATAAAATAATATAAATCATCTTAATATAAAAATAAGTCAAAAACCAAGTTATAAATTAATTAGCAAAATAATTCATCAAATAAATAATTATGCAGAGGATGATTAAATTGGTTATAAAAATAAATAGCAGGTAAAGTAATTGTTCTAATTAGTTAGATAAAATAGACGTGCTAAAATTTCATTAAAGTCCTTACACATAAAATAAATCAATCAACAAGTACAAAATTAAGAAAATTACTAAAAAGGCATATAAAATTTTGGGATGTTACAACGGGTGTTGATAACAGGCAAATAAGTTGGTTAATGGTTATCACATTGCACTTAGCTCCCATTATGGACACGCAATTGAGTTATTGCATTGCCTAAGACATCTAATCACCGACTATTTTAGGATTTTATAGTTTTAGTTGTTTTTAGTGTTATTTAATCCTTTTGAACTAGTAATGTTTGTCATGGATGTTTGATCATGTAGGTTAAGGAATGGTTGTGAAGATGTGGTAAGCTGTAGCATGGACAAAGGTTGTTTAGTGGAAGATTTGAAAAGTTGCAGCGTCGTCGATCGCTAGTCGGGTCGTGTATAGTATAAGCACGTGGGACCAAGTTTGACCATTGTTTAATGAGGAAGAATATGCGTTGTCCCCAATTATTAGAATCCTAGGAATAATAAAGGAATATGTCAAGGAGTAGGTATGATATGACGAGGACAACCCACGTATAAAATGACCAAATGTTATAACTTGTAGTGGGTGACTTTGTACTATAAAAGGAAAGCCATATTTTAGTACCAAGGGTCCAAAAATTCATCTTAGAATTGAAGAGGCCAGCTTACAACTTGGGTTAGCAGATTTAGAGTTCTCATTCCATCTCATCTTCTTCATGGATGAGCATGAGTGTTAGATTCTAGAGGTTTAGAGTTATATTACTTGGCGATGCTTAGGCTCACCACTCTCCTTCAAATGATTGTAATCTTGTACTAACTATATTTAATCTATCAATTTAGTTTTCCACGTTTTTATTTATGTTCATTTTCATTTACATCTCTATGGTTGATCTCACAATGAGCTAAACCCCTCCTTGTGGTTTAGACATTTACTTGCGATATATAAAGTTGTAGCGTCGAGCTTCGTTCTAACAAACTCCTTTAACTAAAAATCTTTAGAAGGAAAATCTGATCATTTTTATTTTTAATGTTATAGCTCGCTGATCCTGACAGAGTTTGGGAGTGGAACATATTTGTTAGATATGAATTTGTCCTTAAGCATCGTGGGTGTAAAGGATCAAGAGAGATTGCTTGAACGTTGACTTGAACTTAGAAGAGTCTGGAAGATTTAGGAAGTTATAATTAAGCGTTAGGTTTTTGGTAAGACTCTTGTTATAGGCGAAAGGGCTCGTGTCCTGAATACTCTTTGTGCGGAAAAGGCGAGCACCTAACCTAGCAAATGATGTGTGTTAAGTTCTACGTAATCGTACCCCAAAACTTCTGAGTAGTAGTACCCTGAACAGTGTGTCATTACGACCTTAACACGATGGATGAGGTAACACTCCCTAAGAACAATTGTTTGCTAGAGAGCTGGAGAGAGATATAACTATGTGAACCTCGGTAGCTTAATATGCTAATAAATGACTAAAGCTCTAAGAGTCACATAAGTTGTACGAAACTGTAGCTCTATAAATTGTAGTATTGTTTTGTCAAAACTGAACCTAGTTTAAACCACACTGTCAATCTTGAGAATTTCTAAATCTTTTTAACTGTTTTCCCAAACTTAACTTTTTATATTTACTGTTGTGACAAATGATTTACTTTACTCTCTTGCAAACAAGTTTTCTACTGAAAAGTTATACGAAGCTATATCTTCATAATCATTGTGGGATTGATATCTTTTTATGCTATAACTTGGACATTGTATACTTGCATTCATTATTTCCACCTCTAAAATACTCATAGTGTTTTGGGAGATATCATGTGCCTTGACCTTGATGTACAACATATATGAAACAATGAAAATTTCAGACTTAGGTACCGATACTTTCAGGGGTCCTTTGGGGTTAGTTTTGGAGGACTTGTATGTTGGAACAAAGGGTGTTTCTCAAAATCACCTCTTAAGTTTTGATAATAACAAGGTATTAAAAATCATCAATTGGATATGCTAAACAATTTGTTCAAGTGTACATGATCCATAATCAAAGTGCTATTCATAAAGATTCTGATTGAACAAGTTCAAGAGCAAAGGAATTTTATTTGAAGCTTAAAAGCGTCTGGAAGAATGCGTCTGAAGAAATGCGTCTGAAGAAGTGCATCTGAAGAAACGGGTCTGAAGAAGAGCTCCTGAAGACACGTCATCAAAAGCAAGGTCATCAGAAGCAATGGTCATCAGAAGCACCTCGCCAGAAGCTACTTCACTAGAGTTGACAAAGGACAATGTACGAAGTGTACGACCACTAACTCTGCAACCACCATCTCTGCAATCTTT
>Ga0228711_1012881_pt1 | contig 10070 bp, 8 predicted proteins | sample MedpolnodulmetaG_2_FD_177996 | JGI IMG/M metagenome (GOLD analysis project Ga0228711, IMG submission 177996) | Root nodule microbial communities from Medicago polymorpha collected in Santa Monica, California, United States - brown nodules | ecosystem: Host-associated > Plants > Roots > Nodule...
TGGCCCTTCAAAGTAATTGGCGACCTCAATGACAAACCCATGATTGTTGTTAACTATAATGACGAGGAAAAGCATTTTGCTGCTGAAGAAATCTCATCCATGGTATTGGCAAAAATGGCGGAGATAGCTGAAGCTTACCTTGGATCAACAGTGAAGGATATTGTTATAACTGTGCCTGCTTACTTTAATGACTCACAACGCCAGTCTACTCGAGATGCGGGTGTTATTGCTGGCCTCAATGTCATGCGAATAATCAATGAGCCTACTGCAGCAGCAATTGCATATGGTCTTGACAAGAAACCATTTAGTCATGAGCATAAACATGTTTTTGTTTTTGATTTGGGAGGTGGTACTTTGGATGTGTCTATTCTCACATTCGATAAGAATGGAATCACGACTAAGGCCACTGCAGGAGACACTCACCTTGGGGGACAAGACTTTGATAATACAATGGTGAACCATTTTGTGAAAGAGTTCTTCAGAAAGTATACAATCGACATTAGTGGAGATCCAAGAGCCCTTAGGAGGTTGAAGTCTGCTTGCGAGAAAGCAAAAAGGATACTTTCTTCCAACACTACGACCACAATTGAGATAGAGAGTTTAAATCAAGGTATAGATTTCTACTCATCGATTAGTCGCGCAAAGTTTGAGGAACTCAACAAGAATTACTTCGACAAGTGCATGGAGATTGTAGAAAAATGTATAATTGATAGTGGGATGGACAAGGGTAGCATTCACGACGTTGTCCTTGTTGGTGGCTCTACTAGGATTGTAAAAGTGCAACAAATGGTGAGTGATTTCTTCGGGGGGAAGCTTTTATGCAAAAGCATCGATTTCGATGAGGCGGTGGCATATGGGGCTGCTGTCCATGCTTCTATATTGAGTGGTGAGTTTAGTGAGAAGGTTCAAGATTCACAATTGACAGAGGTCATTCCTTTGTCCCTTGGATTGGAGACTCATGGGGGGATTATGGAAAAAATGATCCCTAGGAATACCAAAATTCCCACCAACATGGAACATGTATTCACCACACATTTGCACAATCAAATGAATATTTTAATTCATGTTTACGAAGGTGAGAGGCAAATAGCTAGGGACAACAACTTGCTAGGAAAATTTGTGTTGGAAATTCCTCCTGCTCCGGCAGGTGTTCCTCAAATCAGAATCCGCTTCCAAATCGATGATGATGGCATCTTACACATCTGCACCACGGATAAGTTCCTTGGAATTAATGATAAGCTTAAAATAATAAGTGACAAGGGAAGGTTGTCAAGGGAGGAAATTGAGAGGATGATCAAAGAAGCTGAGAAGTACAAAGATGCAGACAAGAGGTATATGAAGAAGGTAGAAACAAGAGATGTACTACAGAAGTATGCAATCAACATGAGGAATGCCATAAATGATAAGGATATTAGCTTGATGCTTTCGTCAAAAGAAAAGGAACAGATCAATAAAGAAATTGATTTGGTCTTAAGGTGGCTCGATTTTAACGTGCTTGCGGAACAACAAGACTTTGAGTATTATACGAGCATTCTTTCAAGTGTATTTGATGCAATTATTGTGAAGAAGATAAAGGACGAGGGGCATGGTGTGCAAGAAGGTATTATGGTTGGGTATCCGGTGAATAAAAAAAAGAATCGTTGGTTACCATTATTAGCAAAATATTGTTTCAAGGTAGTGTATGGAGCTGCAACAGGTAACATCACCGGGCTAGAGTCTTCTATAATTGTTGACTTTAGGAAATAAAGTTAAGACTTCATTCAAATTGTATTGTGAAATTTCAAGTTTAAGGTGTCAATGTCATACATCATAATTGTTCGATGTGCTTACGGATGTATATGAGTTTTGTATATATGTTAAGATTCATGATTTCCCTCTTTGCAACTTACTTAATTTGGTACAATAATATTTATTTATAGAAAATTATACTCTATTGTTTTCCACTATATCCCCTACCAAAAAACTACTTCAACCGCGTTGGAGAACAACTTCTAGTTCTTCTACATCGAAAACCACATCAAACGTGCATTTTCACCGATCACTCATCGACGTGGTCAAGATCGTAAAGATATTAGTTGGAATATGGTGATGACGGTCACCCTTTTTCGCACACTTTCCTTTCTCATTCTATCATTGGCTTGAGCTTGGAGTATAAACCTGTTTTGCATGTTCATTTTCCCTCACCAGAGAACTACTTTCAAGCAAGCATTTTCACCGATAACTCATTGACCTGTTTAATGAATCAGTTATGCATGCAACTAGTTTTTTTTTTTTTGAGTAAATTAATTATGATCCAAAATTATAAGCACCAACCTTTAAAAAATGAAAATTGATCCCAAATGACAAAACGAAACTCCCAAAGAAGTTCCTATTGTACTACTTTTTTTACATTAGCCAAAACAAACAAACAATTTGTTCTCGTCATTATTTCTAATCCTTCTCAAAACTTGGTTGATCTTGCAAGAGAGAAATGGCAGTAAAAGGTGAGAAAGTTGCAATAGGAGGCATGATAGGATAGAGATCATAATGAACGACTAAGGGAATATGTTGCCTTCACTGACTCAAAGTATGGCTGCTTGCAAACCAACCAACACTGTTTTCGGTGAAAGCTTCTAAACTATTGGCTTAATTGCACTTTTGGCCCCCTATCTTTCTAAAAGTTGCGATTTTGGCCCCCTAACTAATTAAAATACAAAACAACCCCCTATGTATTGGATCTTTGACAGTTTTGGTCCCCAAGACCACTTTTGACTTAGTCTTCGCCGTTGTGGCACCCCCTAACTAATTACACGTGGCACCTCACTTAAGAGATGTGGGTGCCACATCAGCGAAGACTAAGTCAAAAGTGGCCTTGGGGCCAAAATTGCCAAAGATCCAATACATAGGGGGCTGTTTTGTATTTTAATTAGTTAAGGGGCCAAAATCACAACTTTTGGAAAGATAGGGGGCCAAAAGTGCAATTAAGTCTTCTTGATTCTATTTAGGACAACTCATGCTAAGATAAATTATCATAAATTATCCTATTTACTCATACGGATTTATTCAATTGCAAAGAAAATGGTACAAATTTTTTCTCATAGTGTACACAACTCTTTTGTTTGTTTTGTAGATGCGAAGAGGCTAATTGGTAGGAAATTTTGCGACCCCATAGTACAAAGTGATCTGAAATCGTGGCCATTCAAAGTAATTGGCGACCTCAATGACAAACCCATGATTGTTGTTAACTATAATAACGAGGAAAAGCATTTTGGTGCTGAAGAAATTTCATCCATGGTATTGGTGAAAATGCGTGAGACAGCTGAAGCTTACCTTGGATCAACAGTGGAGGATGTTGTCATAACTGTGCCTGCTTACTTCAATGACTCACAACGTCAGTCTACTCGAGATGCGGGTGTTATTGCTGGCCTCAATGTCATGCGAATAATCAATGAGCCTACTGCAGCTGCAATTGCATATGGCCTTGACATGAAACCTTTTAATTGTTGAATAAACTTTAATGTTATAGTTAGTGGGTTTCTATTAATAAGTTAGTGGAAAGATTAAGAGTCTGTTGTAGTTGGAAGGCCATGAGATAGTGGCCTACTAATAGTATTTACTAATAGTTATTTGTCTTCCTCGAATAGCAGAAATCTCTGAGTCTATATAAACACCAAGGTTGTATTCTAATTCAATATAACGAAGATATAAAAGTATTGCTTCTTTCTATCAAATTGGCATAAGAGCTAATGGCAAACATGATGAATCAAATGCCATTGCCACGGCTAACGAAGTCAAATTACGAAAACTGAAGTATCCAAATGAAAGCTCTTCTTGGATCTCTAGACGTGTGGGAGGTGACCAAAGATGGGTTTGAAGAACCAACAGATACTACGGGATATTTGACAGCTCAAAACAAGGCGTTGAAGGAGATGCGATCGAAGGATAAAACGACACTATACATGCTGTTCAGGGCTGTTGACGAATCAGGCTTCAAAAAGATTGCCGGTTCGACTACGTCGAAAGAAGCATGGGACACGTTAGAGAAAGTGTTCAAAGGAGCAGACCGAGTAAAGCAAGTTCGACTCCAAACTCTTCGTGGCGAATTGGAGAGGATGCAGATGAAGGAGTCAGAAACTGTATCTGACTACATCACGCGTGTACAAATGGTGGTGAACCAACTCACCAGAAATGGCGAAACAGTAACTGATGCACGAGTGGTTCAAAAGATTCTGAGATCCTTAACAGATAAATTTGAGAATATTGTGTGTGCAATAGAAGAGTCGAAGGACCTTTCGACGCTCTCAGTCGAAGAGCTCGCTGGTTCTCTCGAAGCACACGAACAACATAAGAAGAAAAAGAAGGAAGAAGCAGTCGAGGAAGCAAATCAAACCAAGGAGTCGATCAAAGACGAAAAGGTACTCTTTTCTCAAAACTTTCGAGGAAGAGGACGGGGCCGTGGAGGTTGTGACAGTGGTCGAAGTGGTCAAGGCAGCAACTTCGAGATAGGACAGTCGAGCCAGCAAAATTGGCGTGGCACAGGAGGTGGTCGGTCGAACTACTCCATCTTCGAATGCTACAAGTGTGGGAAGTATGGTCATTACGCGAAGGATTGCAATTCCTACAAATGCTATAACTGTGATAAAGTGGGACATCTTGCAAAAGATTGTCGAATCGAAAAGAAGGTAGAAGAAACAACCAATCTAGCTTTGGAAGCTGAAGTGAATGAAGGTTTTCTCTTGATGGCTCAAAATGAAATCAACACCAATAATGACAATGTTTGGTATCTTGACTCAAGAGCAAGTAATCATATGTGTGGTCACAAACACCTGTTTAAAGAAATGCAAAAGATTGAAGATGGTAATGTGTCTTTCGGAGATGCATCGAAAGTGAAGGTCGAAGGCAGGGGTACAATCTGTTACTTACAGAAGGATGGCTTGATTGGATCAATTCAAGATGTTTATTATGTACCAGATCTCAAGACCAACATCTTGAGTTTGGGGTAACTTACAGAAAAAGGTTATTCGATACTTATAAAAGATCGGGTACTGCATTTGAAAGACAGACTGGAACATCTGATTGCTCGTGTCGAAATGGAAAGAAATCGAATGTACAAACTGAATCTGAGGAACGTTCGAGAAAAATGTTTGCAAGTCAATGTACAAGACAAAGCGTCACTATGGCATCTACGCTTTGGTCATCTACATCATGCTGGTTTGAGAAGGTTGGCGAAAAGGAACATGGTGCACGGATTGCCAGACATGGATTATGAAGGAAAGTTTTGTGAAGAATGTGTGCTTAGCAAACAAACAAGAACCTCATTTCAAAAGAAGGCAGAATATCAAGCTAAACATATTCTCGAATTGATTCATACCGACATATGTGGGCCAATCACTCCGGAATCTTTCAGTGGCAAAAGGTACTTCATTTCCTTTATCGATGATTTCTCATGAAAGACCTGGGTTTATTTCTTGAAAGAAAAGTCTGAAGCATTCGAGGTGTTCAAAAAGTTCAAAGTAATGGTGGAGAAGGCAACTGATAAACACGTCAAAGCAGTTCGATCTAACAGAGGTGGTGAGTATACCTCGACAGCCTTTATGAAGTATTGTGAAGAGAAGGGCATAAGGAGATTCCTAACTGCACCATATTCACCTCAGCAAAACGGTGTGGCTGAAAGAAAGAATCAAACAGTTCTTGACATGATTTGATCAATGCTTAAAAGCAAGAACATGCCGAAAGAATTCTGGGCAGAAGCTGTACAATGTGCCATTTATGTTCAGAATCGATGTCCACATTCGAAGTTAGAAGATCAAACACCACAAGAAGCATGGAGTGGACAAAAGCCAACAATTTCTCATCTCAAAGTATTTGGTAGTGTGGCTTATGCACATGTACCGGATCAACGAAGAACGAAGCTTGAAGACAAAAGTCAGAAGTACATATTAATTGGGTATGATGAGAAGACAAAAGGGTACAAGTTATTCGATCCCATAAGCAAGAAGGTGATAGTGAGTAGAGATGTTCGAATAAATGAAGCGAGCAAGTGGGACTGGAACAATTCGACAGAAGTTATCGTCGAAGTTGAAGAATCATCTGTCGCTGTACCAACGAGCATTTCAACAGAACATGAAGATTCTGAAAATGAAGATGAACCTCCACAACCCATAATGCGAAGTTTGAAAGATTTGTATGATTCGACAAATGAGGTACACCTTGTATGCCTTCTGGCAGATGCTGAAAACATCAGTTTCGAAGAAGCGTTACGAGACCAGAAGTGGAAAAGTGCCATGGACGAAGAGATTAGAGCAATAGACCGCAACAACACTTGGGAGCTAGTCGAATTGCCAAAAGGTAGTCAACCCATTGGTGTAAAGTGGGTATTCAAGAAAAAGATGAACGCTCAAGGAGAAATAGAATGATACAAAGCGCGACTTGTTGTGAAGGGATACAAACAGAAAGCAGGAATTGACTATGACGAAGTATTTGCACCTGTTGCAAGAATGGAGACAATTCGATTGCTCATTTCTCAAGCTTCTCAATTCAAATGGCCGATATTTCAAATGGATGTCAAGACAACATTTCTGAATGGTGTACTCAACGAAGAAGTCTATGTCGAACAACCACCCGGGTATATGAGGGTTGGAGAAGAGAAGAAGGTGCTGAAATTGAAGAAAGCGTTGTATGGGTTGAAGCAAGCACCGCGGGCATGGAACACACGTGTCGACAGATATTTCAAGGAGAATGGGTTCGAGCAATGCCATATGAACATGCCCTCTATGTGAAGAAAAATGGAAGTAACGTATTACTTGTTGCTCTCTATGTCGATTATCTTATTTTTCTGGGCAGTAATGATCAGATGATAGAAGAATTCAAAAGCACAATGACACATGAATTCGAGATGACAGACTTAGGTTTGATGAGATTCTTTCTTGGTCTGGAGGTTCGACAAGAAGAAATAGGAATCTTTATTTCACAGGAAAAATATGCAAAAGAAATCTTGAAAAAATATAAGATGGAAAGCTGTAATCCAACTTCGGCGCCAATGGAACCAGGTGCAAAGTTGTCGAAATTTGATGGAGGAGAACGTGTCGAAGTAAGCAAATATCGAAGTTTGGTAGGTAGTCTTCGCTGTCTCACATGTACAAGGCCGGACATTTCATTAAGTGTCGGCATTGTAAGTCGATTCATGGAGGAGCCAATATATTCACATTGGAAGGCATTGAAACGAATCCTAAGGTACATCCAAGGAACAGTGTCATTTGGAATGTTTTACTCAAGAACAGAAGACAACAAGTTGGTTGGTTACTCTGACAGTGATTGGTGCGGAGATATAGACGATCGAAAAAGCACTTCTGGATATGTGTTCTTCATGGGAAATACCGCATTTACTTGGCTCTCCAAGAAGCAACCGATAGTAACACTTTCGACATGTGAAGCTGAATATGTAGCAGCATCTTGGTGTGTTTGACATGCAATATGGCTTAGAAGATTGATGAGCAAAATGGAGCTAAAGCAGGAAGGTGCAACAGTAATACAAGTGGACAACAAATCAGCAATTGAGTTAGCAAAGAATCCAGTAAACCATGAAAGAAGCAAACACATTGACGTTCGCTTCCACTTCATTCGAGAACATGTGAAGGAAGGAAGTGTCGAATTGAGGCATGTAGCAAGCAAAGATCAAGCAGCAGATATCTTCACAAAACCATTATCGAAAGAGATTTTCGACAGAGGCAAGAAATTGATAGGCATGATGGATAGAAGAAACATTTAAGTTTACAGAAGAGTTTTGTTGAATAAACTTTAATGTTATAGTTAGTTGGTTTCTATTAATAAGTTAGTGGAAAGATTATGAGTCTGTTGTAGTTGGATGGCCAAGAGATAGTGGCCTACTAATAGTATTTACTAATAGTTATTTGTCTTCCTAGAATAGCAGAAATCTCTGAGTCTATATAAACACCAAGGTTGTATTCTAACTCAATATAACGAAGATATAAAATTATTGCTTCTTTCTATCATTAATCATGGATGTAGACATGTTTTAACTTTTGATTTAGGTGGTGGTACTTTGGACGTGTCTATTTTCACATTTGAGAACAGTAGTATCAATGTTAAGGCCATCACAGGAAACACTCACCTCGGGGGACAAGACTTTGATAATACAATGTTGAACCATTTTGTGAAGGAGTTCTTGAGGAAGTATAAAATCGACATTAGTGAAGATCCAAGAGTCGTTACGAGATTGAAGTCTGCTTGCGAGAAAGCAAAAAGGATATTTTCTTCCTATACTATGACCACCATTGAGATAGAGAGTTTAAATCGAGGTATAGATTTCTACTCATCGATTAGTCGCGCAAAGTTTGAGGAACTTAACAAGAATCACTTCGACAAGTGCATGGAGATTGTAAAAAAGTGTATAATTGATAGTGGGATGGACAAGAGTAGCATTCATGATGTTGTCCTTGTTGGTGAATCTACTAGGATTGTGAAAGTGCAACAACTGGTGAGTGATTTCTTCGGGGGGAAGATTTTAAGCAAAAATATCAATGCCGATGAGGCGGTGGCATATGGCGCTGCTGTCCATGCTTCTATACTGAGTGGTGAATTTAGTGAGAAGGTTCAAGATTTACAATTGAGGGAGGTCATTCCTTTGTCCCTTGGATTGGAGAAACATGGGGGGATTATGGAAATAATTATCCCTAGGAATACCCACATTCCTACCAACATGGAAGATGTATTCACCACACATGTGGACAACCAAATCAATATTTTAATTCATGTTTATGAAGGTGAGAGGAAAATAGCTAGGGACAACAACTTGCTTGGAAAATTTGTGTTGGAAATTCCTCCAGCTCCGGCAGGTGTTCCTCAAATTAAAATCAGCTTCCAAATCAATGATGATGGCATCTTACACGTTTGTGCGACGGAAAAGTCCCTTGGAGTTAATAAGAAGGTTAAAATAATAAGTGACAAGGGAAGGTTGTCAAAGGAGGAAATTGAGAGGAAGATCAAAGAAGCTGAGAAGTACAAAGATGAAGACAAGAGGTATATGAAGAAGGTAGAAGCAAGAAATGTACTAGAGATGTATGCAATCAACATGAAGAATGCCATAAATGATAAGGATATTAGTTTGATGCTTTCGTCAAAAGAAAAGGAAAAGATCAATAAAGCAATTGATTTGGTCTTCACGTGGCTCGATGTTAACGTGGTTGCAGAACAGCAAGACTTTGAGTATTATAGGAACATTCTTTCAAGTGTATTTGATGCAGTTATTGTGAAGAAGATAAATGATGAGGGGCATGGTGTGCAAGAAGGTACTATGGTTGGGAATGCAGTAAACAAAAAAAAGAATCGTTGGTTACGATTATTACTAAACTATACTTTCGAGATAGTGTATGCAGCTGCATCAGGTAACATCACCGGGCTAGCTTCTTCTATAATTGTTGACTTTATGAAATAAAGTTAAAACTTCATTCAAATTGTATTGTGAAATTTAATGTTTAAGGTGTCAATATGTCATACATCATAAATTGTTCGATGTGCTTGATATGGTACAATAATATTTATTTATAGAAAATTTTACTCTATTGTTTTCTACTATATTCCCTACCAAAAAACTACTTCAACCGTGCTGGAGAACAACTTCTAGTTCTTGTGCATCGAAAAACACATCAAACGAGCATTTTCACCGATTACTCATCGATGCGGTCAAGATCGTAAAGATATTATTAGTTGGAATAAGGCGATGAGGTTCACCCTTTTTCGCACACTTTTCTTTCTCATTCTATCACTGGCTTGAGCTCGGAGTGTAAACCTGTTTTCCAGGTTCATTTTCCCTCACTAGAAAACTTCTTTTAAACCAGCATTTTCACCGATTACTCATTGACCTGTTTAATTAATCGGTTATACCTGGTTGACTGAAAAAAAATTTGATGACTTAAGTGTCAACTTTTTTTTTTAACAGTGTCAACTTGACTTGCTTAGTATATAAAATGTCCTTTGTATAAGAGACTAATAAATGCACATGTGCACCAGAAAGGTTTTGTTGAAAATATTTATCTTAAATAAGCTCCACTAGTTGTTTTTTTTTTTTAGTA
>Ga0228711_1012884_pt1 | contig 10069 bp, 2 predicted proteins | sample MedpolnodulmetaG_2_FD_177996 | JGI IMG/M metagenome (GOLD analysis project Ga0228711, IMG submission 177996) | Root nodule microbial communities from Medicago polymorpha collected in Santa Monica, California, United States - brown nodules | ecosystem: Host-associated > Plants > Roots > Nodule...
GAAATTCCACCACAAATTTCACAGTTGTCCAGGTTGTTGTCTCTTGATCTAGACTTCCAAACTACAATAAATACTAAAGGTAGTACATCTAATTTGTTGCAACTAAAATTGTCTAGTCTCAGAAGCATAATTCAAAACTCAACAAAACTTGAGATCCTTTTTCTTAGTTGTGTAACTATTTCATCTATTTTACCAAACACACTCACAAATCTAACATCGTTGAAAGCACTATCTCTATACAATTCTGAATTGTATGGCGAGTTTCCAGTTGGAGTATTTCACCTTCCAAACTTGGAACTTCTGGATTTGAGATTGAATCCAAATCTCAATGGTAGTTTGCCTGAGTTTGAGTCTAGTTCACTCATCCAGTTAGGACTTGATCACACAAGTTTCTATGGTACACTGCCAGTATCCATTGGAAAGCTTAGGTCTTTAATTGTCCTATCAATTCCATCTTGCCATTTTTCTGGGTATATTCCTTCTTCGCTTGGAAACCTCACACAACTCGTTCAGATAAGCCTTAAAAATAACAAATTTAAGGGCGACCCTTCCGCATCCTTGGCAAATCTTACCAAGCTAAGTCGCTTGGATGTTTATTACAATGAATTTACTATTGAGACCTTCTCATGGGTAGGTAAGCTTTCATCATTAGTTGGCTTGGATATATCCTCAGTCAAAATTGGCAGTACCATTCCATTATCTTTTGCAAATCTCACTCAGCTACAACTTTTAAGTGCAGAAAATAGCAATATAAAGGGTGAAATTCCATCTTGGATAATGAATTTAACTAATTTAGTTGTCTTGAACCTACCCTTTAATTCTTTGCATGGAAAACTAGAGTTTGACACGTTTCTGAAGTTCAAAAAGCTAAATTTACTAAATTTATCATTCAACAAACTGTCATTGTATAGTGGAAAAAGGTCTTCCCATATGACTGATTCTCGAATTCAATGTTTGCAATTGGAATCATGCAATTTAGTTGAGATTCCAACATTTATAAGAGATCTCAGTGATCTGGAAGTTCTTTCACTGTCATACAACAACATAACATCGATACCCAATTGGTTGTGGAAGAAAGAAAGTCTACAAATCTTGGATGTTTCCGACAATTCATTGACAGGAGAAATATCTCCATCCATATGCAATCTCAAATTGCTCATGGGTCTTGATTTATCGTTCAACAACTTAAGAGGCAACATTCCTTCATGTTTGGGTAGCTTTAGCCAATCTTCAGAATATATAGATCTAAGTGTGAACAAATTGTCTGGCCTCATTCCTCAAACATACATGACAGGAAATTCCCTTCAAATGATTTCTCTTAGTAACAACAATCTGCAGGGTCAGTTGCCAAGAGCATTGGTCCACAACAAAAGGCTAGAGTTCGTTGATGTTAGCTACAACAATATCAATGATACATTTCCATTCTGGATGGGAGGTTTACCCGAGTTGAAGGTATTGTCTTTAAGTAACAATGAATTTCATGGAGACATTAGGTGCCCTAGCAACATGACATGCACATTTTCCAATCTTCACATCATTGACCTTTCTCACAATCAGTTCTCTGGCACTTTTCCAACAGAAATGATCAAAAGTTGGAAAGCAATGACAACTTCCAATGCCAGTCTATTACAGTACGAGGAAAGGATATTTTACTCGATGTCAGACAATGCAGGACTAGATTATACATTAGAAGATAAGTTTTATTCGTTCACAATGTCAAACAAAGGGCTGGCCATGGTTTATGAGAATCTTCAAAATTTTTACAGTTTAATAGCCATTGATATTTCAAGCAACAAAATCAGTGGAGAGATACCACAAGTGATAGGCGAGTTGAATGGTCTTGTTTTGCTCAACTTGTCAAATAACCACCTTATTGGCAGCATTCCATCTTCCTTAGGGAAGCTTTCAAACCTTGAAGCACTAGATCTTTCTCTCAACAGTCTTTCAGGGAAAATTCCCCAACAGTTGGCACAAATTACCTTTTTGGAGTACTTAAATGTGTCTTTTAACAATCTCACGGGTCCTATACCACAAAATAATCAATTTTCTACATTCAAAGGTGATTCATTTGAGGGTAATCAAGGTCTGTGTGGGGATCAGTTGTTGAAGAAGTGTATAGATCATGCAGGGCCTTCTACTTCTGATGATAATGATGACGACTCAGAATCTTTCTTTGAATTATACTGGACAGTAGCTCTGATTGGATATGGTGGTGGACTTGTTGCTGGAGTGGCTTTGGGAAACACTTACTTCCAGCAGGTATTTGCATGGTGTAGAGATTGCCTTAGTGTTTCAGTAATAATATTGCTTAATAAGATTCTTAAGAGACATTAATGAGTTGTTTTTATGTTATGGCTTGAAAGCAATAAAGATATTAGTCCTCTCTATGTATGGTTCTTATTTGTTTTCGTTTCCTTCTGTGTTTGTAATCGCATATTGTAAAGGTTTCCTTTGTAGGTAAAAGCAATAAAGATTGTTTGAAAGAGAGCGTGCTTTGGATTGTTATATATATATATATATATATATATAGCCTTCTTTTTCTGCTAGTTATTTTTACTTCAACATTGCAGTTGTATTAGATTAAGCAATATTTAATTAATTTCTTATTATATGTATTGATGACAGTCTGTCCTATCACATTTTTAGAGTCTTTTTAATTAAGTTTTAGTTCTATTTTTATTAGTTTAGTACTTAATTTAGAGTCATTTTAATTAAATTGTCGTTTTTGATTTATTGAGTCATATTATTATTAGGGTTAATTAAGTTTTTAGTCCCTATAAATATTCACAGTTTTGTTTTTAATCCCTACAAAATAAAATCACATTTTTTAGTCCCTGTGACACTTTCCTTAAGCATTTTAGGGACCAAAACTGTTGATGGAAATTTTTGACAGGAAATAAAAGTGCTGATGGAATAATTTATAGGGACTAAAAATGTTGATGGATAATTTTATAGTGACTAAAAAGTGTGATTTTATTTTGTAAGGACTAAAAACAAAACTGTAAATATTTATAGGGACTAAAAACTTAATTAACCCTTATTATTATTATTATTTATCAAGTTTTTGGCGTCGTTGCCAGGGACTGTTAAATCATTTCAATATGGTAATTTCGTTATTATTTAGGATTTCTGTCATTTATATTTTTTATATTTTTGTTTATATATAAAAAATTGAAAAAAAATTATGATTTGATCCCTTCATGTTTATCTCATTGTACTTTGCTGCTAAAAAGTTTATCAAAGTTTTGCAGCTATGATAGACAGGTTAGTAGACAGGTTACGCCTTTATGGCACAGAAGAGATTGTTACGTTGGAGTATGAAAAATATCTGCTATCTTGGATGATAAAACAATGGGACAATAAAATCTCAAGATTAAATGCGAGATGTGATCTTTATAAGACGAATTAACCAGGTAATGATTGTGAAGGGAAGAAAGAGGTGATCAACATCGATTACAATACTCAACTTCAAAATATTCTAGATGATTTCTTGATGTCAAATCAAGTTTCATTTGAGAAGTTTGATGTTCAGTGTAGTGATCTTGTTGAAAAAGCATATGAGTCTCAGAAGAAGTTGGTTCAGATAGAGACTGATTGTCATGATATTGTGGTGGAAGAAAATCCACAGGTGAAGAGTGTTGGTCTTTTTCTAAAGTTTCAACCAATGGAGTTTAATGGAACCACTCATATGCAAAGTGGTACACATTCTTCTCTATGGTGGGAGAGTTCAAATGTCAAAGAATTAGCAGCTAGAGCATGGGAGCATGTGCTTCTTTGTATGAAGTTCTTGGAATTCCGACCAAACAAGAGGAAGAAAAATGATGATATATTTTTTCTGTCATATTTGCCACCCTAACAATGGTTGAGGCGTCAAGCTTAATGACGTAAAAGAAAGCGCTTAGTGGGAGGCAACCCATCCTTTTTCTAATTTTGTTTATATTTGTAGGTATTTTTATCAGTCAAAAAAATGAAGAAAAAAAAAGCAAACAAAAAAAAGTGAAAAGATGGAAAAAATAACAAAAAAAAATAAAATCAGAGTCCACATCAGTTCTTATTTTTTTTTCAATAACTTTTCTTTGTCAGATGTCAGTTGTGTCAGTTCTCAGTTTGATTCTCTTTTATTGTAACTTTAATTGTTTGCTTGTTTATTAATTAATGCATTTTCTTGTTTGTTGACTTTATCCAATTTAGTAATAGTCAAACGATATTCCAAAAAGTTATAAGGAGGAGTCACTTGATACTTCAAAGGCGAAGTGTACGAGATATGTGATAGGTAGTCATAACTCCCAGATATCATAACTGTCAGGTTCATAGCCAAATTTTATTTTTCAATTTAATTATATAGAGTGTTCCGTGCAACTACATTTATAGAACTAGCATTCTTTCTTTACTGTTGATTGATCTTTGTCATATACACATTGAAGCTAAAGTGATTGGTCCTGTGAGCCTTTTTCAAGCCTACCCTGATTTTAATTGAATTGAAATTTATCCTTTTTGAAAGCCAAATTGATCCGGTGAGTTAGGCTTTGTAGGATGTTGCTAAACAATAAGTTTGGGGTTGCTATTGGAATTTAAAACCAACTAAGTTTGAGGTGGGGTACTAGAGAACAAACAACATTATCATGAAAAGAAAAATACACTCAAAAATGGTGTATAAAAAATTAAAAAAAATAAAATAAAATGAAAAGGGACTAACAATGAAAAATCTGAGTAACTTTATCATGGGAAGAGAAGCATAAAAGAGAGAAGAAGAGGGTTCTGAAGAGACGAAGAGGGGAGAAAGAAGAAAAAAAGTCAGGGCTATTTTGGGCATTTCATGTGTGTCTGTTGTCATTAAGGGTAAAATGGGAACTTCAGGTACATATAGCTGAGTCAGCGAGGTCCTTATCCAATCAGTTAGAACCACGTCAACGCCACGTAAGCAATCACTTGATACATGTGCAATTAAATAGGACCAAATTTCAAGTGATTAATAATTGCAAGGAAATGTTGATAGGATTAGTAAGCACATGGACTAAAATTCAAGTGAGCCTTGTTTGCAGAGACTATAGACATGTTTAAGCCAATTTAATTCATAAAATTGTAGGCTAAACTAACAATCCAAAAAATTGAAATTGATATGTGAAACACTTGATTGAATTGGGAGGGGAATACCCACTTTTTTGCCCATAAATTTTTCATCAGATATTAGTTACCGTTAAACGACAATGAAAACTTCGTACCAAAAATATAGGAGCCCAAAAATTATGTTATGCTGAAATCTAATCGTAGAATATTTACTTTAAAGAATGAGGAGAGTATCAGCGTATTGACAGCATTAGGATGAGATCAAGATGCATGTCTCTGTCTTTCGGATTAATTTGATCTCAATTTGTTCTCAACATTATCTTTTCTTGATTAATTGATTGTTTAATAATTATAAATGTTTCATAAATTATTTATTCAATTTTCAGTGTATTATTAGTACAAGGGTGTATACTCAATTGGCGCAGTTTTAGCCCCTTAACTTTTCTAAAGTTGCGATTTTGGCCCTCTAAGAAGAAAAAAACTACAAAACTGCCCCCTAAGTTTTGGACCTGTGGCAGTTTTGGCCCCCAAGACTAATTTTGACTCGGTATACGCTGATGTGGCACCCTAAATGAGGTGCCACATGTTATTTTTTTAATTTTTTTTGGTCTTGGGGGACAAAATTGCTACAGTTGCAAAACTTAAGGTGCAGTTTTGTAGTTTTTTTTTCTTAGGGGGCCAAAATTGCAACTTTGGAAAAGTTAGGGGGCTAAAACTGCTATTAAGCCTACTCAATTATATCATGTAGTTCAAACCTAAAATTACTGATTTATTATGATGATGATGAATGATGAGTTACAAAACTTGTTGCATACCATCCACAACCATTGTGGAGAAATGTACACTTAAGCTGGTTGAAGATTACAAACATATTGTAATGACCCAAGATAGGCATAAGAGAATATAATAGCCCAAGTAGATAAAGATTATGATGAGTTGGTTGCATTAGATATTTTAGAGGTGAGTCATCATGTTCTAGAAGGATCTAGAGAGATCCTTTGTGACGAGTCATTGGAATGTCAATGATATAAATAATGTAGTGGTCATTGTAATCATTATCAATCAAAAGGAATGTATGAAGAATTAGTTTGTTAGATTAGTCTTAGTTATAGCTTATTCTCTCTTTTAGTACAATTTCTATTCCATTTATGAACAACCCAAAAGTTGTCCATAACACATCTGCTATGCCAAGCTACAGAACTGTTGTCAACAACTTTAGAATATATCACGTATGTGAAATTTGCATTTTCTGTTTGCTTTGTCAATGTATTTACTTGAATTTACAAGTCTATGTAAAACCAGCAACTTCCGATTTAAATCGTGTTTGGTGTCGGACATGCAGTTATATTTCATTCCTTTCATTTTCTCAAATCATTAATTATTGTGTGTGTAAGTAAATCTGAAATGAATGTATTTTCATTTTTACTCTGCAGATATGGTCACATGATAGAATTGTTATTCTATTGCAGAAACTGAAAATTATCTATATCTACCGAATAATTATTATACAATATAGATTGTTATGTTGTAAATAAAATGATTGTAATAATAAAAAATGTAACGTAAAATTATCAAAAACTGAAAGGCACTGGAAGACAATACTTTGATATTATTGGCAATGGCATCCTGACTTCGATATTTTATAATTTACGTTTTAACCTCATATGTTTATATACAATTGGTTTATTTTTTTGATGTATGTGCTCATGGTTTTGGTTAATTTTCAGGATTTGGATGACATGAACATTAAAATAATGAGGAACACTCTTTACAAGGCATACCTTGAAGATTTTTACAGATTTTGTCAGGTGTATCCTCTTTGTGATTTCCAAGTCTCTTTTTTGTCAGCTATTTATTTGTATTCCCTTGTGATTTCCTCCTGACTTTCATCAACTTTAATGCTATTCGCAAACAGAAACTTGGAGGTGCTACTGCTGAGATAATGTCCGACCTTCTAGCTTTTGAGGCTGATAGAAGGGCTGTTAATATTACCATCCATAGGTAAAGTACTAAGCAGTCTTTGTATAATCTTTTTGTTTATCTGGATGTCCGCATAACTAGCATCTCATGGTTTCCGCTTTGTGCAGCATTGGTACTGAGCTTACAAGAGATGACCGTAGGAAATTGTAGTCCAACTTCGGTTTGTTGTAAGCTCTAATCCTTCCGTTAAATATTTTTAAAAAAAGAAAAAGAAAATCAATATACTGCTTTGTGACGCTTCTTTTACTAATGGTTGACTTATTTTAAACAGCTATCCATATGGTCATGAGGAACTGGCTGTCTGTGAGGATATTGATCAGGTATGATATGCATCTCAGTTGTGTGATATGTTAGGTTAATACATAGGTAGATAAACTGTGTTTTTCCTCTTTCAATTTGTATGCTTCTTTAGGCCTTGTAGATTGCGTTTCTCAGGTTTGTAGATTTGTTGTTATTATTATCCAAGTTAGTGTAATATGCTGCAACTATATTATTTTTCTTATCTTTGATTTAAGTGTTGTTATATGACCTTAACCTGTACTTCTAGAAGACTGTCCTACTTGCAGATGATTCTTGTTTTTGGCGTCTATTTCAAACTTCCATAACCATTTCATAATTTTGTGCACTTTTATCTTTCTATTTTCGAGGCATATATGATTCGATCACTTGTTACTTCATTTGTAATTTGTAGTTGAGTTCGGCTACCATTTTTCGTTGTGTTGTTGAATCACCATAGTTGTTTATAACATCCACTTATTTCTAGTTGATTTCTTGTCGTTGTGCTTTTTGGGCCTTAATTCTTTTACATGGTTGCTCATGTAGGTTCGTGCTGTCATGGAAAAGTACCCTCCTTATCAATCGATTTTCGCCAAGTTATCCTATGGAGAGAGCCAGATGCTTGACAAGGCATTCTATGAGGAGGAGGTCAAGAGGCATTGCTTAGCATTTGAGCAACAGGTTAATTTTTTTAATAGTTCATAGCATCATAATTTTTGGTGCACATAGCTAATCAATTTAAATTTGAATGGTTGCTGGATCTTTTTTACTAAGTTATAAGAAACGGAAGAATCATTACGCTGGAAGGAAATTGATTTGCCTAAATATAAAATATTTTAATGTAGGGTATGTCTTATTCATTCACTAAGCCATCCTGATTTGTCTATATTTGCAGTTTCACTATGCTGTGTTCTTCGCATATATGAGGTTAAGGGAGCAGGAGATAAGAAATCTTATGTGGATTTCAGAATGTGTGGCTCAGAATCAAAAGTCGAGAGTTCATGACAACGTTGTCTTCATATTTTAGTCTGATTACTCATTGTTATAGCTTGTATGTTCTTTTGGACTAATTGTTGTGTTCTTGCATTCTACACCCGAGTTGCCGATCAGTAGAGACTAGACAATCACTGGTTAGAAGATTGCGATACAAATAAGTAAGATCTTATGCTGATGAAATCTTCTGTAATATAGATGGGAGATCTTTTGTCAAATTTGATTAAATAATGTTCAGATTTAAAAACGCTTATATTGAATTTGTATGTTGTGAATTGTGATAATAAATTTTCTTATGAAATAAACTTTGATAGATTTGTTCAGGCATTGCTTTCTTAATGTCTTACATTATTTAGATGATTGGGGGCAAAGCTTAGGAAGAACACAACATATAGAGAACTATGCTATAAGTGAATTTCTTATCTCACCCTATTTGCCTCTTGCGTGCCCAACTGCATTTTGGATTGTATCTTTCAAAAGCATAAAATACGCTTATAATCCCCCCATTTTTTGGATTTTAGAATCCCAAAATAGGGTGAGGTATCGTAGGTGGGAAAAGAAACTGTCATACTATAGTCTCTTGGTGCCGTTTAGCCTGGGAAAGGCTAGTTTTTCCCACCATGAGAAAGCTTTTTTTTGACCATTAGATCTAGTGAAGAACACATCTTTATCATGGACTGTGAGTATTAAATCTAACCACTCATCTTCCTCCTTGCCCTACCACCACCAGCTCACCGGATCTGTTCATGTTCTGTTTAGCTATCAAAACAAACTCCTTCTGATTCAAACTGCATACCACGCTACTTCTTCTCCCTTTCACCATCATCACTACCGCTGTCTCTATCTCATGCATTAGAGCATAGTTCTGATTTTATTCAATGTGAAGTGTGCACCATTAGATCGGTGGTGGTGGTGCATGACTCTATGGTAAACAATTGTTGTGCACAATACAACACCTATGTCACTCTTGCATGATAGAAACTGAAACTAAAGACATAAATTTCTTTGGAACTTAAAAGTACAGCTCCAAAAGGATAGGTCATAAACACGGTCTTTAAGTTTTCACTGTGTGGCCAATCTAGTGCCAAAAATTACAATTCTTATGCTCAATCATGAAGCCAAATATGCCACGACATTTTTCTGGTCATAACTATGTCAGGGATCGATAATAAAACTTCAATTTCTTCACATCATATCAAGGTGAGATGGTGGTGGGGCAAGGAGGAAGATGAGTGGTTAGATTTAATACTGACAGTCCATGATAAATATGTGTTCTTCACTAGATCTAATGGTCAAAAAAAAGCTTTCCCATAGTGGGAAAAACAAGCCTTTCCGAGGCTAAACGGCACCTAGTCTCTTGCATGATTAACTCTTTTTGCATCACCAAGTGTCTATTTGGGAGAATGGTGGGGTTTGGAAAGAGAAAACTTTGAGCTGTTATTTTTCTTCAGCAATACAAAATCCTTCGAATTTGAGAAATTAAAAAATTGTATTGGATGAGAGTTTTAGAGAATTTAGATAATTTTTTAAATTCAATTTATGTTATTATAGAAGTCTCAAAATTTAAAACATTAATGTTAGTATATTTAATTTATGGTTTTTTCTAAATTGCCTTTAGAAATTGGTGGCAATTTACCCAAACCAATAAAAAACAACCACATGTCCTCCATTTTAAAAATAACATTTATTATTTTATTTTATAATTTTAACATGTATTTTATTATTTGCATATTCACCCCATTTTAAATTAATG
>Ga0228711_1012885_pt1 | contig 10067 bp, 13 predicted proteins | sample MedpolnodulmetaG_2_FD_177996 | JGI IMG/M metagenome (GOLD analysis project Ga0228711, IMG submission 177996) | Root nodule microbial communities from Medicago polymorpha collected in Santa Monica, California, United States - brown nodules | ecosystem: Host-associated > Plants > Roots > Nodule...
TATTATATAAAAAAAATATTTTATATATATATATATATATATATATATATATATATCATTATACAAAAAAAGAGTTGAATTTATATCATTACACATTTCACCTAATGATATACATTTCAACTAAACTAATGATATATATCCAATCTATGACGCCGAAAGATCAATGAGACTATCATCCACTTCAACCTTCACACCAAGACCAGGACCAGCCCTCTGATCAGGATCAAGATTTTCAATAATGTACAATTCTTCATCATCTCCTACCACCTCTCGACCTGCCGTCCGACTTAACTCATTATAATCCGTCATCCGGCTGACATATCTATCAGACCAGTTTTGTGCATCTTCTCGATGGTGTCGTCGCCATAGAGGGCAAGTAGGAGAAATCAGACAATCATCCTTCAAATTCGATGCCATAAAATAGTTGTCATTCACATATGCCAGACACATCAACCGATCGATACATGGCGGTGGCGGTGGACCACATAGAGGGAAATAGGTTTCCGATCGCCCTTTTCCAATGAACAACACAACAACCGTTTGGTTGAATTTCTGTGCGATGAGGAAACTCATATCTGGCATGGTCATCCATTTATCCATAGGATAGAGCGTCGTAGACCTCTTTATACATCCAGCTTTCTCTGTACATGGCGGTTAAACTGTCCTAGAATGACTAAGATTTTCGTTTTAAAGTTACTCGCATTTTCATTTTTAGAGAAGGTAATGTGTTCAGAAATTTACTCATATTGTAGGTTTAAGTGTCCTTGAACTCCCTTTTCCTTTTTTGGGGTTTTTCGCTTAGTCCCCCAAGTTGTATGTTTTCTATTTTCATTTTCTTTTAATCAATTCATTAGAGTATTTTTTTTTGGTGGTCGGAGTTTGAAATTGTCCCTACCAATTGAGTTAAGTTCACGAGGACCTGTATGTATTATTGATTAGAGTATTATAATTGTTTTTTTTTTGGTTGTGTTTGAAAAAGTAATCCGCTAGCATTGACATCAAAACTGTAGGAGTAACGAACGCGTGAAATGATTTTGAGTCAGGGTTCGCCGAAATAACTACGAGCGTGATTGCACCCAATTAATTCCAAACACAGATTTAATTTAAGGGAACAAAAATAAAAAAGAACAAGTACTCTATGAAAAGAAAGTGGTAATAAATAAATGATGAAAGGGTTCCGTTGGTGATGGCGGGTTTGCAACTTGCAAAGAAAGAAAGAAAGAAAGAAAGATCCTTCTCTGAAAAATCTCCACCAATTTCCTACTACTATATCCCAAATTCCAAAACAAACACCAACAACAACAATTTACAGATCCCCAACATCACCAATCTCTATGCCATTTCCCCTCTTTTTTTAATCACCCATCTCTTTTCTCTCTCTCTCACCCTCTATGTACTCTCTGAACTCAATCCTTGGCTGTTTCTTCTCCTCCAAATCACTATTCACCATCAACGGTCAGATTTCCTTCACTAATTTTCACGCTTTCAGTAACAAACACAAAACCTCTTCACAAAATGCAGAACAACACAGGATACCAATCACATTTTCACTGAACAACCATCTTTCTTCCATTTCATTATGCTTCCTTTTCTCAACAACACCACCAAAAACCACGACAAACTTGTAAATTAACATGGGCTGCGGGGGCTCCAAACTCGAGGAGTTCCCCGTGGTAACTCTCTGCAGAGAACGCAAAAACTTTCTCAAAAACGCTTCCGATCAACGCTACGCTCTCGCCGCCGCACATCTCTCTTATTTACAGTCTCTTAGAGACATCGGAGAAGCTCTGAGGAGATTCTCCGATCAAGATCTTTTTCTTCCAACTGCTTCTACTCCTTCTTCTTCTTCTTCAATTTCTTCCCCTGTTCTTACATTGCCTTCTCGTGAAGGTAAATCTTCTAAGAATAGTAGTAGTAACCACCATGATGATCATGATCTTGATGATGGTGATGATGATTCTCATTTGCATCTTTCTTCTGGATCGGAGTTAAGTTCACCTTCTTCAGATCACTTTAATCATCATCATCAACATCGAACACCCGAGGCTGAATCCGAACCTGAACGAGAACGAGAAAGAGGATTTGAATATGGACACGAACCTGAATACGAACCCCAACCCCAACCCCAACCCGAACCATCTTCTTCTTACGGGTATAATTATCCATATCCATATCCATATCAACAAGATTGGAATCAAAATCAAAATCAAAATCAAAATCAAGCAGGGGTTAATAGTTATGCTTATTATATGAAGAAATCTGCACCTCGTGGAAAATCTGTGATCTATCAAGAACCGGAGAGACACGTCGCGGAATCTGGACAATGGACTGGTTCTCCTTATGGTGGTTATGGGTATAATGGTATGAATGGGAGTGGTAGTGGTTTTTTTGGTTTTCCGCCGGGACCTTCTACTCCGCCGCCGCCTCCGCCGGCTCCGGCTCCACCTTCACCACCTAGAGTTTCTACTTGGGATTTTCTTAACTTTTTTGAGAGTGTTGACAATAACAGTTATTCTGGTTATGGAAGTTATGGATTAGGGTTAGGGTTAGGGTTAGCGTCGAGTGGGAGTAGTCCTGATTCTAAGGAAGTCAGGGAGAGAGAAGGGATTCCTGAATTGGAAGATGAAACGGAGCAGGAAACGGTGAAGGAGGTTCGTCATGAGAAGAAGAAGAAAGTGGCAGAGGAAGTGGAGAAGGAAAAGGAAGAGGCTGTTAAGGGTAAAGATTTTGGTGAAGGTACTTCGAATTCAAAGGAAGTACCATTGCAACAGGTGAGTAGTAGTGAGGGAAGTTCCAAAACGGTGCGGTTTCATAGTAGCGTAGGTAGTGGTGATTCGATTTCTTCTAGTGATAAATTGAGTCCTGATAATGTTGTTCCTAAAGGATCTCCTCCTAGAAAGAAAGGGGTGAGTTTTGAGATTGAGGGTGATGAAGATGCGACTGTTACAACAGTGGAGATTGATGGTGAATCTTCTATGTTGAGTAGCTTAAGCATGTTGTCTCCACATGGAACTAGGGATCTAAAAGAGGTTGTTAGGGAAATTAGAGATGAGTTTGAGACTGCTTCTAATCATGGAAGAGAGGTTGCGTTTCTTCTCGAGGTTTACAAACCACCTTATCAGTCAAGGCTTGCTGCATTTAGAGGTATCAAGGCTTTATCCTTTGAGTTCTCTTTTGGATTTGGCTTCATAGTGGTGCTATAGATTGTGCTAGAATAATCATGGGTTATGACTTATGCATGTTATGTAGGAGAAGGTTTATTGCTTACAACATTAAACATTAGGATAAGGGGGTGGTAGGGGTCATTTTTCATTATGCATTGTTTGGGTTTATATTCCCAGTTTTGTGCTTCAAGAAAATGCAGTTACAGTTTCATTTGAAGGTCAAAGTAAAATGCATACTTCAAATGAATTTTCTGCATGTGTTGAACTTTATGTGGGACTTTATTGCTAATTTTGTTCAATTTTTATTCTCTATACTATCATTTAATCAGGTTTGAAATATTAATCAACTGAATGATGTAAATAGTACTGTTTACAGGTTTAATGTCCTTCTATGTGCTTTTATGCAGTTATCTATTCAAGGATATTAGAGATGCTAGCACCTTCCAAGCCACCTTTGCATCCTCCATCTGGGCCGCCAATACAATTTTCTTCTAGGACAATGAAATTGGCAAAAGCATACTGTGGGGAGCCTGAGAAAGAGTTAATATCAAATCCGATAAACCTTTCATCTACATTGGAGAAACTTTATGCATGGGAAAAGAAATTATACAAGGAAGTTAAGGTGTGAATATGAATCTTTTAAATTAGTTAAATGTTAGGATTCTTTAGCAGAAATTGTTCATGAAGTTAGAAAATGTTAGTGATTGATAATTTGATATCCATCTAGCTGATTTTCCGCGTATCCTTCTTTTAGGGGACGAAGACTTCTGAAATTCCTATATATAGCTTCCCTTTCATACATTTATGTTTTTGGAGGAATGATATAAATTGGATCTTCATAAATCAATAACATGTACTCTCTTATGATCAATATGTCCTGCATAATCAGCATTGTTTTTTTATATGACAAACTGCTTGTATTAATAAATTAGTAAATATTGTACGGTTCCTTTCAAATTGTTCTTATTTGTGTTTGTATTTACTATCTAACACTGTTCTCAGGATGAAGAGAGGTTAAGAGCTATTTATGAGAAGCAATGCAAGAGATTGAAAGCATTGGATAATCGAGGAGCCGAATCTACTAAAATTGATGCTACTGAGTCATCAATAAGAAAGTTGCTAACAAAGATAAACATTTGCATCAAAAGTGTGGAAACTATATCAGGGAGGATACACAAACTGAGGGATGAAGAATTAGAGCCTCAGCTTGCAGCATTAATTAATGGGTATGAAATTGCTTCACTTATTCACTACTATGTTAATATTCATCTCTCGTGAGTAGAAATTTCTCAGGTAAGGGCCATTTTTTTTAATATCATGTCAAACAGTGCAATCTGTTTGACAAGATCTCATCTTCTCATCTAAAAGGATTAGACTGAAAAGGGTAAATGGTAATGATGTGTTACATTATTGATAGCCTTGATTTCAAGTCTCTATGAATTTTGATGAAAGTTAGCTACTATCCAATTCCATTTGTTGGTGCAAATTAGCAATAGTTTGATCCTCTAAAAATGCTTTAATTGACAGTTTTGTCCCTCCAAAGTTCAACTGGTTCATTGATGTCACTCGTATGCCCATCTATGAATCAGAAATCCCTAATGGAATGTTTGATTTTGCAAGTTAGATGCCTTTTGTCACTATTGATGATAATGTAGGAGCCTGCCTGCCTTTATAAGATGCTGAGAATAGATGGTGACATGGTATAGAGGGATGACATTGATTCCAATCATACCTCGAGAGATTGATGAGAGGCTTCGGCGTTTATCTCACATTATGTGGGAAGTGGCTGAAGGCACCCTTAAATCTTCATTATTAGTAATTATCATCATTTTTGGTTTTGGGATGGCAAAATTTGTGTTTTTCCTACACGGTCAAGTGTTTTTCTGGAGTTGGAAGTCATAGATTTGATAGACACATAGACATTAGTATATGTTAATAGCATTATGTTGTTCATAAGTGTAATGAAATATATTTTTTGTCAGCAGATTCATAAGAATGTGGAAATTCATGTTCCAATGCCACCAGAAACAGTTCCAGGCTATCATGGAGAGTAAAACTCAATCTCTCAAATTAAACACTGGTTTGCAAAGAGATGAAGGTTTGAAAGCCATAATAGAACTCGAAAGGGAGCTTCTGAATTGGTGCACACAGTTCAACAATTGGGTTAGGACTCAAAAATCTTATGTTGAAAATTTGAATGGGTGGCTCAGAAGGTGCCTTCTTGATGAACCTGAAGAAACAGATGATGGTGTTGTCCCTTACTCTCCAAGTCGGATTGGAGCTCCACAAGCTTTCATTATCTGCAATGATTGGCAGCAAGCAATGAATAGAATTTCAGAAAGAGGGGTGGCAGATGCTATGGGCGAATTTGCTCAAAAGCTGCATGAGCTATGGGAGAGACAAGATGAGGAACAAAGGCGGAAAATCAGGGCAGAGTATCTCACAAAGGATTTTGAGAAACAACTTAGAGCTTTGCGCACCGAAATGGGATCCTCAAAACACGAGCATGACAAAGTTTCAGGGAAGACTTCATTGTCGAAGTTCAATTCTGATAGTGGTGTTTCACCACTGGATGATCTAAAGGTGGATTTGGATTCTATGAAGAAAAGATTGCATGATGAGAGGGCCAAACATAAGGAAGCCATTAGGCTTGTCCGTGATGCAGCTTCTAATAGTTTACAAACTGGTTTGGTTCCCATTTTTAAGACCTTGGAAAGTTTCACTTCAGAGGTGGTGAAAGCTCATGAAGAAGTCAGGCTTCAAAATGCTGCAGCCTCGTAGAGAACATGGAAGATTTAGAACTAACCACCAATTTTGCACCTAGAGTTAATCTTGGTATGTAGGAAAGAACCTCTTAACACTCTCTGAAGAGGTTTGATTAGATCAAGTTTCAGCAACTAAAGCTTTGGGTATGTAAACGTCAGGACATGGCTATCTTGAATTCAGCTCCTGTAACACCCAATCTACAGTTAGGCAAAATTTTGTACAGAATAATTGATTTATTGATTGATTGTAGGTGATTGTATATGCTGTTTAATATGCGTAGGAGTAGTAGGATCTTAGCAGGAGGAAGCAAGGGATTTTAATAGAAGTTCAAGAACGATCTAGTGAATTGAAATATACTTTATTTTCCTGCAGTTTTGATTTCTACCCTCCTCTCTATTATTCTTTCTCCTGATCATACCCGACTCTATTCAGGAAAAGTGGTTTACCCCAAATTAAATTTTGGTGTACTCATTTAGATTAAACTACAATACATGGGATGATGGGACTACTTTTCTTGAATTATTGCATTGCAATAATTTCACAAGAATTCTCTGCACATTAGTATCCGAGTTAGACTTCTAATTAGAACAAATTGTTTTGACTTTATTTACTTCTTGGTTTTAGATTAGTCAGACCGTTTTTAACTGAAAAACCGAAGGGTTAAGAAGAAAATTTTATTCTAGACATAATTTGATATTGTTTGGACATAAGAAAAAAACTTTAGGTTAGTCAGACCAATTCTTTCTTTGGATCTTCCTTTGCAAGAGAAGATTACGTTGTTGACTAGGATTTCCCTGCAAGAGTACCACCTTCAGCTTTCAATCTGACCCGCGATAATTCATGTTAATTATTATCGTCTCAACCTTGGAAATGAACATTATGCTGTGTTTCAGTCACCTTAACCATTAAGCTATGGAGAGGAAATGGAATAGGTGCACTGGATCTCTCTACTGATGACACAGAATTGGTCAAGGCTTGTGTTTTATCACAACCATGAGGTAGAGGTTAGTTTGGAAGGGGAGGGGAGTGATATGACCCTCAAAGACACTGCCGAAAGGCTCAACATGGCTGCTGAACTTGAGAACATGGACCAAGCATAGTCATCACCATTCTTTTCAATCTCTTGTTATTTCATTTCCACAATTCTCGTGAGTTGTTATTGTTTTATTTTTTTATGACGTCGCGAGTTATTCTATCAGGAGTAAACCATTGCTTCAAATACAATGTACTTGTGAACCATTGAGTATGATGAATATTAAGAAGGTTCTCATTTCTCCCTCAAGAAATTTTACTACTTCCATTTCGTAAGTTTTAAAGAGTTTGCACTCACTCTAAAACTGTCTCGCTGATCTTCCTGAGCTAGCAGGTTGTATCAGATTATATTAAAGAAGTTACGCAAGTAAATGCATTTAATGCTCTCAACTGTAGTTGTAGTTGGTCGAACTAATTTATTTGCCGCACTCTCTAGTTTGTGGAAGGACGATGATGATTGGTGCTAAATAGGAAGTACACTTAGTTCTGTTATCTTGACCAGTTCTGTGTCATCAGTAGAGAGATCCAGTGCACCTATTACATTTCCTCTCCATAGCTTAATGTTCACTTCCAAGGTTGAGACAATAATGGTTACTTCCAAGGTGACTGAAACACAGCTTAATGTTCATTTCCAAGGTTATGACAATAATAGTTAATGTGAATCGTCGCTGGTCGGATTGAAAGCTGAAGGTGCTACTCTCGCAGGGAAATCCTGGTCAACAGCCGTAATCTGCTCTTGCAAAGGATAATTTACTTGAAAAGCCTCTCGAGCACAGTAGTATACTTTTTTGGTATATTTACTTTCTTTACACTACACTTGTCTAATTTCTTTTGAATATGGGTTAAGCGGTGAGGCCTGCACTACCATTTGATAAATTGAGGTAATTTATTCCCAATGACAAGTAGAATTTGATTTTGAAACGAAGAAGATGGAGATCACATGTTGAATAAATAAGATGAAGAAGTTTGATGTTCGTGAGATAAAAAATAGTTATTGACTGTAAGAAAAAACCATATAAGAGGTAATGTAGAAAAAAAAACTTATTTAAGGTCGAGCGCATGTGAATGATAATTTGTGCAGTGACAAAGAAGAGTCTTTGTATTCGGGGTGCAAAAACTTCTCATGGATGGATATATTAACGTTTTACTAAATTGCTTGAGTTGTTGAAAGGCTCCCAGAAGGTAACACATTGCCCAGTCGTAACTATGATTCTTTGCAATGGAAGAAAATTGATGATTTATATCCGGATTTTGGGAAAGAGGTGGGATACCTCAGGCTTGGACTTGCTACAGATTGAATGAATCCGTATGGAAACTTAAGTAGTAACTATAGTTCTTGGCATGTTCTCCTAGTCATCTACAATCTACCTCATTCTATTTGTATGAAGTGCATACAAATTATGTTATCCATGATGATTTCGTGCCCAGAGCGATCGTAAAAGGACGTAGATGTTTATCTTAGTCCATTGATTGAAGACTTGAAAATGTTTTAGAAGGAAAGCGTTGTTGTGTTTGATGCACATTCTCGTGATGTTTTTCAAGATGCGTGCAATGTTATTTTTCACCTTCAATGATTTTCCTGCATTGCACAGTTAAAGCAAGTTCTATATGTGAAGAACACACTTGCTACCAACAATTGAAACATTGAAGGAAGTCAGTTTACCTTGGACATCAGAAATTTCTCAAATTTAATCACTCATATCGTAGGTTGAGAAAGACATTATAATGGACATCCATAAAATGAAATTGTTGTGAAGGCCTTAACTAAAGCGCAAGTTTATCAATAGTTGAAAGATGTCAATGTTATGTTTGGGAAGAAACAAAAAAAGTCCTTTGAGAAAAAAATATTGACGAAGAGGTATGCGTTCTTTGATGTTCCTTATTGTTGTAGTCTAGATGTTAGACATTGTATCAATGTGATGCGTGTCGAAAAAATGTTTGTCATAGTGTTATCAAAACACTTATCACCATTCAGGACAAAACACAATTTGGTTTGAATGCTCTTCTAGAAATGGCTGAGATGGGTATAAGACAATAATTAGCTCCACAGTTAGAAGGTAAGCAAACATATTTGCCTCCAGCTTGTCATACTTTGTCAGAAAAATTATATAAGAAGCTTTTGTGAGTGTTTACGGGGCATAAAAGTGGCACAAGGTTACTATTCAAAAGTGGAAAGTGTCATAGTGGTTCTCCAAGGTAAAAACATGCATGTACCTAATGAAAGTCTAGATTCCCCGGATATTTTTGAGACTCCTTCTTTCTCTCAAGGGATACCTATTTTTGTTGAGGAAACTATAATGGACGATGTGTACGTTGCTCATGATGATCATCATGAAAGGATATGGGAATATATTCAAACATGAAAATATCAGAAAATAGTTTCATCCTTATACAGTAACTTTTATTTTATCAATTAATTTTACTTTGATTCTTAACATGTTTTATTCAATATTTCAAATTGATACTGACTTATATATTTTTTGGAGTAAATAGGCAATTTCCCTCCTGAAATTGTAAGTTTCGTCAATTACCCCTCTGAAATTAACAAAACTTCAATTACCCCCCTGAAATTGCATAACGTTAATCAATTTACCCCCTTCGTCAAATTTTTCTGTTAACTGTTTACGGTTATGATCAAATACCCCCCCTGAAATTTTGCACTTATGTGCAAAATGCCCCATAAACTTAAAAATTTATATTTTTTCCTTACAAAAAATCATACATTCAGTTCTTCAAGTAGTATATTGTACCTATTGTCATCAAAATTCTATTCACAAGAACATGAATGAATATATGCCAAAGAAATAATGGTTTTGTCATGTGAAGCTTTTTCATTCATATTTCATATTTATCAACAAGGAGCAAGATAATTTTTTTACAAAGAACGTAAAACTAAAAATCAAACATTAAAAAGATATCAAGCTCTTGAAATAAACCAAGACAAGAATGCCATAGCAGCAGAAAATTAATATCTATCGCATAACTTTGTAGGACAATGTGATCTACCGGCTTCATGCAGAAGATCTGTGACACAATCTATTTAACATGCTGCAGCTAATAGATATGACATTTCCTGCATTATAAAAATTATATCATTAATTAAGT
>Ga0228711_1012886_pt1 | contig 10066 bp, 5 predicted proteins | sample MedpolnodulmetaG_2_FD_177996 | JGI IMG/M metagenome (GOLD analysis project Ga0228711, IMG submission 177996) | Root nodule microbial communities from Medicago polymorpha collected in Santa Monica, California, United States - brown nodules | ecosystem: Host-associated > Plants > Roots > Nodule...
ACTATTATTTAGTTAGAAAAAAAAAAAAAAAAACAAACATTTTAGTCAAAAGTTGACCTAATGAAATCCAGCCTCCGAAGAGCTTTAAGCTACTTTCACTGATTTCTCACCTCTTCAATCATTTTCAGGTACTTTTTTTTTTCCCTTCTATTGTTGGATTTATTTTTTGGAATCAAGTTCTTTTCATGGATTTTTTTAGAAATAGTTCAGGTTTCGTTAGGGGCTTTTATTTTGCTTCATATTTATGGGTTAATTTTTTTGTCTTTGCTGATTTTGTGTTATAATCATTTAATTTGGTTTTAAAAGTAATGAGCTTTTGATGTTCTTGTTATGAATCATGTGGTTTTTGTAGAAACGAACTCTGAGATTCAATGAATTCAGAAAACCTACTTATTTGGTGAACATCCATTCTAACTGCGTTGGCTTTCTTTAATTGAAATTATCTTCCAAATCCAAATTTCATAAATTTCCAAGTTATGGATACATATTGATGTTTTGAATTCATTATTTTTTTACCTAGTTTTCTTTGGAATGGATTTGAATTTCTATACCTAGTGTTCGTACTTCATAGTAGCTAGCATTATAATCTTTTAAGCTTTGAAACATCTACACACATATAAAATTCAAAGTAGTAAGGCACAAGTCACTAAGAATGAACCAATCAAAATCCTTTTAGAAAAATTCAAAATCAATAGAATACAAAGTGGAAGAAAAGTTTGAACTAGGTTTAAGTCACTAGAAAACCTTACAACACACAAGATAGACTATTATAATGAAAAGATCAAACAAAAATAATAAAGTCTACCACAACACAACGTCTTCAATGTTCTAGCCAAAGCTCCATCTAGGTGTATGTAAGTAACTGATAATTTTGATGATTTCAAAACTCCCAAATCAAAGCCTTATTATGTTTGCTATGATGCATATTGTGGTGAGTATTATGTGGGTAGAATAGGTGCACACCGTTCAACAATAAATAGAGTCTTTCCTAGCATTTCATGATAATGTTCCCTAGCTCTAGCTTTGAGTAGTAAGCTGGTATTAGAATTTGGAAATTATGATTATGATATTAGTTAGTACCTATTTGTATATGAGCTGAAAATGGACACTATACCATTTTAGGGCATATATTGTTGAAATTATAAGAATATAGGTAAGATGTTGATGAATTGAACATACTAAAGATTACCTACAAAATTGTTATTGAATTATTCAAAATTATAATTTATACTTCCTTGTTGAACCTTAAGATAGATGAATTAGTGTAAGAATTAGGAATATGAGTTGTTGTGATGATTTAAGATACAATTGTAATTTTCTCATTTTGAATCTAGAGAAAGATTTGGGAAACGGTTGAAGTTGGTTAATAAAGATCATGGGTTTTTCTATTTTTAACTAAAATGAAAACCATTGCTAAATCTTCCAATTGTATCATATTTGCTATATTCCTAATTTTGATACTCATTGGTCATCCCTAATAGTTATGAATGAAAATTGAATTTTAAAAGGAAACCGACAAAAATGATTCAGATTTTGACCCAATTTTGTTACGAAAAAATAGTGAATGTTAGACTATGATGTTCTTTATGGATAAACTAAACTATGTCTTTTTTGGGTAGTACTGATGATGAGTTTTTGGGATAGTAATAATGATGTCTTTTTAGGATAGTATATGTAATTGTCACTTGTTTGCTCATTTTGAGTAATTTGAATGTTAATTTATCATCAATTTTAGTTATGTTTATATATTGTGCATTCATACATTTAATTTTAAATTTAATTTTTTAAACGTATCCCGTTCGTATTGTATCGGAATTTTGCAAATGCCATAAATTGGAGGGAGAAAATGAAGGTGCGAGTTTTTTTAACCAATGGCCAGGCTAAGCTGAAATTGCAACTCTTTTTAAACAATGAACGTTATTAAGGAAGTAAAAAACATAGTATTATCCCTAAAACTGTGAGCTTTTAAAGACTACTCAGTAGTCACTGCCCTAATTTTTTCCCTGATTTTTCAACAGTGTTAAACTTCGTGACTTTGTGGGAATTGCACCCACTTAGAATGATTCAAACGCAACCCTTGCTTGGCTAACATGACTAAATTGAACGTATTCGAGTCACGAAAACCTAATAGTCTCTCCTATAGAGAACATACATCATTTATTCAATTAACCTAAAAAGTAGATTTTTGCTTATAATAGTGACTGGAGGGAGTACTAATGAAATTTCAATCTTTTAGTATTGTTACTCAATACACAGTCATGCATTTCCCACATTCACGCAATCAAGACATTTTGACCGATTCATATTAAAATTAGAATCTGCATTTGGGTAATGCATCTAGCATCACTTTTTTTTAGGGAATATCTAGCATCAGCTTTGTTTCTTAAAAATAATAATATTTACTAATAACAAATATTTTTCCTGTGTTATTTTATTAAGATTCAGTGATTAATAGGTGTGCCGTATTTTTTTAGGATTCCCGTGTTATTTTATTTGTAATAAAAAATTATTTAAGGTTTGTATAACATAATGACATATGTCATTGTTTTAGATAGATGATTGAATGCTTTGCAAAGAGGAGGAAATGTGGCAATTGATTTGCTAGAAACATTGTTAAATGCCATGTGGATTGGCTCTTTTGAACATGTTCAAATGTATCCATAGGAGATAGGCTATTAACTCAAAGTTATAAAGATTTGTTAAAAAATAACCAAAATTTTAGCCTTAGCCGTGACCTAATTTCTTTTGATAGTGAAAAAAAAGTTTTAGCCAAAGTGGGAAAAGTTTTTTTGGCGCGGTGACCTAATTTCATAGTGGGAAAAGTTTCAATATTTGGCGCGGTGACCCATTTTCATTTCAATTCATTTCAGCATCATCTTCCTTAATTTTGTTGTTTCGCTAATTTCATTTCAGCTTCTTCTTCCTTAATTTCAACGGCAAAGAAATCAAGTTGTTCTTCTTCTTCATCCCAAAATCCAAAACAAGAGAAACCATCTTCTTCCTTAAAGAAGCAAACATCAAACTCACATAAGAAAATCTTCACTTTCGATGACGAAATCCTCATTCTCAATGGCTTCTTAGATTTCAAATCCAATTTGGGTCAAAATGCAATGACATATTACACTCCTTTTTATAACTCTGCGAAGGATTTGCTTAGTGTGAAAACCACACAAGGGCAGCTTAGAAAGAGGATCTGGAAGTTAAAACAAAAATATGAGAACATGAAGAAAGAGGAAAACCAAAAATTTCCTCCTAGATTCTATAATGATCTTGAGCAGGAAATAATTTACCTTTCTCACAAGATTTGGGGACAAGAGTTGATTGGGGAATCAGATCGGGTAGAGTTGGATGAAATGTGGAAGGAATTGAAAGTTCAAGAGATGGAATTGGATTTGGAGCGTGCTCGGGTAATTAAGGACTCGATTGACGTCATTTCTAAGGCATTGCAAGGATCATCTTCGTCTTAGATAGGTAAAGAGCATGTAGGACATAACAATTGTTGTTAGTGATGTTTTGATTAGATTATGTTTCCAAGCAAAAATGTAACGCATGGATTGTGGATGATGTTGCTTAATCCTTAATTATCGTGTTTCCTTATATGCAAGTAATGTTGGAATTGTTATTTTATTGCTTAATTGAGAAATGAATGCTTGCTTATTTAATACAAGGTTTCTTTTTAAATCTTTATTGATAGGTTGAGTTTAGATGTATGTTGAGTTTATTGTGTGCAAATCCATTTCGCTTGACGATCAATTTGCGCTAAACTATTAGGAATTTCACCACAAAATTGATCCCTAGACAAATTTTTGTTAGTTAATTAGTTTCTGCTATGAAGCAAGTTGGATTGCTATTCAGCTATCAAGTGGTTGTAAGGAACATGATGAGTCCCATACCAATCGTATGGACCCTATAGAGTGGAAGGTGAATGTGTTTTTGTTAGTACAAATATTGCACTGCAGTCCTTAGATAATGTTGAGAGTTCCAAACAGTTCAAAGAAGCTAGCACGAACACAGTTCAACATGTCAGTCTGTTAAGCTAGTCAGTTTTGACATCTTGTTAGGCACGAACAAGATTTTTCTTAGGAATGACCGTATTATTTTTAGCAAAAGTGGTTAATGAAGCAGGTGTGTGAATGTTGTAAACTCGTTTCTATTTGCGGTCTATAACTGCGATTATAACTGCAATATAATAGTTTTATAGGTCTTTTAGCAATGATATAACAATTGCAATTGCGGTCACATTTTCTTGCATTTTACCACATTATAAATGATTGCAGGTTTGCAGTGTAAGTGCAACGACCACAATCACAATTTAAAATCATCGTATGATATATGGGAGATTAAAAAGAACTCTTATTTTGTATTTGTTATTCCAAATGAAATTTATAAATGATGAGAAAAACACACACAAGACAAAGTGTAGTTGCTTCCCACCATGACTACACAACTGTCTCATGTACTCTATATAAAGAGTTTTTGACAAGCTCACAAGGTATGTATCTCTCTATGCTTCACCCCACTCTTGCTCATACACTAACTTCGGTGTCGGAGCACCGGCAGGTACAACACCCCCTTCTCCTCAACGGGGTTGTGGCCATCACATCCTCGGAGCACTGCGATCAACAGTCGGAGCACCTACTTCCGCCTGATCTACCACCACTGTGCGTATCTTTATCCTCCTCGGATAAAATCTTATGTTTGTTCTGAACACCTCTGTTTTACAAAAGTGTCATTTTTGTATTTTTTTTTTCTTTTCAACATAATTGTCACTTTAGAATATTAATGAAACATTTTTTTCCCACTAATATACTCTTTATTTATTGAATTTCACTTTGCTTAACTACTCCACTAACTATAATTATTAAAAATATTTTAGTAAATGAAATTAATTTTACCATTGAATTCAACACAAATTAATCATTTTTTTAAGAACCACGCACAACCCAAATAAGACACTTAATATTGGAGGGAGTAGCAATTAAGAAACACATTTTGACTTTTGAGTCTTGTGTGGAACACAAAAAAGATAAATGCAATGAGTACTCTCTTTCTAACACTCATTTTACATTCATTCTCTTATTAAGTGTAATTCATGTGGCTCTCACCATTTTATGTGAGATCCATTTCTATAGTGCGAGACTCACATAAGTTTATTTAATAAAAAAGTGAATGTCGCTACAACATTTTGGCTCTACGACAATGCCTAATTTTTAAAAGGTAATAAAAACGTTCTGATAGAGTTTCATAGACAGTGGTTTTCATATTTTGTTGTTGTAGTGTATGAAATTTTTACAAATTTTATGCAATGATCCAATACTGTTCTCGTACAAGAAACCAGAACAGTTTTATGTTAGTTCATTTCGAAAACGACAAAAAGTGTCCTGGTATTATTTTTAATTATTTTGATTAAAAATTATAAAACAAAAATTTATAGCCCGCAAATTTTTTAGATCACGCTAAATTGGAATTTGACAAAAACAAAGTTGCCACACAAATTTTCCAAACAAAAAAAAAATTCTTTTTGCCTCTAAAAAAACTTCCCAAACAAAAAATCTTAACCTGTCATCTCTCACTCTCAATGACCCAGAATTTTTTTAAACTCTCTCAAACCAAGTGCTCTCTCTGTCTCTCTCTCAATCTTAATCGAACCTCTCGCTTTCTCCCACCCAGAAACACACTGTCATCTTCTCTCTTGCTCTCTCTCAATCAAACCTCTCTCTCTCACCCAAAACCCTCAATTTCAAACCCTCACAATCAACACCAATTGAATCTCACACACCCTTAACCTCAACGAAATCTCAATCAAACCACAACCCTAATATCGTCTTCGTAAACCCTACCACTGTCCCTCTGAAATCTCTTGAAAAAGGCTCTCTGAAAACTTGAGGTATGATGAAGCTTTACTAACCCCTCTTTTCAATCTATATTTGTTCTTAATTTTTTTTCTAATTTTGAACAAAAGAGTACCCTTTTGTTTAATTTATTAGATTTCATATATGGGTTTGTATAAAATACGTGTTTGGACATTGGTTTTTAGATTTTTTGTTTTTGGTTGCCCAGGCTTTTGTGTTCAATATAATATGACGAGTATCTTTTTTAAAAGGACGGTATGATGAGTATTAGTAGCTCACGTATGATGATGATTATTATATATGATGAATATTAGTAGCCTCCAAAATATATATATATATATATATATATATATATATATATATATATATATATATATTAAGAAAAGTAGACTCCATTATTGTGTTTTTTATTATATATGATGAAGATTTAGCTATAGTCTCCACTTTTGATGCCAAATTAAAAGTATAAACGAAATCTATTGAAAAATAAATGGACAAACAATTAAATAAATTAGTATTAGTAGCTTACAAATGACATAGAACCTATGGAACATGGACACAAACACGGATACCAGACACGACACAAACACCGACACTCCAACACCGATAATACTTTAAGAAAATGAAAATTTAGTGTAATCATATGTGTTAGTTTCATGTCGGTATCGAACACCAACGCGTGTCCGACACTAGAACACATCTAATACGAGAGTGTTAGTTGTTAATAGCATAGACCTTATCCAGGAATTTGTTTTAATCATGATATTTGCATACTCCCAGTGCGAACGAAATACATTTTTGGATCTGTTTGTATAAGACACCATCATGATCTCTATAATAAAGTAATGAATAATAATGTTCATTGTTATTTTCAAGATGAAGATCCAAACAAAAATGCAAATATGCTTATGGTACAAAATGACAAGTTCGCTGCTCTTGCCTAGGTTGCTAGTCATGGCCAATCAATCAAATTCTGGATTGTTTTAAATCTAGATATTTAGTTATTTAGTTATATGAGCCAATTTTGCTTGCTGGTCTAGTTTAATGTGTTCCCGTCAATACAATTTCTATGCGTTAGCTATAATTTCATTTCATTTCTAACTGAACAAGGAACAAAGGTGGCAAATCTTGCATGTGCTCACTCTTTTTTTTCCTCTTATAAATAATGTGATATTAAAAATTCAAATAATTCTAGATATTATTACGTTTAGTATTACCATCACTTTTTTGTATGGATTAGAGTTGTCGTTTGTGACATACACTACAAGAAAAAAGCCTATTTCACAAGAAAAAAGCTTGTTAGAGTTTACGTTTAGTATTACAATCTTTGAAAAAATTGCCAGGTGCAAAATCATCACAAATGATCTTTTTGAAAAGTTTGCATTTGTCAGGGGCATCCCCTGTTGAAATCCCAAGCAAACATACTCATAATTACGCACGAATTCACCGTATTCTTCTTCTTTGCTGCAACTCTTCTCTATTTCGTGGTTTTTTTTTCCAACAATACCCATTTCTCAAGTCTTTAATTTTTCTGGTATGTTCAAAGATTCTGTGTTTGTTATTCGATTCATGGATTTTTCGGTTGTGGGTGTGTTTTAAATTTAATATTTTGTCCCCAAAATTAGTGGCTTGTGTAGATTAGATTACATGATGATTTTGGTGTCTATGGAAAGTTTTTTTTTTTTTTAGGCCAAATACCTCCCTAGGTCCTTTAAGTTTTACGTTTGTTTCACATAGGTCCTTTAAGTTTCTAAGGTTTCAGATAGGTCCTTTAAGTTTCGAGTTTGTTTCAGATAGGTCTTTTAACTTTGGCTTAACAGCGGTTGATAGAAAGGATCTATCTGAAACAAACTCTAAACTTAAAGGACCTATCTGAAACCTTATAAACTTAAAGGACCTATCTGAAACAAACTCGAAACTTAAAGGACCTATCTGAAGGCTTAGAAACTTAAAGGATCTATCTGAAACAAACATGAAACTTAAAGGACCCGGGAAAGTATTTGGCCTTTTTTTTTATAATGATATTGCTGTTATTTTTGTTCGAAAAAAATTGTAGGTTGCTCTTTGGCTGGGATAGAATCCATACTTGAGTTTACTTGGATTGTTGTTCAAAAAGTTTGGGATGTGGTTGAAGAGAAAAATAGCGAGATCAAGAGTTTAGGTGAGACTTTGAATAGGTTAGTTAAGGAAAAGGATGAAATTGGTTATTGGCTTAAGAGTGCTTAGTCAAAGAGGATGGCATCCGACTCGTCTTCTAGGAGAAGTGAGCTGTTTTTAGCTACATAAATTGGGTTGAGGGACGTTGGGATAGATTTCAAATTTAGTAAGATTCTTGGAGATGGAAAGCTTGTAGCTTCAAACAAAATTGGAAAAAAAAGAGGGGATGTAATCTAATCTCTACTAATGCTTTTATTACTCTTATTGAGTTCTTTATGTGTCAATTGTGCAGGCCGGTGCTCGAGAGGATGTTGTTAAAGCATCTCAGTTTGAGATCATTGTATTGTAGGACATCGCGAATAAATTAATGTACTGGACATTAGAATAAAATGCAAAATTGTATGTTTTTTTTGTCTAACTTTGGTGTTTGATAACTACAAGTATTTTCAGCATTGCTCAATGGATAACTTACGTATTTGCGGTTGGAGGGTGTAACTGAATGAATTTGTAAGTTGCAGCTGATTGCATTATTCTCTTCTCAATTTTTAAATTTTTTATCTTCCAATTATTTTCATGTGTTCTTAGAGTTCAATTCATTTATATATTTAAATGTACACAGTTCTAAGACTTTGGACAATGGCTGGAGGTGTTGTTGATTGCCAATTTTGGCATAGGATCTTGGGATTAAGGTAATCTAGGCTACCTTCTATCTTTCATGTTTACTTTATGTGTCCTTACTTTTCATATTAGTATCTTAGTTAAGTACTTGTTGCATGTTAGTATCCCTTAAAGTGACATTTCTTGATTATTATTTCATAGTAATTATTGTGTTGTTGCTTGTAGCCAAAATTTGAGAGCAATCACAAAGTCTGTAACTCTTACATGAGAGCCATAAATCATTAGTCATGAATTTGCTTTTATTTGTTCGTTACATCATGTTTCATCTGAATATTTATCTTCACATGCATAATGTCTTTTATATGCAATAACAATGAAATAGAGACTCTGTTAAAGTAAGGTTTTGTTAATTATTAGCTTGAAAACTAGAGGTTCTCCGATTTGGGTACAATACTCTTTAGTTTGCTTTAATGACAAGCTTCTTTTGGATTCATATGTCCAGCTGAAATCACTCTGAGGTGAGTTTGAGCACTGAATTCAATTAGTTATGTAATGGGTTTTGCTTTAAGCTTGATTCTATTATGAAGTTTGAAACATTCTATAAAAGTTTTACTAAATAGAGGTAATGATTTATTGAATTCTAAGATACTTAAATATCATTCTATTCAGTAGTTTTATAGAAGTTTTTTGTTCATGCTTTTGCTGATGATAAATCAACTCAACAATTATCATTATGATATCGACACAACATAGAAACTAAAATATCAAGGTTTTCTTTGTCTTTATGATAGAGCCGGTCGGTAGTCTTGTCAAATGATGTGGTTCTATTTTATTTTGGTGTTTTGTTGCTTCGTTTTGATCATCCTATATAGGGATTGACTTGCCTATCAATCCATATTTTATTGAGTTGTCTCTAATTTAGGTAGTTATTTTTCTCACTGCAACATTTTGGCTCTACGACAACGCCTAATTTTTGGAATGTAAAATAACTGTTTTGGTAGATTACTATAGGCGATGCTTTTCTAAATCTGTTTTGGTAGTGTATGCAATTTTTAATTTTTTTTTTTGTAACAATTCAAAAGCATCCTCATATAGGAAACCAAACGGTTCTTTACTATATATTTTCGATAACAATTAATAATTGTTCTACTATATTTTTAATAAAAACTAGCGTGATTTTTTTCTGTTAGTTTCTAATATATTATTTGTTAGTATAATTAAAAGAAAACCTTCTAACTCTTTCACAACTCAGGTCCTACCAATCCCATCAAACCCTTTGCAACTTCAACCCCCAAATCTCATCGAATTCTTTGTACCCTTCCAATCCTTCACACCTGTAAAATCACGTCACCATTGAACATTCAAAACCAAAGTAGATGGAAGAAACAAAGAAAAAAGGGCAATGGCGTTGAACAACTCACAAACAAAACACTCTCTTC
>Ga0228711_1012887_pt1 | contig 10065 bp, 5 predicted proteins | sample MedpolnodulmetaG_2_FD_177996 | JGI IMG/M metagenome (GOLD analysis project Ga0228711, IMG submission 177996) | Root nodule microbial communities from Medicago polymorpha collected in Santa Monica, California, United States - brown nodules | ecosystem: Host-associated > Plants > Roots > Nodule...
CCTAAATAAATGGAGATTGTCAATTACTATAGTTTTGAAGTAAATATGTGATATTAATGTTTTCAATTCTTGAAATATGTGCATTAATATCACATATTTACTTCAAAACTATAGTAATTGACAATCTCCATTTATTTAGGAAATGGAGAGGATCTTCACCCAATATAATGTTCTAAAATTCCATTTTCTGGTTAAGACAGAAGATTGAGTTTTAAGTGAAGTAGTTTATGTTTGTACTCTAAAATCAAGTCTGATCTAAATAAAACCTAGTGTAGAATTTTCAACCTAATGCAAGTCCGATATAAAATTTTCAATTCTATCTAACATTAATCAAACAAGTTTTTTTTCGTTCACTAAAATCATGTTTAAGAGGGGGTGTAATTAATATATTGATGGTTTCCAATGTGAAACCGAATATGTGCCAAGACTTTTTCATGCAATCAGTATTAATATTGTCTATTTGTTCTCTACTCTGATGTAAAATACCTTCTACGAACGTTAAACTTCCCTGAGAATCTATCGTAATTTTAATCCCTTTGAACTACATAATTAATGTAACTGGCTGGTCATCCTTCTTTTTCCTTCTAAATCCTAGACTTTTCTCTCCTGTCTGTAGGTCAACCTATCACGCTCCACATACTAAAATTTATCAATCTTATTATTTGAGTTGTGGTATTTTCTTTGAATCTCTTATCTGGTAAACTTATCAATCCTCATAGAGGTTATCTAACAGTTTAATCAATGAAGAACTCACATCAGCTATCTAATAATTTCTATTTGAAGAGTGAGTTGTTTATTTTTGTGTTTTGTTAGAATCCACTTTTTTTTGGTTCTAATATTATATGTCATGAACAAAATCTTATTCAAGTGGGGCATACTGCCTATATGACAACATGATGCAATCTGTTCCTAAGATAGTGTTACATTAACTATTTTATATTTATATTGCCTCCAGGTTCGACATCTTGAACTTAAGAAGGAGAAAAATGTTGAGCGAGAGAATCTAGTCAAGTTTCTATCGGATGCTATGGCGACACAATTCAGAAACCCCTCCATATGGATTTAAGCAACATTCTTTAAAGCTTAATTAGTTGTTCTGCCTTCAAACATAAATGGCTGAGATGAAGTCGTTCTTGGTTCATAATTCACAGCGAATATCACTGGTTTTGTTTAACTCAGCAAACCAAATTATCAGCAGGATTGTCAAAAACAATTATATCAAGAGGATGGCCTCCATTCCAAGATATAGAAGACTTATGTACATCAATTTTGCAGCTTTATTTGCTTCCCCAACACTTTTTATTTTTTAGGATTTGTTGTGCATAGTTGTGATGATGTGAATATGTATAGAGCTTATGAATAGTTTTGATTCATTTAACTGGACAAAGTAGCCGCTGATGAGATTTTTTCACTCATTTTTGTGTTGAATTCCAGTATTTACGTTTTAACCTTTGTATGGATGAAATAAAAGGAGGAAAAATGTGCTTTGCCATTTGTAATGAGACAAAATGGTACTAAAGAGTGAGAAGGAAATGAACAAGTGTGCTGCAATTACTTATTTTGTTTAAGGATTTGGCTCATCTAAAATGAGGATATACTTTATTCCAAAAAAAAAGAAAAAGAAAAAAAGAATGAGGGTGTACTTTAGAGGATAATAGTTGAAGTTTCAATCAATGGTTACAGTGGATAAATCATGCACATGTTAACTTTTTTTTTTGTTTTGACGAAAAAGTAAAATGTTAACTGTTGATTAATCAACAGTTAACATCATCGATGCTGCATTCTCATCTAGTCTTAACCGAACTGGAATTGACATTTGTGTTCGGATTTTGATGGTACGTTTGTCTTGGCAAAAGCTGCCAGTTTTCCATGTATTTACTCGGTTGATGTTGGTGAAGCATTGGGGTTACATAGTGCTATGCAGTGGTTGAGTGATATGCAATTTGACAATTTTGATTTTGAAACCGATTTCAAGATTACCCGTGACGCTTTTCATTCTACTCAAGAAGACATTTATGAATTTGGGTGCATTATTTCTTCTTGTCGATCTCTATTCAGCTCTTTTTTTACCAACTCTAAGGTGAAGTTTGCTAGGCGACAAGCAAACGTGGTTGCTCATGTCCTTGCAGGAGAAGCCACGTTTCTAACTAGTCCCGTTGTTTATTTTAACATACCTGATTGTATTGAATCTCTTAGTATTAATGAAATGTGATAAACATATTTCTTTTTTAAAAAAACTGTTGATTAATCGATTCTTTTACTTTTGCCCTTTATCATCTAAAATGAGCTCCCTTTAAATGAAGAGGCACAAACCGAGCAAGAAATGTCCTCCCTCCAAACGAAGGGGAAAGGACAGAGCAAAAGATGTCTTCCTCTCAAAATAAAGGGGCTTAGACTGAGAAAAAGTTTCTCCTCCATTCCTTTCAAATAAAAGTGATATAAACCAAGGAAGATTATCCATTCATGAAAAGGGATCTAGTCCGCATAAAATAAAATTGGAGAGATAGTTTTTAGACTTTAGAAATGCTTTTTTTGTTAAAAGTAACGAAAGAAACAAGTAACATAGTTAAAAACTATGGCCAAAAGTTGGAATACAATTTTCTAGTGTTTCAATATTATTTTTTTACAATATTTCTTACCATATAGCATTACTCTTCTAAACATTATAAACATATTTCATAATAAATACGATTATTTACCTCTACATATAAAAAAGAATCATGCACCCACAAATCGGGTGGTTCACAAATTGACTACCAATATGTTACTTAATGTATATTTGGTTTCAATTTGGACGAGGCAAAATTCACTCTAACTAAAAACTAGAATTTGTATATTTTGACTTCAAATATGATTTTTGCATTAAATTTACTATTCAACACACTTTTACTTAAATGTATCTAAATATAAATTACTTCGCATTTAACTCACTTTGAACAAACGTCAATTTTTCAAAATCAATCAATTCTAAATTGATCTCTGTCACCGGAGAATCAAACACAAGCTTAAGCTTGACAAAATTTGAAGTTTGCAATTGCACATGAAATAACAACTTTCTATAACTTGATCCCTGCTCATGTGGGTAAGGCACAACTTCAAATTTTTTTTTTTAATAAATTGTATGCTATTTTACTCTAATGAAACTAATTAAAATTATGATTTTATAATCTAAATTTATATTTATTTTTTTAGTTTATTATATTATAAATTCAGATTACCTAAAATGCTAACCTAATTTTAACCTAATCTTCGGGTAACCTCTTATATAAGTGGGCTGCCCTCTCCATTTTGACAAAGGTTGCAAGCATCACCGCCGTTCTCCAAAAGCATGACGGATTGACGGTCTCTATATCTAATGCATATGGATCGAAGGGTAAGTCTATTGCCACCTCATTCTACTCAAACTAAAACTATACATACAATTAATCAATGTCATTTTTTTTCGTCGTTGATATCATATATTTGTTTATGTGGGATTGTTTTCTTCAATTAATCTTGTGTTGTTTTCTGCGATCTAGATCTATCAACGTCAGAACAAAACTTGATCCATGGATTCTCACCACAAGCGTGTATTGAATGAAAGTCATCAACAATGTCATGCATTTGAACTCGTTCTCTGTTTTGATTCGATCTATAATGATATCGATGTTTCTTCAACGAGTGTGATTTCTTTGATTAAATATGAGGAAAATCGTGGACATAAAAGGTGACATGATTTTGTCTCAATAAGGTAACAATTATGAAATTTATGGGTGTGTTCACCTTCATATTTACTACTATAGTTGAATAATAATTGATTTGCTTTGTTTTGACGAGTACTATTTATTTTTCATTTGAATTTGCTAGTAATTTTATCATCATTTTTTAAATTATGAAATTTATGTGTGTTCACCTTCATTTTTTAAATACATAATTTTATTTTGAAGAACATAATATTTTTATCATCCTTCAAATTTTTTATTATAAATCTTAATTTATAATTTTAATTATTATATTGCGAAACAATTTGTATGTGAATGTTTTCTAAGGAACTTGATTAATCATTTTCATGCCCTTGTGTTTTCAGTGTTCTGTCTTCTGGCAAACCAAAGCTGTTGCGGCGCAGTGAACTAGACAATGACGTTGATGAAAATGGAGGATCATCATCCAAAGCAACAAAATGATGAAAATGATGCTGATGATGTAATTTCAGTAGCATCTGCTTTGGCAGTTGATATTTTGTTTTTTTTTTATCACGGCAATTGTTTTTCAATGCAACTTATTTCCAACACTAGAACATGAATTGCAGCAAGTGAAGCGAGGTTTAACAGAGACAGGCCTCATGTTAAAAAGAAAAAGAGTTTGATTGTAATAACAAATGTGATTTCTTTGATTAAATATGATTAAAAGTTTCACATAATAGATGACGTGATTTTGTCTCATTTTAAAACTGTAATAATAATATTAATAATTCTTAAAAAAAAAAATATTAATAATTAACTTTATATATCCACCTTCATATTTACTACAATAGTACCATAGTTGAATTTCAATTGATTACTTTTATTTTGACGAGTACATAATTATGTTATACAACCGATTCCTTTCGGAGGTTCTCCATCCTATTGATATATTTCTTTTTGACAAAATCGTGTTGATAATCTCGTTCCTAAATGTCCAACTACTAAATTAAACAAATCAACGATAATCTTGTTTCTAAACTTCATCAATTTATGTTTAAGGCAAAACTACCGAGCTTTAAAGAACATCAAATAAAATCCATATGAAGGGGTTTTTAAAAGATGAGTGTTATTTGAACGATTTTTGTTGACAATTTGAGGGACAACCTAAATATATAAAGAATATGAGTGTTGCACAAAAACCAAAACAATAAATAGATAAAGTAAAAACAAATTATGAGTATGACAGAGAAAGTTGTCAAAAAATAGTTGTTCAAATATAATTTATCTTTTAAATTGTGTTCCGTAGCATTTTCTTAACGTAACATTTTCTTAGGATCAGATTGCATTAAGCTTGTTATGTAGGTCATATGCCCTAGTTATTTAAGATTTGGTTCATGACACATTGGCATTAGTACAACAAAAGTGGATTCTGCTGTTGTGTACAAGTGTGAGTTATATGTCCTACATCGGATAAAAGAGTAAAGGTTGAACACCTTATAAGTAAGAGGACCCATAAACCCATGACCTTAAGGTTTTGGGTAAGAGTGTGGCGTCTCTCTTACTAATGCGGTTGTTGTAGCCTCGATGTGGGCGGTCCCTCTGGCTCCCCCCCGGTGACCCAACAGTGGCATCAGAGCCCGGTTCGACGAAGGTACGATCGAGGAAGCCGGTCCGTTTGCGCAGAAAGCAGCAACGGCAGTACAAGCAGTGTCGGTCCGTTTGCGGAGAAACCAGCAACGACGATACAAGTAAGAGCTTCCGATCGAGGGGGAGCATGATGAATTGATGGACTCACACTTGAGGGGGAGTGTTGTGTGCAAGTGTGAGTTATATGTCCCACATCGGATAAAACAGTAAAGGTTGAACACCTTATAAGTAAGAGGACCCATAAACCCATTGCCTTAAGGTTTTGGGTAAAAGTGTGGCGTCTCTCTTGCTTGTGTGGTTGTTCTAGCCTCGATGTGAACGGTCCCCCAGGCTCCCCTAGTGACCCAACAGATTCTAGCAAGGACACAATCGTCAACTAATTTATGAGTATTGAGAAGTTTACCATACAAAACTTTATCAATCTTACCATATACTTCTTGGATTAGGTGTATCCCGGTGTCTGACACGTGTCGTTTTCGACATGACACCGAGACTTGTAATTACACTGAATTATGTGATTTTTTTCAAATTATTTACTGTATTGGCATGTCAGTGTCCGTATCCGTGCTTCACACCCAATCTCAAGCATGGTTTTATTGAAAATACATGTTTATTTAAAATTAGATAGAATTTATTTTGCCTCCAAACATGGGTTTGAGTAAAAGTAATGAAATGTGGTGCTTGGTTTAGGTTGAAAAACTTACACTAGGTTTTGTATCAAACTTGATTTTAGATTACACACATCCAAAAATAAACCACTTCACTTGAAATTCTTTTATATCTCTTAACCAAACAATGAAGTTATAGAACATATGTTACTTTGTAAAAAAAAAATATAGTTACCTAGTACCCAAAAAAAAAAGTTACCTTAACTGAATTTGTCAGGGAGAAACCTGTATAAGTAATAACTATAGAACATTTATGGTTAATTTTTTTTAAAGAAAGTTTATGTGAGTTGTGCTTCAAGGTTTCACCAAAGTTAGGATAACACTTATAAATCATCCATCAAAAAGGTTCTCATATTGACACTGGGAGTTAAACTTGCGACCTTGCAGATGAGTCAAGTCCTTGCAAACTGAGCCAACCTTCATTGACATTTATGGTTTATTTAATGATATTAATCATATTAACAAATATAAATTCTTATCTTTTTTAATGACACCAATAAAATAACATTTTAATTGTTAAATTTCTAAGGGTATAATTGAAGGTCAAAAAGATAACTCAATATGATGGTTTTTGAGACATGTCCGTCTCAGTTTTCTCCTCTCCCAGGCTTCGACCCTCTTTGTAGTAATAAACTAACTTTTGAAGACAATTAACCTATCATATAGTCTCTCTGTTTAGCTAAGTTGTTAGAGACATTAAATAATATATGCAAATGTCGAGTTCGAATGTCATACACTCCGTTTCTTCACCTTAAAAAGGTAATTTCTTGTGCTACTTAACAACAACAAAAATATTAACCTAACAATATAGACAATATCAATCGAAGAAAATTGTATTTTACACCACCACAAATAGAATTGGGTAGCAATTAAGCATAGAGTTAGTACCATGTATTTTTCTAAACCCTAAATAGTAAACAATACCATTCTTTCTTTAAAATAAATTACGACAAAGAAGAAAGAGAATAAGAAGAAAACTACTATTCACGAAAGACAATAACAACAACGTTTTTGCATCCTGTTCCTTTTCTAGCCTTGGTATCATTAATTTTTTTGATTAGCCTAGATTCACAACCAAACAATCAATCTATCCAATATTATTTTAAAAAAATTAAATCAAGTCACTCAATGTGTTTATCAAAAAACAAAATAAAAAAAAAGCCACCTAATATGAATATCAAATACTATAGTGAAGAATACTAGGATGAGTGACCTTCTGAGAAGTCTTTGTAATACTATCGTGAAGAACATCAAACACATAAATTGAAAGATCTTACATATTAAAAATAACTATATGACAATAGCAACCCTTCCAAAGAAGCTGAAATCTAAAACAAAATGTTTACAATAAAAGCTGCAATGAGAATAGAGAAAGTAGCAACTAAAGTATGAGTGTTTCTGCTGACAGAGGAAAGTAGGAGTGTTTCCCGATACCAGGGGAGTATGAGAAGGAGGAGATGGTCGTTGTGAAGAGTTGGCGAAGAGGCAGAAACTCTAAGGCTTAGCTTTTGGCCACTGGCACAATGGCCTGGGATGGAACATGTAAAATAGAATACCTAGTTCTATTTAGGGTGAATCTTACTGGCTGGTGATGCAATTTTCAAAGTATGTTTGGTTTAGTTCAACAACAGTGTGGCGTCCGGGGACAAAGTTGAAAACTGTAATAGCAATGTACAATAACAAATCAGACACTAAAATGTCATAGCAATGTTCAAAAATATTTGAATCAAATATGAGATTCTATCTGATTTTAGAAGCATACACACAAAAAAAAAAAAAAAAAACCACCTAGGACATCGTTATCTTTGAATGTGATATTGGAGAACTAATCCAACCATTGGTGCTTCCAACAATATGATCTACTACTTCCGTGTTCGTAGCATTGCTGCAACAAAAACAACTATAAAATTCCTATATTTTAGTCAAACTAATAAAATCAAAGATATATTTATAGGCAAAGTATAAAACCTGAATTCACAACAAACTAATAAAATAAGATTCCTATTAATATTGACTAGCGTTTTGTAAATTATCATGGATATTTTTTTATAAAATTTTAATTCTGATTAAAAGTATAAATAGATATATAATCTTTTTAAATTGTAACAAACCCACCAAGTCATATCATGTATCTATTTTAATGACACAAACAATACAACAAATATAATATAAATTCTTATATTTTTTTAATGACACCAATAATAAACGTTATTCTATTCTAGGAAAATTTGTTCAAAGTTTATAACACTCTCTCTCTCTCACTCTCTAGATCTCTTGCACACATATTTTTTAATAATTTTAAAGCAAAATTTGATCAAAGTTAAGGCTTCAACTATGGTTTCTACCAATACTAGATTCACACTATGTGACATAGACAATGAGACAATTTCACACCTCTTTATGGAGTGTCACTGGTCAAAGCATATATGGTTTGCTTCCTCTTTTGGTGCGGTATTGAATTCGCATGATTCCACGTATATGTGGAGAATCTTCATTTTATTAGGTTGGAATCTCAATTTTTTTTACTAGGGGTAAATCAGAAATCAACTATATTATAGCGGGTAGACATATATTAACCCATTTTATGAAATCAATCAATTCAAAATTGTTCTCTGGCATCGAAGAATCAAACACATCAAAATTAAAATTCTAAAGTGTGAAAATAACTGCCATCGAAGAATAAAAAACATCAAAATACATTTTTTCTTTAATATTCAAATGTTCATACAAAACAATTCCTATGAGCATTTCTATATGCAAAGTCACTAATAATTGTGTGAACATCAATATATTCTATCACGTCTTTCGCAATACATTAAATGGCTAGACCATTCAATCTTTTTTTTGACATTTTCGATCTCAAGTAATTTTTGAATAATTTTAACTTCGAAAAACTTCTTTCAACAGTCGTCACTGCCACCGACATAGTTAAGGGAATTCGATAAGCAATTGAAACATTCAGATAACAATTTGCGGATTTGATAAACTCAAGAATTTCAAATGCTGACATTGACATATTTGACAAAGATATTTGCAACATTTTCAATTAAAAAAAAAATCATTTGCATCAACATCAGACAAATCCTTATGAGAAATTACAACTTAAGAAGTTTTGCAATATTTTTTAATTCATAATTTATCCAATAAGAATCAAAATCTTCTCTCATAAAACATGTCTAATATAACCGTCAATTGTTTAACCTACAACTTTTCCAAATAAGGGATGTAGGATGGTTTCTTTTGATTTTGACAGAAGGGTTTGGGATGGTGTGGGAGGCTAGGGATTTGAACTCTCATTATAACCTCACAATAAATTATAAATGGGTTAGCAGAGAACTAAGCCCACTACGTACTAAAAATCACACCTCCCTTTATAAATTAGGAAATTGCTTTTCTCCCATCACATTTTGCTCACTCCCAACTTCACTTTCGAAAATGCCCCCAATGTGAGTTAACTCAGGTCAGTGTTACACGACGTGATTTAATTCACGCTGAAGGTCAACGTGAGTTAACTCACTCTAGTGCTTCTAACTTTGCCTGAATTTCCCATTTCTCACTTAAGGATTGAGCTTTTCTTATTTCTTTTTTTGGATATCTTCGAATCATATGATATTTTTGTTCCAATATTTGCCTCTTCTTCTCCCTCTCAATCAAACTTTTCGTTGCCATGTCTCTCTCTCAATCAAACTTTTCGTTGCCATGTCTCTCTCTCAATCAAACTTTTCTTTGCTATGATGTTTCATTTCCTATTAGTATCAATTATTAGTATCAAGGATCAAAGTCGGATCCTGGATTTAGAAATAGAAGAAGGTGTTTCCCTTCTTCATACAAAGAAATGATATTTTTCCAGATACAGTAAAGAATCAAATTAATTAACCAAATTTACCTGATGTAGAGGCACCCCGTATGAGTTAACTCACGCTGACTTAAGTCAGGTACCCAACGCGGCTTAACTCACGCTGCGTTAGAAGAGAAGACCGGCCTGAGTTAACTCACGCGGGGCTATTTTGGGATGTTTGGTTGGGAGTGAGCGAAACGGGAGAAGAGCAATTTCCTAGAAATAAAGTAACTCTTTTAAGGCCTAATGA
>Ga0228711_1012888_pt1 | contig 10063 bp, 14 predicted proteins | sample MedpolnodulmetaG_2_FD_177996 | JGI IMG/M metagenome (GOLD analysis project Ga0228711, IMG submission 177996) | Root nodule microbial communities from Medicago polymorpha collected in Santa Monica, California, United States - brown nodules | ecosystem: Host-associated > Plants > Roots > Nodule...
GCGAACGCCATTATACGCCCCACCAGACCGCAGCAAAGCGGTCCGGCGGGTGATTAGCTCAGTTGGTAGAGCAGCTGACTCTTAATCAGCGGGTCCACGGTTCGAGCCCGTGATCACCCACCAAAATCCTCAAAGAAAGCAATAAGATACCATTTCAGAGGCGAAACAAATCGCCTCGCAAGTCGCTTCGGGGGAAAATCTGGGGGAAAAATGGCTTTTCGTTTTCCCCGACGCTGTGGCATCCTTTCCCCATGTCCGCGCCGTCGAAAATCAGGCTCCGCCCCACCGAGGTCGCCAATCCTTATTTCAGCCGCGCCCATCCGCCCGGCCCGACCAATCCGCGCATGATCCCGGCTGTCGTCAATGTCCGCGAATCAGCGGTGACGACAATGGCGTCGCGCGGCGTGCTCGATCCCGCGCAGGTCGCGGCGGCTGATCGCTTCCGTGCTTTATTCGAGGCGATGGGCGGCAAAGGAGCCGGAGCCATCGATTACGGCCGCGAGCGCGTCGATGGCGGCAAGGCGCGGGAACCGGTCACAGAGCGGCAGTTGAATGCCGGCCGGGAACTCACACGCTGCCGTGATCTGCTCGGTGCGCGCCTATACGGCCTCGTCTGTGCCGTGGCAGGCGAAGGCAGATCGCTGCATGAGGTCGTCGGTAAGGGCAAGCGCGAACGCCTGACGGCGGCGGATATGCTCCGCATGGGCCTCGACGACCTCGCTGCAATGTGGAGGCTGGCAACGCGGCGGTGAAGCGCAAGGGCTTGCGAACATGCGCGGCATGCCTATCATTGCGGGAATTGATCCCAAGGGGACGCGCTATGCAGGCGGCAGAGTTTGACCGCCGATTTGATGCCGGCGAGGACATCAGCGATCAGGTGGAGTGGCGCAAGGCCCGCCGCCCGAACGCCGATGATGCGAAAGCGGACTCGCAAGCGCAATCCGCGACCCATGATCAGCGAAAGGAGGAGAAACAGTGATTGACCGCCAGAGCGCTGCCGTCGTCGGCATTCTTGGGGCGCTCATCCTCTTTCTCCTCCTGTATTCCGGGATACTCGGGTGATTCGACGACGGTCAGCCGGCCCGTAAAGCCGCCGGCTACCAACGTTTAAAAATGCTCCAGCCGGTCCACGCCGCCACGCCGACTAAGATAATGGCGGCCGAAGAGATAAGCAGCAATTGCTGGGCACTCCCGTATTCGGTCTCCTCAACCGCGAAGGCGGCAAGCGCTATTCCGGTGAAAGCGCAAATGGCGACGGCGATAGCGGTGACGAGCTTGGCCATATGGCGCCTTCGGTTGAGAGCCTTACTTCAGGTAGTGATGCTGAATCGGGCCGTCAACCTTTGGGCGGCGGCTTTACCGGATGGCTCGCGAGCCGCTTGCCGCATATCCCACAGCGATCAGCCTACCGGCCAATCGAGCTTTTCGAGGGGCTGGACGCCAAGATGTTTGCCAACTTGGCAAACACTAAACCGGGCGCTCTCGCGGAGATCGCCAGCGGACGCCGGAGCCTTTCGGCCGGGCAACGGGCAATGGCAACGGCGATGCTCAAGCCCGAGGACGAAAACAAAGGCGGGCGCGGGAAATTGTCCCAAGACCGGGATAGTTTGCAGAAATCAGAGCGCAAACGCGCTCGCGCAAGCCCGCTTCGTCCTCCGCTATGATGAAGCCCTTGCACAAGCTTCCTTGCGCCGCTCCGCATTGGTCGAAACCTTCCCGGCTTGGTCGGGAGGGTTTTTTGCAGGTCGCCCGCCCCTGCTTTTTTCCTCTTGGCGCCGCAGCTCGCCGGCCTTGCGCTCGGCCCGGGAACGAAATGCATCGACGGACTTTAAAAATTCGCTCGGGCGCTTTTTCGCCAGTAGAAAAAAATTCTCTCCATGGCGCGGGGGCCGGCCAGCAGGGGCCTGCCTTTTTAGACTTTTACCCGCCCCCCTTGGAAGACGGTCAGCGCGAAAGTGCGTAGACGGCGGCGAAGTAGCGATCCATCGCGTCTTCGTTGATCACCAATGTTCGCTCGTTCGCCTGTTCTGCTGACTTGGCTTTCGGAAAGAAGTCGGGGCGGACGGCATAGAGGTCGCGTCCTGAATCGCCTGGACCATGCTTCGCACAGTTCGCCGCAAGTTGAAGTTCGCGTATGGCCGTCCATTCAGTTGCGTGCCCGTCCCGCATGATCATCCCGCGCGCCGCTGAAAGGCCGTAGTAGTCGCGCTTGAGCCGAGCATTGCAATGCCTCTCCCAAGCGTGAAAAAGTGCAATTAGAAATGCTTTGCGAACCATGGGCGCGCCGCGCTTTGCTTGCGCGTCGAGTTCACCGGCATGATCGTAAAGCAAGGAGATGGGGTCATCGTCCTCGCCTTCGCTTGGTTCTGGCCAGTCGTCTTCTGGGCCGATCCCCAACTGCCCTCGAACCATAGCCTCAATCTCGTTCTCGCGATGCACCAACCCGGAAAGCGCGGATCGATAGGCGTTCTGCAAATCCTCCACATCCATGCGAAGCTGAAACTTGAGCATTGCTCGGATAACGCCGGGAGGAATTCGCGACATGATGGGTCCGTGTTTGTGTTGAAGCGCTTTTCCGGCCATGCTTACGACGCCATCTGTGAACGAGGCAATAATCCAAATGCTCCAAATCGGCGGCGGCGTGATCGCCTCACGCCGCCGCCTCGGACAAGCACGCTGCGAACCCGTGCTCGCCCGTTAAGGTGCCGTGAACGATCCGTAGACAATCGCCTCCGGCCTGCGCACCGCCAGTGCAAGCCTTTCCTCGCCGAGGATCGTGATGAGGTTCTTGATGAAGTCATCATCGGCGTAGCCAAGCTCGACGGTCGCGTCGGTGCGGCTGTAGACCTTTGCAGCCAGATCGAGCGCGCCGACGATGAACTTGCCCACGGGCATCGCATTCGAGGGCGCGACCGGAAGACGCCAGACCCGATCCGGCACGTCGGCCAGAGGACCGCCGCCAATGTAGCGGCCCTGCGAGTCCTTGATGCCCTGCATTTGAAACCAGTCGCGCGTGCTGATAATCGCGCCGCTCGCCGGATAATCCGCCTCCTCTGACTGGCTGATCGCTTTCAACAGGATGTCGAAGGCGGTGTCGCCAGCCGCGCGTCGAGTTTCCTCAAAGTCGGTCGCCTGCGGGATTAAGCCGTGGAGGTTCTGGCCGCTGCCGTCGCCATGCAAAAGCTGCCCCTCGACGACGAACCCGAGACCATAGCGCAACACGGAGTCAATCTCGGACCTAAGCTGAGCATCGTCATCCAAGACTTGCCGGCTCGCTTTTATCCAGTGCGCAATCGTCCTGACGGGTGCCGTAACTTCTTCGAACGTGATGTTGCTTTCCGGCTTCAAAGCGCCCTCGGCGATGGGGGCCGCTGAATTGGTGAAGCCGGTCTCGCGCCGATAGGAGATCGCGTTCGAGGTCGTATTTGCTTGCCCGAGCAGGGAGCGCACCATCAGGCGGCGGCGGCCGAGCGGCTCGACTCCACGGTCATAATCGGGAACGACCGGGAACTGGCCGGATGTGATCGTGGCTTTGGTCTTGACCGGAATTCGGGTCTTGGCGTTTCTACCGCCCTCGGCGAAGGCGCGAAGCTCGGCGGATTTCGCAACTTGCTCGCCCCAAGTGGGCACGTGGCTTCCGCCGCCGCCAAAATTGGCTCGCGCGCCTTTCTGCTCAAGTTCGAAAAGCTGCTCGGCGAATGACGCCATTTTCTCGTCGGCTTCGCCAAGTTTCCGCAAGACCTCAGCTGTATGCTCGCCGAAGCGCGCGCTCAATGCGTCAAGCACGTCGCCGCCCGCGTCCTTGCGGTGAATTCGCCCGCCAGCGGCCAGCAGGGCGGCGGCAGAGCGCGTCATGGGAATGTTGTGCATGGTCATGTCAATTTCCTTTCAATCGCGCCGTGGCGGCGTCTATGGCGGCCATCAGCCGCGCTGCTTTCTCGCTCTGATCATCGCCAGCAAGCGCCCGCCAACCGCCGTTCGCGACCTGTTTAGCGGCGGCCTTTGGGAGGCCGGCATGATGCAGGAGATCGACAAGCTCGCCCTTGCTGGAGAGGCTTTTGACGGCGGCGATCCGCGCACGCGGATTGGCCGGGACGGCGACGACGCTCACCTCGACCAGATCGACATCGAGGAGTGTGAAAGAGCCATCGCCATTATATTTCCGGCCGTCTTCCGGGATCAGATAGCCTATCGAGAAAGCGCCGGCATCGCCGGCCGCGATATGCTCGAACGCCTCCCGGCCGCGCGTGGTTTTGAGGTTGATCCGCCCGGCGACATGTAGACCTTCCCGGTCCTCCCGGAGGGCCGTCCACTTGCCGATTGGCTCTTCAATCCGATGGCTCCAGAGCATGGCGGGCGTCGTGCCCTCGCGGGCATGCTCGGCGAGGGTCCGAGCAAAGGCGCCTTTGGCGACGATATCACCGGCACGATCCGGCTTGCCGCCGAAAGTAGACGCATAGCCCTCTATCAGGCCGTCGCCGGCTGCCTTGACCTCAAGGTCGAGCGCTGGCGCGAGGCGGATCGCGGTTGGATCAAATTTCGAGAAATAGCTCATGGCTCACCTTCATGCGTCACAAAGCGCGGGCATGGTGCCCGTTTCAAAGCTTCGTGTCCCGGACCAAGCCGGTGACGTGAAGGCGGATCGTCGGCGTGAGCGCCCGGTCCAGCCGGTGCGCCGATCCAATCGAGCCGCCCACATGATAGGAAAGAATTCCCGAATGGTCAATTTCCCTCGCCCCGCTCGTAGGTATCAAGCGCGCCATCCTCAATCTGCTGAGCGAGATCACGGAGGATGCGGGCCGCGTCGTCCCGGCCTTCGATCTGGACCAGTTGTGCGAAGGTGTAGGCGGCAAGCCGGTCGATGATTATCTCGACGGGCGCGTCAAGCTTCTGGAACATCGTGACGGCGCAAGATTCAATCAGGCGGTCGCACAGGATGCGCTGCATTGCCTCGGCGGGTGTTCTTGGACGTTCCATGACGGTCTCCTTTCGGGTTTCACGGTCATTGCAGTCTTTCTATTGGCGGCTCAACACGAACCCACGCGCCGAGCTTTGCGGCGACCTGCGCCGCGAACGCCTCGACTTGCTCATGCGTGTCGGCAATAACCAGCAGTCGCGTCTTGAACTCGAAGGCGCATTCAAGCGCGCCCGCGATGCCGGTCGGCGGCGTTTCCGGGAGCATCACACTGACGGTATCGCGGACTCCCCCATCGTCGCCCGGCGGACGCCAGCACGCTACATGGGCCTGTTTGCATCCCATCCGGTAAGCCCGGTGCCCCGGCGGGACCTTCAGAAGCGTTTCCATCCTCTCATTCCTCCTCTGCCGATTGGTTGCATTCCTGCGGCGGCGGGTGCCAAAATGCCCCGAGGGTGCCGACCGCCGCCCCTATAGAGCGGCGGTGCGGCAGGCACCCCCCTCCGGTGAGCATTCGAGGGTTCGGTAGGTGCCGCACCAATATTTCTCGTAACTATCTGTGTTCGTTTGCGGATTTTGAAAACCTGCCGCACCAATATTGACCACGGCACCTGCCTCGGCAGGCGGCAATATTGGGGTCGGCGGGTGCCGCGATAAATTGCGCGCAATATTTACAACTGATGCGCTACTTGCCTGCGAGTTCGAGTGCAATTTCGCCCTCCTTCGTGAGCACGTATTTGCCGTCGTAATCGCGCAGCCATTTGCTCTTTCGCAGGCGGCCGATGTCCTTCTGCACGGTCGACCGCGCGATGCCTACAGCGGTGGCGATGGCGCTCTGCGTAACGCCGGGATTGCCGTGGATGACGGCGAGCACGCGGATAAGCCGGCTGCTGCCCGTCGCTGTCATTTCCGCCTCACGCTGCGGCCCGAGTGAGCGGACGACGGTGCATGACATTTGGTCGCCGCGCGCATCGACGAGCCCTTCCGGCTTGATGACCGCCGCTTCCAGCTTGACCGGATCGAACGGAGCGCCGCGAAACTTTCCCTGCCAGTGCAATTCGACGATGTCCTCTTCGCGCCACGCGGTGAAGTTGCCGTCGAACTCATTGAGGATCGACGAGCCGCCGCGTGGCAGCAGATTGTCACGCGAGGCTTTCTTCACCGGATGCGCGAGCACAAGGCTCGCCGGTCTATTCGGATGACCGGTCGTCAGTTCACGGATGCCCACGGCGAGGTCGAGCATCTGCATGTTCTGGCTGTCGTCGTCGCCCTCGAAAAAGGCTTGCAGGCTATCGAAGATGACGAGCACTAGGTCCGGATAGGCGGTGAGCCCCTTCCTGATTGCCGTATTTGCCTGCTCAATCGAGCAGACGCCTTCATGCCATACGAGGTTCTTCGGCGGCTCGATGCCGAGTTCCGCGCACATGCTGTAATACTGGACCCGGACGTTGTCGTAGTTCTCGCCCGCGAAAAAGGCGACGGTGCCTTTCCGACATTGGCGACCGCAGAGCCACTCGCCGCGCGCCACGCGGATCGCGATCATGAGCGCAATCAGCGTCTTGCAGTGCCCGGTGTTGCCGGTGAGCGTGTAGGAACTACCAGCCATAATGAGGCCATCGACGATATAGTCCGGCGGCCGCATCCGCTTAAGGAACGTGGCGCTGTCGATCAGGCCTTTGAACGGTCGCAAACGCTTTCGGCGCCCGCTCGGATGGTGATCGCGGGATTTGCCGTTCGGCCTTGCGCCGTATCCCGGTTCGATCCGCTCGGCTCGGTCCTCGACATCGTCGACGGTGCGGTGACTCATGGCTGACCGCCTCCGACGTACCAGCTATCCCAATCTTTATGCGGCGCTGGCGGTTGCAGGATGCGCGCCTCACGCCCGGCATCGAGCCAGCGGGCGACCGCGGCCAGCGCGGCGGCCCGGCCCGGATCGTCGCGGTCGCAGAAGACCGTCAGGCATTCCATCCAGGGCAGCAGCGGGAAGGCCCGCATGGTCGAGGTGCCGCACGTTACCCAGATCGGCCGCCAGTCGCTTGCGGCAAGCGCCAGGCCCTTTTCAACTCCCTCGGCGATCCCAATACCGCCGAGGCTGATGTCCTCGTAGAGCTTGACGACCTGACCCGCTGACGGGCCAAGCGCCAGCTTGCGGCGGTCGCCGTCATAGCGGTCAAGGCGAATGCGAAAGATCGCGGTCGGCTCCGTCTCAAGGCCGGGATCGTTCTCGATTGGCGAGAAGCGTGCGATCAGCGCCGGCACGCGCTCGCCGCCGAACGGACAAGCCGGGTGAAAGCGGAACACGGGCATTTGTTCGTCGGATAGCGGCGGCAGGCCGCGATGGCTGAGGTAGGCAAGGACAGGCGGCACCCGTGGGTCCTTCGCCTCGCGCCAGAGGCGGCGGACAAGCGCGACACGGGACGCCTCGTAGGGGTCGTCATATCGCCGTTTCGGCGCCGGGGAATGTTTCCCCGTCTGAGCTTTTCTTCCCGGCTCCCACGCGGGCCGTCCGAGGCGTTCCCGGACAAAATCCTTGCACTCCTGCCAATCGTCGCCGGCAAGCCTGTGCACCCTTATCTCGTCCCCATCAAGCCAGACGCCGAGCGAGCGATCTTTCGCCGAATGGCCGGGACCGGGGCAGCTGACAATGCCGTTGCGGCCGAGTTCGCCGCCGAGGCGCTTAGCGAGTTCATGAAGGCCGATCATCGCCGCCTCCATCCGCCCGCCGATGGCCGCACCGGCAACAGGACCGGGATGCGGCGCATCCAGCGTGTTTTCTTATCGTGCGAATAGTCCGCGACGCGCCAGCCGCGACCGGGCGGGCGTGCAATCCTCGAGCCCCACGATCCGTCAGCATCCTCGAACGGCTGATCTCGAGTAGTGCGGGTTTCGATCAGTTCCGCGAAAAGCTGCGGCTGACCCACAACATGTTGTGTACGGCGGCCCTTAGGCCTCGAAGGATGGCGTATTCCGTCCATTCAGCGATCTCCTTTCGGAAACCGCCGCGATTGACGCAGAGCCAAAGCTCAGGTTTAATTCCCAATCCCCCAATACCTGATCGAGCCCTTGTTGCGCTTATGTGCGGCGGGGGCTCAATCTGTGTTTCTCAGTTGCGGCGGAGTGTGCGTCGGCGGTTCTGCCTGCGCGCGCCGGAACGCGGCCTTGGCTTGACGATCCTTCTCGTCAAGCTCATCGATGTCGAAATAATGCCGGTTGCCTATCAGCAGTGGGTCGGGAAGGCGACCGCTTATAATCCACCGAGTAACCGTAATGTCGGAAATGCCGTTGTAGCGCTCCCGAATTTTCCGCCGCCCAATATATCGCTTGCCCATCGGCGCGCCTCCTGTGTGAACCAAAGCAAAACACTTGATGAACAAATTACAGCGTTCGCGCGCACTTAGGCAAACATATTTTTTCGCTAAGCCTTTGATTTAATGGTTATTTCGCGCCAATTTGGCGCGTTGGAAAAGAAAGCTTTCATTCGTCAATCCTCGTAATCTATGAAAAGCAATGCGTTACCGGGGCTCGATCACGAAGCTGCGTCAAACTTTGTTTTTGCCTCACTTTCGGCTACCGCGCCCTTGAAATGCGACGATATTCGAGCCCGGCTCGGCGGCAATGATCGCCTTGACGTGGCGTTCCCACCGGATCAGCGCGCGCTTTTTTTCCTCGAAATAGTCGTGGCGGTTGTAAATGGCGGCAACGCCCTTGATGGTGCCGCTCTTGTGGTTCAGCACGGCCTCGACGACATGCGGCTGGATTCCGAGCGCGGCCATACCGCTTGCCGCCGTCCGCCGAAAATCATGCAGAACCCATGGCTCTATCGTGACTTCATCAGGATCATCTCCGCGTTCCTCGGCTTCTTTGCGCGCGATCCGCAGCATGGTCTCGTCCAACCGGGTCTTGGCTCTTGAGAAGCCGCTGACCGTCGTTTCGCCGTTGGTAGTAAAAAGTAAGTCCGACTCGTTGATGACGGGTAAGCCTTTGATGATTTCCACGGCGAGAGGTGCCAGCGGCACCAGATGCTCGGTTCCGTTCTTCGCTCGCGGCGCTGGAATCGTCCATACCGGCTCCTTGCTGCCCAGCGCTAGCTCGGATTGAGTGCTGCCGGCCACTTCCTCGCGGCGCTGCGCCGTGATTATCAAGAGCTTGACCATCGGCCCAAATGGCCAGCCGATCTCGTCCGCCGCCAGCCAAGACCACCGAAGCTCGGTATCCGAAAGCACACGCTCGCGGCTCACAGACGCGGCCGGCGCTTTCAGCTTTCCCATCGGCGAGACTTCGAGGATGTCGCGCTCGCAACACCAGTTGAAGAATTTTCGCAGTAGCCGATAGGTGCTGTTGGCCATGGCCGGGACGCCGCGATCAACCATGCCGTCGAGCATTTCGATCACGTCTCGGCGGCGAATGGCTGAAATCAGTCTGCCTTTCCATTTCGGCCTAATCTCGCGGTTGATGGTGTTTTCCACGTCGCGGGCGGTGCTGGCCTTGTTCTTCGCCTTGACGTGCCGGGCGAGATATTTGTCGAGGACGTTTTCGACGAGGTTTTCGTCGCTGGTCGCCTCCTTCTTTTCGGCGCGCGGATCGCGGCCCTCGTCGTACGCCCGCATGACCCGGCCGGCCTCTTTCCTCGCATCCGCAAGCTTCCAGGCACCGACGCTGCCGATAGTATATTTCGGGTTGCCCTTGTACCTGACAGCCCAGCTTTTCGCGCCGCCGGGAAGCGGCTGCACGATTAGATAGAACCCCTTCAAGCTCGGATCAGGAATCTCCTGCCGCTTGTCAGTCGCCTTAACGGCATCGACCCATTTTTCCGTAAAAGATGACTTCGCTTTCGCCATTTTCGACCCCTTAAAAATTTTCCCCCAAGCCGCCGGGGGAAAGCTCGGGGAAAATCATAGGGGGGATTGCAAGTGTTGGCGACTGATTATTTTTGAAAGGCTAGTTATCTGAAATACCGATGTTTTTTGGCATTTATCAGATGTTCAATGTTGGGAAGTGTTCGGCCGTTTTGGGGGATGGCCAATTACTCTTAATCAGCGGGTCCACGGTTCGAGCCCGTGATCACCCACCAAAAACATTCTCAATATATCGCGAGCTGCATTCGAGCTCCCCTAGTTCTGCAGCGGTTGCCGTGTTTTCGCACAGTTT
>Ga0228711_1012889_pt1 | contig 10063 bp, 4 predicted proteins | sample MedpolnodulmetaG_2_FD_177996 | JGI IMG/M metagenome (GOLD analysis project Ga0228711, IMG submission 177996) | Root nodule microbial communities from Medicago polymorpha collected in Santa Monica, California, United States - brown nodules | ecosystem: Host-associated > Plants > Roots > Nodule...
ACCCCTTTTTTTTTCAAAAAAAAAAAAAAAAACAAGGGCTTATTCCTCCCACGTAATTCGATCTGACAACATAAAATATGTTTTCGCACGAAAGCGAAAATAGAAATTTTTTTTTTCCTTTCTGAAAATAATCTTTGACATGTTATTGTAAAATGATTCAACCGAACAACACGTTTAATTCTAAAATAAAATAAACCCTACAAGAAAACCAAGGCTTTACAAGGTTAACGAGTATGAAGCAAAAGAAGAGAAAACTCACAGAGACAAGTTGGATCACAATAACCATGGCAAGGATGAAAGTTATGGCATATCTAAGACATACAATTTTAGCCATAGAGCCTTGTGGTTTGATATATATTTCAGACTTTTCCAATGAAGATGGCTAGAATGCTGTTCTAGGGTAAAATCAAAATCTATATATAAGTGCAAAGAAACACAGTAAAAGGCGTAATTTACTCTCTCAACGCTGATTTTTTGGTATAAAATCATTAACTTACTCACAATGTAGCCGTCAAATGTGCCAAAATGTACTGCAAAGCTTGGAGAAAAAGAATGCTAATAAATGTGAATCGATGGTATTAATTATTAAATAAAATGCCATTGATGTAATATCCAATTAATTTTTTATTTTATTGTCAAAAAAAAATAGTAATGCGAACATTTTTTTAAAAGGATTTTTAATATGGACACGATTTACCTTTTTGTAAAGGATAGCCATATTTTACATTTTAATTTTATGCATTGTCTTCCAAAAATTTTATATAAATTGCTAAGGCCAAATGCTGAATCACCGATAAAGCGAGGGCTGTAGGCTTTTCCCAAAATAACTTGTTCATTTTATGCATATTTTAAATATGAGAAAAACACAACAAGATGGTTGAATTGTGTTGACTTTTTCAAAGTTTTTTCTAAGTGTATGTGAATACAATTTAGAGTCAGAAGCTGTTCTAGACCGATCTGAAGATAAATTCCAAGTTAACACTTGGCCTAAACTTGCACCGTCTTAAGGCTTCGCGCATGAGGGAACACGTCAATTTTAGTGCACCACGTCGCAAAACCCGGAGAAAGTTATCATCACGAGCGACTATATAAGGGTGACTTTGCTTCACCCTCAAGGTATGAAAAGTAGTCGTCATTTTTTATTTCAATAACTTTTACTCGTTGTCATACATTTATAGCACATAAATCATGAATTCGACATTAATCAACAACAACATCATCATTTTCACCAATTTAGATTAAATTCTCAAGGTAAACAACTTAACATATATCAACAATGAAATTTGTGCATCAACAACAAGTTTTCAACAACTTTCATATACTCAAATTCACCACTTAATTCCAAGCACGAAAATTGCACATATAATCATCAATTTTCACAAATCAATCAAAACAAATATGACTAAAAACATGATTATAGATTATTAGGAAGAACAAACTTATCCCCCTTACCTTGATTCCTCTTTAAGCTAATTCACCAAAATTTTCACTCGCCTCTTGAATCCTAGCTTTCCTCTTCTCTTTTCTTCACTTGGGTTCTCTTCCCCTTTCTTCTATCTTCACTTCTCTCTCAATTCTTTCTATTTTTCTCTGGCCACCCTTTTTGTGTGAATGTGTGAAATGAATAGCTAACCATAATTCTCCTCATAAGTTATCCTTATACTAGTTTGGACACCCGTGTCAAGCACGGGTTAGAATTTTGCCATATTTGAGAAAAATAATATTATGATATATCAAGTGTCAATTAAAGACGAACATTGAATAAAAAAGTGAAAGTCCATCAACAAATAAGTGAAAAATTCATATGCTTAAGCCTTAAAATTTTGGATAAATATGTTAGGTTATCACTTGTGTGGTTTTTCTTTCTTTAATATGTTGATCCACACCAGTGTTGGCTTCTGCAAAAGACCCAATGATGGTATCATATCCCGATTCAACATTGTGGGGGAGCGGGAGTGGGTCTTGATGGTCGATCATGTACATGGAGAGTAGATGTTGAAGAAACATATAAGTGAGATGACACATATACCTAATGTCTTAAGACTTTGGGAGGAGATGTTATATCAATCTCACTTGGGTGGTTGTTCTTAGTCTAATGTGATGATACATCCCAATGCAGGCTCTCACGAAAATTCTAACATTTTGATGATTTGTTTGTTTGTCATTTGTTTATATTTTTATCTTAAATTTTAATTTTTTGGATGTCATTCACTTTCATGTAGTTTTTTATTCGACCTTTATTATTTTAAATTTAACCAACTTTTTTTTTGACAAAATTTCTACAGTCTTGTTATTTGGTGGGATGTGACAATGAAAAAATATTGATGTGTTCTGATGAGTTTATAAAATACATGTTTATTAGACATTTTAAATTGATGTGACATTTTTTATAAAATACATGTTTATAAAACACACTTATTAGTATTTTTTCCCCTTATCATTTCTCTCATGCTCAAATTCCTTTTCCATCTTCTTTCTTTTTCTAATTTGTTTTCTCTCTTCTCGTGAAAGAAATGAACAAAAACATCTTTCTATGAAACCACTACTAACCCATATTTTCTACCATATTATGTCTCTGGCCTTATTTGACCATCTCACCATATCATAGACACATAAAGTCTCACAGTTATAGAGTGATGTATGTTAATGTGCCATGTGTGAAACTGTCATCAACCCACAATTTTTTCTACATTGTTTCTTCGTCTCACCTTGTTTGGCTATGTCACCAGATCACAGACGCAGAAAGTCTCAAATTTACAGGAGATATGTTAATGTGTCAATTGTGACTTACATTTCCACATTTGATCCAAGAATAAGTGTTAAGAAATACGTAAGTGAAATGACCAATATACATAATGTTGTAATGTTTTGGATGATAATTTGGCGTCAAATTCACTTGTGTGATTGCTCTCAGTCTAATGTGCGATCAAACCCGTTGTAGGCTAATGAGCGATCCAACCCGTGATGATTACCTTCACGATTACTAATATCTTTTTGATAATAAGAATAATAATACATAATAAAAAAGAGTGAAGATCTATTTTACCCCATAAAAAAACTGTGCTATCCAATTTAATCCAAAAAAAAAACTTTATTCAGTAATAAAAAGTAATTGGAACTGTTTGACAAAATAGAAAGCTTCCAATCGAAATGGAATTTTTTTTAACATCACTAATGTAATATTATTTAAGTTATCAATATTTAAGATTCAAATTATAGAATAACAAAAGGCCTATACAATTATTGGGAAACAAATATACTAAATCATATAGAAACTTTAGACTGGGACACCTACCACCTACCCTAAATTTTTGTTAGCAAAAAACAAAATCATATACAAAAATTGATTTCACATGAGACAAATCAATTTCAACAATGTTAACTAATTTTACATTCACTTTTTAAAATAACATTAATATTTCAAAATTATTTTAAAGAAAATTATAATTTTGAGAAATTATTAAAATTATATAAAATAGTATATTTTAAAAGGAATGTGAATAATTATGCTAAACTTTTTTACACTTATTCAACATCTTATTTTATCTTTATACTGTCTTTTTGCAAATCACCAACTTATCAATCTATCACTTCACTCTCTTTATTTCTTTCTCTCTCTCTTTAGTAGTTGGTTGAGGTTTGGATGTCCAATAATCATTTTTGTTTAATATATCGTGCAAGTGTAAAGCAAAGGGAAAAATATTTAAAAGAAAAAAAAGGTAAGAAAATAAATGAAAATTCTACTTCTTGATCCACAAATTCCACTTCAATTGAAGATTGAACCCACCAACATAGTCAAATTTACAACATACATTTCTATGTAAGAAAAAAAAATTGGCTCGTCAATAGGATGCTTGTTGTGTGTTTTGAATTAGTTTTGTGGCAACAATATATCAATTTAAAATTAAAATTACTTGCAGTTTCGATCGTTTTGTAGATTTTGTGTGGTTTTCTGTTTTTTATCACACCTGTGGTTTTATTTTCGATTGATTTGGATTTGAGTACCCATAACTCGTCATTAGTGAAACAATTTGTGGAATTTGAGTACCCATAGCTCAGTTTGGATTTGAGTACCCATAACTCATCATTAAAAGAATCAAATTTCACTAAGCGAAACAATGCGAGAATGAACACGCCCATCACGATCAAGTTTAATTCAAATCATTCTTTTTAACCTCTTTTCTTTTATAATACTGTTGCATATGAACTCCATTAAGCATTTCCATCACATCTTTAAAAATAAAATGTAACAGATGATAAAATGATTTGATACCGTCAAATTACACAAATCAAACTCAATGTTTGAAAATTTATGTATATTGATCAATCAAAAAGATATAAATAAATATAGATATATTATTTATAATTAAAAATTAATTATAATAATAAAAAAATATTACAAATGCCACATCTGTCATCATTATGTCTAGTGAGAATGGAAGTTTGAAATTTGATACATCAAGAACAAACCAAAGGTGAACAATACAAACCACACTCCATGATTTTGTCAACAAATTAATCTCGTAAATTAAACCAATTTTTGGTTTTGGAGCTTTTGAATAAAATGAGAAAAATAAAAAAAAAATGAAAATTGTTGAAACACGAAAAAAAAATAGAAAATTTTGAAAGAACTTTGAATTCTTTGACGGAAGGTCAAAGAAGTGGTGTGAGGTATGGTAAAATGGGAACCGATATTTATAGGGAAAAAAATTCAAGCAAATCGCCACTATTAAAGTAAAGATGTAAAAATTAAGTATAATTTATAATTTATTACATCATATGCAAACTAAATATAAAAACGCATAAGTAATTACAACATTTTAAGAAAGTATATGAGTAAATTAAAAGTAATTAAGTTCATTCTTATATCCTTCAAAAGAAAGTTCATTCTTCCCACTTCCTTTGGAAAAAAAATTCATTCTTAGCACAATTGTTTTAACTTTTTTTCGATGAATAATATGTGACCTTTTTTTAAGCACTAAACAAAATTTATTTTAACAAATTGAAGCACTAAATAATATGAAATTAATTAACGCCTTTTATGGTCCATGATTCATTCACCGGGTTAATCTCAAAAATGTTATCAGACGATCTCGGAGCCATTGCAACACTTCCTTTTGTTAATACCAACAACAATATGTGAAAAAGAAAGAAAAAGACAAATGAAATGATCAAATGTAACATGGAATTTTGTAGGCAGTAACTGATAAATTAATTATTATGTGAAGCGACTAAAAGGATAAACAAAAAATAAAACATATGTTGCAATCCGATTGACCGCCAAAGTAAAACCGTCATTTGTCATACAACAATTGGATCGGCCAACAAAATAATACGTTAATAATATAAAAAAGGAAAGGACATGTATACATTAATATGTTAATGTAGCATTTGATTGCAAATTAACTATTTCCTTTTATGCATTGTGCTACAACCTCATATTAATTAACTATTTCCAATCAAGAATACAGATTCCTTTTATACATGGTACTACAACCCCTCTCTCTCTCTCAAAAACAAAAATTGCTATACAACCTCATATTACAAACCATAAAAAAAGAAGTTACTATTTCCACTCATTTGACCAACTTAATTATGCCTTAAGTGCGGCAATACCATGATGGTGTACAAAATAACAGAAATAAAATAAAAAAGAAGTTATTGTATTGATCATTTGACCAAATTAATTATGACTAAAAACAAAAAAAAAGGGAAATAAAAATATGGTAAAAACAAAAAACATTGGAGTCCAAAGAGTGTAATTGCTAAAAAAAATGGCACCACTAATTGCTATTTTTTTCTGATTAAAAATAGTGTATCCGTACATGATATTCATCTCTACTTCTTCAAGACAAATATTTCTTTTAAGATAGGTAGGATATTAAAATATGGTTGAAAATTTAGTAAAAAAAAGAAACTAATTTATTTTTCAGTTTAGTTTACAACTTAAAAATTATTTTTCCTATATACGTACGATATTATTTTTCGAAGATTAAAAAAATTCACAAATATAATACAATAATTAAGTTATTTCTGAGTAATTAAAAAAAAACATCGGCTAACTAATATATAAAATTGATCAGTCAATTAGAGTCGAAATTAGAGTGAAAAAGGAAAAAAACTTTAGTTTGGTCTGATCACATGTAAAGGTGGTTTTTTGTTTTTGTTCTAATCTTTATAATAATTCAGTTTACAGTGATAAAGCAATACAGTTCAATTTAAACGTACATAATAAATATAGTTATACAGTTATTTCATTTTAAATAAATGGAATGAATGTAATATAACCAAAATGTACTTAAAAAAAACCAAAATGTAATTAAGGCAATTTTCTTGATCAAAGGTAAAATGCATTGCAACAATTTTTGTGTGAGGAGCATTAAATGCCAGAAGAAACTTGAGACGCCACATGTACTATTGCTCATAGAAGTAAGCTTTTGTATTATATAAAGATAAAGATACTCCAATCAATGGGCTAGATTATCTCAATTCATAATGAGCCTAGTGTCTCTTACCACTTAATTAAAAGTTACTGCTCACTTAACGTTTTAAACATCTCATTATTTACCATCTCAAAATAATTACCTCAAGTTACTACCAATCTTAGTAAAAATAAATATTCACACTAAAACACTAAAATATTCTTCATTCTAAAATCACTAATTTACACTCGCTCCTCAAATGACCAAAATACCCTTAGTCTTAAAAATGACTAAAATACCCTTCACGCATAAAAACCCACTAATTCCAAGTTAAACACACAAACAAGCAATTAAACATGTATACTTATAAATAAAAATAATTCTAACGAAAAATGGGATGTTACATGCTGCCATAGCGAAGATTACATGAAAATTACAAGCGCAAAGGCTCGTAAGCTTCTTTTCAACCTCAAGGCGATTACAAAAGGCAAAAAAGACACATATTCTACTAGTCAAACCTAACCGCCCGAGGCGAGAACTATATATGGCCATGGACAAGTATAATCGTGACCTTTAGGGTATGTTTGGATGATTAAAGAAAGTGAAAGGAAAGATAGTAAAAGGTTAGATTATTTTTTGGTGGTGTCTGGGGTTTGAAGCCACGACCTTTGCATATATTATGCATTGTCCCTACCAACTGAGCTAAGCTCACGAGGACAAAGGAAAGATTGTCGAAGGAATGAAAGTGAGTAGAAAGTAAGTGGAAAATGAGATGATTATTTAGTTGTTTGGTTTAAGTGATAGTATGAAGAAAGTGAAAGGAAAGATAGTTATATTGTTAGTAAATTGACATAAATATCCCTACATAATAGATATAATATTTTAAGTATTTATTTATATAATTTATAGATTTAAATAAGTAATGTTATATTATGTTATAAATTAGAATAAAAAATGATAGACCGAAGTGACTGCTGAGGGAAGCATATCAATTGCCAAAATATTAGGCAATATTACTATTTCTTGAATTGTTGTCATGTATACATATGCTTTTGATTTGCAATTTAGAAAAATATTTGCTTAAAGTAGATTTGTATTCATTAAAAAATAGAAAACGACAAGGCTATACTAGACTTTGAGCCCCTTCCGTGCCTTTCCGTCCAATATAGAGCGGAAACAATTCTGAGCATGGACCCCACCCAAAACAATCTTTCCTCGCTACAGTAAAATAGATCCAAATTATGGAAGCCCGAATTTCAAGAAACTTTCTGTCCTCAGAGCTATCTTTCCCTTTACTTTCTTCAGTTCCAAACATACGCTTAAGCACAAGTCAGACAAAGCCAGAGAAACCTCCTTCACCCAGGGGAAGATTCAAGCCCTTCAACAGAAGGAAAGAATCTGCTGGATGGTGTCGATCCACCAGGAAATAGCCCAGCGTCGGCAAGATGAACGACCCTGGGTAACAGGGAGAAACAAGGCGAGTCCTTCATCTCAGCCACGACGCCCATGATCTTAGCCAAAATTTCTCGGATCAGAATAATAACCACGCTTGAAACCATCCGTCCTAACGCAGATTTGGCAAACCTTCCGACCAGTTTAGTCTTCTCCTTCTCGCTACATGTCATCATAACAAGTGGACCAAACCAATACCCATAACCCACAAAGGGAATAACCATCTCTCATTCAACTAAAGCGATGAATGAAAAGAAAACTTAAAAAGAAAGAAGAAGAAACGTTTTCCAGAAACACGTCGAGGGAAAAACAATGAGTATAAGGAAAAGCAAGGAGAAACCTCCCTTTAAATAGCCTTTGGGATTATCCGAATCGACAAAACAGATGAGGGGTAAACGAAGGACCGCGATCTGCACAGCTGAAAATGGCTTTGAAAAACGAAACGTAGTCAAAGCAACGCGCGCGTTAGACACCTTTGTCGGGACGCGTGGAACTCACGAGGTCAACACGTGGAGGGAGAGTTGAACGACTATCCCATTAGAAAAACATTTTAGCTCAAGGCATTAAATGGCAACTGCTCCCACTAACTCTCGTCGAGCGCCACATCCTTGGAGACAGAATAAAAACTTTCCATCAAGCACACCGAACGCCATTGGACCAACTATCGAAGGAGCCCCTTTGGAATGCCTCCTTTCACAGCTAAAGTCATTGCGCCATAAAGGCATCAACGGTTTGGGGGGCAATTGTTATGGACCGGTCAGAAGACCAATCACACGTTAACACGTGGCATAACTTACACCGCCTTAAGGTTTCGCGCCTTAGGGAACACGCCAGCTTAAGTGCACGGTGCCACACAGAAGCACGCCCCCACGCGAGGATCACGCTACATCTAACCGTCCCCAATCACACACTGCATAACCCAGAGACGGTTATGCCCGCTGCGTGCCTATATAAGGCTGAACTTTCTTCTCCATCAAGGTATGATTCACTTTTCACAACACTTTCTACCTACTCTTTCTCAGTTCCATTACTAACTTGAGCGTTAGAGTGCTAACGTGCCTGCAGACACCTTTCGTCCCACTGCGAAGACTCAACGTTGTCGTACCGGAAGCCGTTACTGGAGCATTATCTGTCAGTGTTGCCACTCATCCGTTCTCACTGGACAGATAAAAAATATTTTAATTTAGTATTTACTTCTTATTTGTTAATTTTAATTTATAAAATGCAATTAATGTAATTAATGTTATTTTCAACTGTCTAAAAGTCCTAACTCTACTAACAAATGTCGAAATTACAAGGTCAGATGTTGTGATCGGGTTCGAACCCAGGACCTCACAATTGTGTGTGAGTTTAATTTTAGTTGATTACTACTTCATCATCTAAGATAAAAAATAAAAAAATCGATTTTAATTATAGTTTTTTTTTTGTTTTTATAGTAAAAAGATTAGAAGGAGTATATGGTTGGATATAAATAAACCGGTTGGAACGCAACCTAATTATATTCCGTCCCAGTCCTAGTCCTAGTCCCACCATACCATGAAATGATCGTGTAATGTAATGTAACGTAGCGTTTTTAAACTCCCAAACAAACCAAAGCCATATTCGTCATCTTACTCAATATTTTTTTCTCTCTCCTCCTCCTCTAAAAAAAAGTATAAAAAACCCAGTCAATAATATAACTCACCCTTAAACCCAAGAGTTTCTTTCTCTTCTCTTTTTATTCAACGAAAGAAAGCTTCGCAGCAAGCAAACGGCACTTACTTAATACAATACAAGTGGCTCAATAATATTTCCTTTTCCAATTAGCTAGCTCAGGAAATTTCGTAAGAAACTCCATTAGATTAAATTAAATTAAATTATTTTTAATTATCATTCAATCAGTTTTTATTGCTTCTCTCTTTTCATTTATTTTCTTCCCCTCTTTTCAGCCTATCTATCGGAGCCAGAATCATAATCTTAAAGTCGGTGTTTTTTCAGAAAGGAATTATTTTATTTTGAACGCGTTTTCATTTCACCAATTAATTCATTTACTAGTATTTTTCTTTATATTCTTCTCAACCTTGTTTTCTCTTCTCTTCTGTAACTGTAACTTGCTTCTACGAAGTAAGCACTCGCTGTTTGTTTGTCTTAATTTCTCTCTATTTTTTTTTTTATTTTCTGATTTTGATTTTTCTTTTGCAGGTTATTTC
>Ga0228711_1012891_pt1 | contig 10060 bp, 6 predicted proteins | sample MedpolnodulmetaG_2_FD_177996 | JGI IMG/M metagenome (GOLD analysis project Ga0228711, IMG submission 177996) | Root nodule microbial communities from Medicago polymorpha collected in Santa Monica, California, United States - brown nodules | ecosystem: Host-associated > Plants > Roots > Nodule...
AATTGGTTTGAAGGTAATATCCGACGGGTCGTGGGAGATGGTCAGAGTACCTTATTTTGGTTTGATCATTGGGTCGGGGAGTCGCCTTTGCGATTCACATTTCCTCGACTCTTTGGTTTGGTTGTAAATAAGGAGTGTACATTGGCTGAGATGGAGAGAGAGGGGTGGGACGAAGGAGGAAGGGCATGGGTGTGGAGACGGCGATTGTTAGCATGGGAGGAGGAGAGTGTGAGGGAGTGTTCTTTATTATTACATAGTAGTGTTTTACAGGTTAATGTTACTGATAAATGGATTTGAACATTGGATACAATTCACGGATATTCGGTGAGGGAGGCCTATCGCTTTGTCACTAGCTATGGAGATCAAGTGGATAGAAGTCTCGTCGACAATGTCTGGCATAGGCATATACCGGCAAAGGTGTCTCTGTTCGTGTGGCGACTTCTCCGTAATCGACTTCCGACTCGAGACAATTTGTTACGGAGGAACATACTTCACGCCTCAGATTCTTTGTGTGTGGCCGGATGTGAAGTTTTGGAAACAACATGTTGTAACGCCCTATTTCTATTAAAGCGATAAAACACGCGAATAAAACATATATTCAAGAAATAGACGCTACGTCATCAACATAAACAAATTTAGCATGCATATATAAATTCTCAACAGTTGCAGCGAATATAAATCATACATCTCCAAAGTATACATGCCATGAGATCAATATACATCATCATATAAAATCTCCAAATCCCGACATATGGGTCAAATCTCAATAACAAATAAATCCAACAAAAACATGAAGACCGACGTCCTAATCAGAGCCTAATCTAAGACTCCAAGAAACAGATAGACAAGGTAGCTCCGCTATCCTCAAGCACTCACCAAGCAAGCAACAAAACTAATCCTGCACACCGTCTACTCATTCATACAAATAGGTAGGCGGTCCACCACAGACCACTGGAGGTAAGCTTCACATCAATCATAATCAACATATGAAAACATAAGCATTCAAGGATTCATGCATATCACATATAAATACCCATCCTTCCTAAATACTAACATCACATGATTATTATCCCCCATTCTTTACACCTCAAGCTATCACATTACTAACATAGCATATCAAGCATATTTAATCTCTAATCAAGTCATCAACATAAGCTCATCATTTATCAACATCAATCAATGAAAGGATTACTCACCTTATTCCTCATTTAGCATACTTAACTCAACAAGTATAATTCATCATTTCAAAGTTATAAGCAAGTAATCATCATTATCAATGAAATCACCACATCATATGTATATATATACATATACATATCTCACTTCATCATTATTATCAAAATAACTGTCGTCAATTGATTCACCAAGTGTATAAGCACAAATAAGAAAGACATGCAATTAGAGCATAGATCATTTATTTACAACCATCAACAAGGTCCACCAATGTACATATACACCAATCACAACATTCACAAATTTCACCAATGCACAATCCACAAAGTCACATATACAATTATGACACGTTTCACCAAATCACCTCAAAGTCGTCACTTTCGATGCAACAAAAACATTGTATGTAAGATTTCACACCCGTCCTACATTATCACCGAAGTAAAAGAGTAACCCTCCTTTACAACAGCAAGACTCAACATGACTATGATGCATGGATATACAAGCAAAGACTCGACAATGCAAAATCACCTCATAAATATTCAACAACAATATAAAGGATAACCTCCATCTATATTGATCGACTTCAACAACAATTGCATTATTAAGTATTTACGTCCACACAATCAATCAAGTCATAATTCAATTAAGAGTCATCACCACATTGTCATCATTCACTTAGCATATATGCAATCACCAACAAAATCACCATCACTTAGAATATATGCATTCACCAACAATATCACAATCAATTAACATATATGTATTCACCGACAATATCACAATCAATCAACATATATGTATTCACCAACCATATCAACTTCTCCATATAATTCAATAACAACATACGATTTCTCACATTCCAAGTACGGGAGAAAATACACCACACTATGATAAACATCATATTCAACACTTATCAATCATTCACATATCTCCATATAATCATATCAAACTATCCACAAAAGATTTGCCAAGTATTTGGTCTTAAAGATTATTTTCAACAAAGTTCGTCTCTCATTTTACAACTTTAAAATAATTGAGACAATTGAACCAAAACCAAGTAAATAAACTCTAGGGCCTCGACTATGTATACACTTAGATCACATATGAGTGTAGTTGAATATACATGTGCGTTTCACCGGCCGACTACGACAAAATCATCAAAATCATAAAGTTACGACATGTTCGAATCATTTATTCTATATTGCAAAACCAAATCATTTTCAAAACAAAACCAAGTTAGACTCAACAAGACATAGGTTAAATACTCTTAAACCTCTTAATTGAATCCCTTAACACTCAAGTTTTGAAGTTTGGAAACCAACCGTAAGTTTTGGGTTGACTTGGAAATGGTCATGCTAAGTTTACTTGAAATTTCTCCAAGACCTACTTGGAGTGTTTTCATCATAACTCAAACTCTAAAAATCATTTTGATGTTAAACCAAATACATTAGAAATATAATTCAATTATCTAAAACTTTCATGTTTACACCAAAGGCCAATTCAAAACATAAATGTGTGAAAAAGACGCAAGAACGCAAAACAGGGGATGTTGTCACTGTGCATATCGCCTCGCGAGCAAATCACTCGCCATGGCGAGTTATGACAGGTCGCTGTCGTGAAAAACCCATTTTTCACCCCAAAATCCCAATTTTGAACCCCCTAAGCCCAAATTTGATACCGTGGTTTTCCCAAACGTTTATAAACACCAAAAGAGACTCAAAACCATATAAAACTTGAACCAAAACATCCTTTTAACAAAAATCACCATTTGACCCACTTTTATAAAAAATTCCTCAAGAACAACATAATTTCACAACAGGCTCTATGATTATGATTACCCAAAGTTTCAATCATCAACAACAACATCTCATAACAACAACAATAACAATCATAAGTGAATTCATCAACAATTCATCAACAACAACACTATACTTCACCAATTTTGAGCAAAAACATAAGTATACACATATACATAACTTGAGCATGTAAATTCATCACCAACAACTTAATTAACATCAAATTCACATACCCAAACATTGCATCAAAACATAAGCACGAATTTCATCAATTAAAGTCATAATAATCACTTTATACAAATAAGCACTTATGGGTAGAAGTAGAAAAGAAATTATACAAAGAGATTATGAATGAAATCTAACCCCCTTACCTCAATAAGCAATAATCCTAGCAAATGCCTCAATTAAGCTCCTAGAATCCCTAACTCCTCTTGGTTCTTCAAGATTTTCTCTATAACCCTCTTCTCCTCCTCTTGCTCTTTCTCTCTCTACCTCTTCTCAAAATTTGTAAAATGATTGTGTAACCCTATTTTCTTTAGTGACTAATACTTATATAGTCTCTACACCTTGGGTTTAACCCTCTTAGTGTCTTAATGGACTCACAACACTTATAAACCAACTCCCAAAGTTTCTATCCACTAACGGTTAAAAATAATAATAACGATCACTTACCGGTTATAAAATAAATTACTACAGCCCACTAATAACTTAATAAAATAATAACTCATACTTAATCACTAAAAATAATCCTCACCATGAAATTACTAAATTACCCTTATTTTCAAAATGACTAAAATACCCTTCTCACACTAAACCCGTCAAAATACCCACAAAGGCAATTAATCACATACGAGCATTAATAACACACATTAAAACAATTAAAAATAAATCTAGTGAAAATCGGGCTGTTACAGTTTTCAAGCGAAATAATTAAAATTCCCACTCAAGCGCCATTTGTAAGGCTGGAACCGTCGAAATAAAGTTTCCATGGTTGAACATCGAATGATTCTTCAACCATCGAATGATCAACAATGAACTCAGCAACAATTTGGCCCTTTATATACTTTAACGATTGGTAGGTCAAAGAATACTCTATAAGTGCCAAAGCCCATTTACCAACTCTACTATGTAGTATTGCTTTCGACAGCATATGTTTAATTATGTCAAAATGAGAATAAACATAAACATCAATAGGCTTAATATATTTCTTAAGTTTAATACAAGAAATGTACAAAGAGAGGCACAATTTCTCACTTGGATGGTACCTTGTTTTAGCAACACTTAAAACCTTACTAAGATAATAGATGGCTTTTTCTACGCCATTTTCATCTTCCTGAGCTAGGATACTTCAAATAGTATTGTCTGAAGCAGCTATATACAGTTTCATTACTTTATCTCTGAGAGGAGGTAACAAAACAGGTGGGTTTATCAGATAAACTTTAATCTCTTCTAAAGCTTTTTGATGTTGTGGTTCCCATTTGAACACATCTTCTTTCTTCAATCAAAGTAATGGCGAAAATGCTTTAGTTTTGCCACTTAAAATTGAAATAAATCTTCTAAGAAAGTTGATTTTCCCAACAAAGATTAGAGTTCTTTCTTCGTCGAAGGCGACTTGTTTCCAAAATCGCTTTCATTTGGTTTTGATTTATTTCAATGCCTTTTTTGTGCACAACAAAACCTAAGAAATCACATGCACAAACACAAAAGGTACATTTCAATGGATTCATTTTCAATCCATATTTTCTCATCTTTTCAAATGATTGATGAAGGTGATCTAAATGATCTTTTTCAGCAGAAGATTTGACAACAATGTCATCTATGTAAACCTGCATAAACTTTCTTACGAAGTCGTGAAACATAGAATTCATTGCTCTTTGATAACACGCACCAGCATTTTTTAATCCAAAAGACATCATTATCCATTTATAACAACCTAGAGCCCCTGGACATCTAAAAGTAGTTTTTGATACGTCTTCTTCAGCAATATAAGTTTGATTATAGCCAGAATAACCATCTAGCATACTTAATATTCACACCTGCTACTGAATTGTTTACCCTGGATTTTGGTAAACTACTGATTTAAGACAAGGTGAGCGAGATCAACCAGCAAATATCAAGACATAATGTGCTTGATTGTTTTCCAGAAAATTACGGTCGTTCTGTTTGGTGAGTAGTGAACTATGAATGTAACCATCAAAATCCATACATAGAGTAAGACCCGTCGAGATTATCTTCAAGGGATCGATGTAAAGGCTTAAAAGTAAAGACTAAAAGGAAAAAGAGTCTAAAAGACTAAACTAGAATTACATTAAAATGAAAGTAAAGTGGTGCACAAATTCATACATTAGCATTTGTTGCTCATTTCTCCTTATAAGGCGGATTTTTTGAGCATAAGTTTTCAGTATGGTTGAATTGTGACCTATTTTCCATAGAGGAAAATGCTATTTATACTAAGTACCTACCTACAGACACGTTTGAAACGTAACTGCTAATAACTACTACATATGTATTTGAAGTTCAAATAACGTCCCTTCGACGAGAAACCACTACTCAGCTCCTCCTTTCGATGCCTATATTCCTTCGACATCTTCTTCACTCTATCGAATCATCCTCTTGATCAGCACATCTTCTGGTCTTCCACTTCGACAGTCGAACTTGAGAATCAAACTCATTCCATTCTCTTTGAATCTTGGGTCAAAACTTCATTGACCACATTTATTATAGCCGGTCGAAAATACAGGCTAACAAATTGCCCCCCAAAAACGTCTTTTTTGTTTGTATCTTCGGATAAGGAGAAAAGGTACGTTTTTTGAACTTCATTGCGCATATTTCTTTGGTTGAAACCAACAACAACATCAGTATCGAAACTTTTAAAGGTAGCCGAAAACAACCTTTTAGTGATGTCATCATACCCCACTTAGTGGGCAACATTCTAGACCTTGGGAACCACCTCTCTGCTCCACTTCCAATAACCGTCTATGATATCTATTGAAAATTTGAAGTTAAAAAGGTGCAGGTATTTCCTTCTTCCTTTCTCTAAATCATCGGGTCTTTACATTTCCTTTTTCCATCATGAGATTCTATCGTTTCTTATTCAGAAGCTTTGGGAATTTGGAAAGTGGAAAGTTTCTTAAATGCAAGAAACGTTTTAGAGAAGTTTAAAAGATCAACGAGCCTACTGACCTTCAAGCTTTCAACTTTTTATCTTCTTGAGACCCGTGTTTTTAAAAGGTGGCCAAGTGGTCTCACCTGAATGGTCAAAAACCACAAATCATAAATGCCCAGAAAAACCCTCATATGCCTATATAAACGGGTTCTTCTATTTCTGCATTTCACTTCTAACTTAATTTCTCCAACACTTCTTCAGAAGATATTTCGTCTGTACCTTACTTTCTTCTATGTATTCTTCTGAGATTATGGAACGATTAGGTGATGATGAACTTATCATCATCGCGATGAAAGTTGCCAATTTTGGTGCTCATCACCTTCGCGAATTTTTGTTCACTTCGAAGAACTTCGCGAGGATCTGCAAACTCCCTGTCGTACAGCAGGGGGTGAAAACGTCGAAACAGCCATCTCCAACTTTACTAAGTTTTTTGAGTCACGGAAGTTAAGTGCACTTCGTCGACATATGGCCGGTTGGGGAACTCCTTACTAGGACCGTGTTCGCCCTCTTTTTTGGAGTAGGTGTATTCCAAAAGGCCTAGTCCTCAAGACTCTTTGCCCCTTAGAAGATAATTGCAAAGGAGATGGGAGGTTGTCATGCTATAATTCGATTTCCCATGGGGATGATCACAAATATTCCCAAACTGAAGTGTGTATCCTCTGTCGCTTTGACAGTGAGCTTCGTTGCTTCCGAAGGACATTGAGTTTTGGGCCATTTTTTATGGCCTTAGTTAGGTTAAGGGTTTTAGGGCTTGTTTTACTTTTTGAAATATATGTGTCGAATGAACGTTTGAAGACTTCGCTCTTAAATTGTAATCATTCTACACTTTTTGTAAACCGCCCATTAGCTGGATTTAATTACTTAATGCCATCTTTTTATTTTCTTTATCAAATTAGTCTACAATTATTTCAACTTCTTGTAGTAATGGCTTACATTTCTTCAAATATTTTCCATTTATGCGTATGATTCGATTGTCATCATTCAATTCTTCGATTTCATATGCATCATTCGAAAAAAACTCTTAGGATTTTCCATGGTCCTTCCCAACCAGGTGCCCATTTACCTAAGGTTTTGTTTCTTTTATCCATAGGCAAGATAACTTTCCAAACCAAGTCATTTACATCAAAAGTTTTTTATTTCACTTTTTTGGTATAAAACTTGGTTATTCTCTCTTTTCGCCTCAGAAGGGTGTCTAATGCTTTCAACCTTTCTTCATCTAAATCAACCAATTTGTCTAAAACCATATTCCAATAATGATCAACAGGAATTTCATGTTGTCTTTGAACTCTAGTCAATTGAAGACAAATTTCTGCAGGTAGAACAACATCATGTCCAAATGTAAGCCTAAAAGGAGTAGTTTTAGTTGACTCTCTAGGGGAAGTTCTATAGGCCCATAGAGCCTGATCAAGGATTTTATGCCAACCTTTTGGACTTTCCTTTGTCTTCTTTTTAATCAAAGTGATAAGGTTTTTATTAGCTGCTTCAACTTGACCATTTGCTTCAGCATAATATGGTGTCGAAGTTAACAATTTGAAACCTGTTTGGTTAGCAAAGCGTGCGTACCATTTTTTGGCCTATAAAGTTTGACCCTTGATCAGTGGTGATGGTTTCTAGAATTCTCAATCTATGCAAAATATGATTTTAAATGAAACTAATGACCACATCTTGAGTAACTTTTCTTAATAGGATGGCTTCTACCCATTTGGTGAAATAGTCTATTCCAACCAATATGTATTTATGCCTTGCTGATGATCCTGGCTTAATTTCACCAATTACGTCCAGAGTCCATCCTTTAAATGGCCAACGCTTTACAATCGAATGTAATTCACTAGCACGCACCTGTTGGATTCTTGCGTGCAGTTGACATTCTTGACAACTTTTTGCAAATTCTATGCAATCTTGTAACTTGCTTGATGGGATCCACATGCACCACTATGAGTGTTAGAAATTGCTAAATATGCTTCAGTTTCACTAAGACATTTGAGTAAAACCCCTTCTGGAGATTTTTTAAACAACTCATTTCCAATAATCACATAGCTTAATGCTTTATATTTAGTCTTTCTCCTAGTGTTTCCTGCGGATTTTGAAAGTATTCAACAATTGGTGTTCGCCAATCATTGTTTCATAAATTGTCAACAACAAAAATTTCCACAAAAATTCCACCATTTGATTCCCTTGCCCCCCCCCCCCAAGTTTTGGGGTTGACAGTTTATCTGAATCAAATTCCTTTGAGGAAAGTTTTTCTCTTATTTTGATAAGTTCTTCGAACTTTATCTCAGTGATTCTGTATCCTGAAGCAATTTGTGCTAAGTCATTTGCTTCCTGATTTTCAATCCTAGGCACATGTGGAATGTTTGCCCGATCAAAACGTTTCAATAAAGCAGTAGCAATGGCAAAGTAAATAATCAAATTTTCTTTAACATGTTTATACTCTTTTGTTAATTGCTTTATGACTAATTCAGAATCACCTCTAATTTCGACATCTTTTGCCCCCAGTTCAAGTAAAACCTCAAGTCCTACTATCAAGGCTTCGTATTCAGCCTCATTATTAGAGCAAAGCTTATCAAGTCGAAACTCAAGTTTGGGTGGAATATTTTTTAGGCGAAATGATTAAAATTCCAACTCTAGTGCCATTTTTATGACTAAAACCACTGAAATAGAGCTTCTAAGGTTGAATGTGTAACGCCCTACTTCTATTAAAGCGATAAAACACGCGAATAAACATTTATTCAAGAAATAGACGCTACGTCTACGCATCAACAAAATCCAAATGACATGCATTTATAAAATTCACAATACTCGCAGCGGATAAAAGTCTACACCTCCAAATACACATGTTATAGGATCCATATACATCACAATATAAATTCCAAATATAACAAAAGGTAAATCTCCACAAAAGGAATAAGTTCAACAAAACGACGACGACCCCTAATCAGGTAGGTAGGCGGTCAAAACCACTGGGGGTAAGCTTCACATCAATCATAATCAACAATTAAAGCATAAGCATATGAGCATTTATATATATAGGCATCATATATAAGCATATGCATGTACAATTCGACAATTATCACCAAGTGCAATTCAACAACTATCACAATGTACACTTTAACAATTACCACCAATGTACAATTCAACAATTACCACCAATGTACAATTCAACAATCATCACACAATGTACATTTCAACAATTATCACACAATTACTCAATGCATGCAATGTTCTAGACTCTTCTAGATGCATGTGGTACCAGATCACCTCGAGGTCGTCACCTTCGATGCATTAACACATCGTATGTAAGATTTCTCACCCCGTCTTACATTTGGATATAAATATCCGTCACCATCACCATCAGTCATGAATGCATGAACATATGACTCGACTCAATGCATATGTTCACACAACAATATCACAACATTATCACCAACATATATGCATCTATGAATTCATCAACAATTCATCGTCACCCGACATATATGCAATCACCAACACATTCACAATTCATTCAACATATATGTATTCACCAATCACAACTCAATCCACAACATATATGCATTCACCACAATAACTTCTTCAAAATTCACCAAGATTCACTTGAAGAGTTTTCATCACAAATCAAAATCCATAAGGTATTTTCAAATCAATTTAAAGCCATTGGGAAGTAAATAAAACCCTCAAAAACTTTCATGTTTATGCCAAGAGTTAATTCAAATTGGAAATATGTAAAAAAGACACAAAACGCAAAACTGAAAAACTGAAACTGAGGCACACTAGTGCAAATCAGGGATACAAAACCTGTTTTTTTGAGATTTAAGACCTGTTTTTTGCCGGGGTTATATCATCGGGTGTTGTAAGTTTGAGATACGACACCTGTTTTTTATTGGGTATAAAAACAACATATTGTACCTGTTTTTTCTAATAAACT
>Ga0228711_1012892_pt1 | contig 10060 bp, 6 predicted proteins | sample MedpolnodulmetaG_2_FD_177996 | JGI IMG/M metagenome (GOLD analysis project Ga0228711, IMG submission 177996) | Root nodule microbial communities from Medicago polymorpha collected in Santa Monica, California, United States - brown nodules | ecosystem: Host-associated > Plants > Roots > Nodule...
TGCAATCTCAATACCTATCTACCAAAAAACACTCATCCAAAAAAAATAAAAAATAAACCATCCAATTACAATGCTACCTCGGTAATAACCAAATCACAACTAACTAAAAATTTATTTGTTACACACTACTCAGGGGCCAAGATGAATCATCCAAAGAAACATTCAACCATTCATGTATTAAAGGAAAACTAATCCTTTATATCTAATCCTAGCAAACATGCTTACCCTAATTGCTAAACCCTAATCCTAAAATTTGGCTCCAAAAATTTTTCTTAATTCAAATGGAAATTTCCCTCCTCTATTTTTTGAACGACGTACCTTGGAATGGCAAAACTATTAGCCTTCTCACTCATAATTTATTTCGTTATGTTTTCCAACCATCTAGGTACACGCTTTGCATGCTAATTATGCCTCATACCATACATATGAAAAATTGGTTTGTAAAGATGAGTCATTAATTATCTTGCGGTTTACCAATGCAATCTCAATACCTATCTACCAAAAAACACTCATCCAAAAAAAATAAAAAATAAACCATCCAATTACAATGCTACCTCGGTAATAACCAAATCACAACTAACTAAAAATTTATTTGTTACACACTGCTCAGGGGCCAAGATGAATCATCTAGAGAAACATTCAACCATTCATGTATTAAAGGAAAACTAAAAGGAAAGTTCTAGCAGTTCATTTTGGGGCCTTTTTGAACGAGAGAGACACGACGGCGAAACGAGAGACGACATGCAAGAAGGTGCTATCCGCCGGAGAAGTTGATTTGCAGCAACAACATACAATTTGTTTCCAATATTTTTTTATTTAATTTTGGGTTTAGTTCTTTCTTTGTCGTTCTTTATCTAAGTTGGTTTAATTCTCAAATTTCACTTTTCTAATTGTTACTTACTTTCACTGAATTTAATTTGTGACTCTGATTGCATGTTCATTTTCGTTGGCTTAAATTCAAGGTTGTCCTCATTGGTCACACTTTATTCACGTTTCTATTTTTGCCTTCAATCCAACAAGCTTTTAGAAATAGACATGAAATATAGTATCTCTAAAATCAACAGAGAATGACTTATGAATCGAAGTTAGAGATCTGTAGTTCTCTAATGGGTAAAATCGTGCATGCTTTTATTTGAAGTTTGAGATATATATTTTTTCAATTTTCTTAATATTCCTATCCAATTTTTTTTAATGTCTTATTTTCACTAAAAAAAATAGTGCATTGTACAAGTCCAGGAGGAAGACATTTGTACTCATGGCAATCATTGCAAATTTATTCTTTTTTGAATTTTTAAACATTTTTGTTAGATATATAGACAAAAAATGCAAACACCACTTAAAACTTACACATAATTGTGAGATTCCACGTTTAAACCCGATAAATATATTCAAACTACTAAAAGACCCGTGCGGTCGTCTAGTTTTGCAAAATGGAGAAGCCAAATTCCATACAGAACTTGACCAATTTTTTAGGTACATGTTCAATCAATGAAGCTTCATGCTCATTACATTTTCACTAAGTTATATCCAAAGATGAATATGAATAAAACCCAAGGCTAACCTTACTTTACACAGTCATCAACATTGACAGTTGCAGTTGAAGAGAATGTTAAAATAGGATAGCCCCAAAGGATGAAGATCCTCTCCATTTTAGGATCTTCACCCAGCCCCAAAGGCACACATTGAAACAACTAATACAGATGACAGATCACTGTGAAACATCCTACACGACCAAAAAAAAAAGCAGTATCATTTCATCTTCAAAGTGTAAAAGAAATTTGATTGTTGCGATGTCATGTCCCAATAAGTAGCAGTAGATAACCTACACAGTTCTATACACACAATGTGCATTTTAAATTTTCAATGTGTCAAAACCAAAGAAGGAGCAAAAGGGCTATAAATCATAATTATTCTTGAGCCATTACTAATGACAGTAAAAGAACTCGTTCAACATTCGAGCCTAGCATAACTTTTGTGAGATGTAATTTTCCAAGTGGAAAGCAAATGTAAAGAAATTTTAAGTATACATGTAAGTAGTTAAAAATCTTGGATTAATAAAGTATTCCAGCATGCCATGCTAACTAAATAACAAAGAATTTGTCCAAACTCCACATAATAGAGTACTATCACAGTGTGCATTCAAGGAACAGAATAGCAAAATGTTATCTACCATTTCTCACAACTGATTAATCACAAGCTTAAGAGTTATACATGTTTGTTGAGACCACCCTGAACTTCACAACAGGAAACTCCATGTTAGATGCTCTACCACCTAAAGGTCTAATTGGATTGACTTATTTGAGTTTATTGATTGACATAAACACTTGTGAGACTGACTGTGAGAGCTTAAAGAAGCAACTTGCGATATGTCCACAAGCTTTCGAGAAGAGTTTATGGAAACTACTTATGCCTAAGCACCAAACTACCTAGTGCAATTTAACATGGAAAATAAATTACTCATGCAATTTTTTTAAAATGAAAATCTATATCATTTTATAACCTTTGAGAAAAGGTAAACGGAAGATATCTACACACAAACAATTTTTATCTCAGCTCCTATTTCTATTTACAACTTCAACTCCCTCACATCTAACCTTTAGCACTCTTGTAAGAATCGTGTCAAAAACTAAAGTTATTTTGAGGTGTCAAACTCTGAAACTCCTAACACTCCCAAAGAAAACGTGAAATTTCTTTTAGAGAAAACAGGTTCTTCTTCACCTTTCAGTATTGCAATAATCTCATTATGCAGGGTCTCCTAGATTCTTCATTTGTGACACAAGCAGTTGCGGCTTCAATCATTCCACCGATTTGATTTGAGAGTCTCAATTTGCATTTCAGTTGAGGATCAATCAACTCTTCAACGGCTCCTATCTCCTTCTGTAGATAAGGTCCCATAAAACTAAATTCTCCTCTTTTGGAGACCATTTCGTTTCAATTGGTTTCCGTCCACTAACGAGTTCCAATACAACCACCTCAAATGCATAAACATCAGTCTTATCTTATCTGATAGTTTCCCACATTGGAAATACTCGGGAGCCAAATAACCAAATGTTCTTTTGACGGTTTTACAAAGGAAAGGAACCGAAAGTGTTTAAGTCCATGTAGCTAATCTGAAATCGCATCTTCGGAGCCTTCTTAGAAGAAAGAAGAATGTTAGAGGGCTTAACGTCTCTATAAACACCCGTCTTTGTGTTACATTATGCAGATAAGCCATAGCTTCTGCAATCCCAATTGCAACCTTGTACCCCACAGACCAAGGGAGTGTTGAACTACCATTCCCACCTTTCTTCCTCACAAAAACATACCCTCCTCGGGGTCAATACAAAAAGCAACAAATGGAACAACATTTGCACTATATATGGACTTGTTTGGATTGATTTATTTTCGAGCTTATGAAACATAGTTTATGTAGATAAATAAGTTTTTATCTTAACTTCAACTCCTTAACACGAGATTCACTAACCCAATTACCTAATGCAGTATTAAGCAAGTAAAACTTAATCCACTCAAGCATCAATCCAAGGCCAAATATGTTAACAACTAACAGAACAGAAATTCAGTAAAAGACAATTGATACAGTACAATAAAAATGACATCTTTAAGAGATAGGTTTCTGAGTGAAGAGCTAAAACACTAAAAAATCAAAATTTCATAATCCATTGTCTAAAACAGAAAGAAGAAACAAATATTTAAAATGGGCATAAAGTAATTAGAAGTTTCAAAATGAAATATACAATTAGGTCAATTGAGATGAAGAAGTTAATTTGGGGATTGAGAATGGAGGTAATAGCAACACAGCTTCCTCTGTTTCAATTGGATCAGACCTCAGTATCTATCACAGATGAGAAAAGCATAAAAGTAAATAACATAGAAGCTTATAAAAATATATATGAAAAAGAAAGTAGTGAGAGAGAGAGAGAAAGAGAGTACTGGGTCTTGAAGAACAGGTTTGGTGTCATCCTTTGCTGGTGTGAAAGGAGGTTTGGTTTTGTTGTTGATGGTGTTTGATTTGATTGAAGATTGCGAACGAGTATTGTTCATCGTTTATGTAAGTCTCTGTTGTTACCAATGCTTACTTCACTATTCTTTCCTCAACCGATCACTTGAGAAATTGAAATAGTTGTAAAATATGACTGAATTGTTTTTATTTGGGGGTGGGAAAAGAATTTGTCTTTTATTTTTTTAGCTGAAGCTGTATCATTTTTCCTACGGAAGATTGTTACTTAAGAATTGTTTTATGGACCCCCCCCCCTTATAAAGAAAGAGCGCAATGATATTTTGACATCCATTTAAGGACAACTTTAGTGACAACTTTGTTTTTCTCTCTTCTTATTGATCAAAAACAATGGAGAGAGAAAAAGGAAGAGAGAGAATAAGAATATCATGTGAGTATGAGAGAGAAAGTTGTCAAAAAAGTTGTTACAAAAGGGTTGTACAAATATCATTTCTCATAAGAAAATTGCTCTTTAGGCAGCTAGAAAAAACTGAACGGTGGTTAATTACCGTTCAGCAGGTGTCTATGAGAAGATTTTAGGTGTTCAAAGATCAATCTCCTCTTATAAAAACAATCATACATTACGTTTAGATGAGTTCAAACTATATTTTATGATATAAGATACAAGGTTTGAAATGCTCCATTGATTGATAGACGTATCAATTAAGCGTTATGAAAATTGCTTTTCTGACATACAAAACGTCCTAATAACACATGGAAATTCCTAAAAAGCCCTCATCGGTAGTTAACTACCGTTCTACAAACCGGCAACAGTTAAATACCGTTGAAGCCAGCGATAGTTAACTGCCGCTGTGCATGATACATATTCAAGTCAGAACCCAGCTTTCAGACACTCTTTCATCACCCTCTCTCTCCAATAATATAAATTTTCACTCTCTATCTCTAAAAAAACTCTACCAAATCATAAAAAAAAATTTGCCGCTTAATCACAAGTAAGTAATCACTTAGGCTATTATCATAAATTTTAGTTGGTATATATGTTTATATGTTAATAATTTTAGTTGTAGTTTAATTTTTAAATTTTGAATTATTTTTTTAATAGGATTTTGTTATAGATCTTAAATGCTACTAACAGATATCATGAATGCTTGTTATAATGGAGTTATATTGCTTAATTTTTTTATTTTTATTTTTAGTTTTATAATTTTTTTAGGGTTTATTTGGGTTTTTTAGGATTTATGTATAATTTGCACTCCAAGTGTTTGCTGAAATGTATGAATGAGTTTTTCATTTATTGTTTTTAATTTCTTACTGTGTAGATTTGAAACAATGGTCGATATGCTCGACGTTCAAGCACAATTCAACGGTGGAGAACCTCTGATGACACTAGGTTATATAGCACTTTTGTTATAGTTTTTATGTAATTTTGGTTGAGTTCAGGTGATTGTGCATGAGTTAGAAGCTGCAAAAAGACTGATTTTTTATGCTGAAACAAAGGAGAAATCGTGCTCCGATTTACAGCATCGGACTACGATTTTGCTGCATTTTTGAGACATTTTGACTCGTAAAAAATCGTGCTCTGATGGAGCAAAATCGGGCTACGATTTGGCAGACGCTCCAGCTGGGTTTTGAGTTTAATGAAGCCATCGTGCTCCGATTTACAACATCGGAGTACGATTTTAGCGTTTCTGGAAATTTTCCTTTAAAAGGGAAGTTGTTTTCTGAAGGAAAGGGTTCAAAATTTTGGAGAAAGAAACTGACTTTTGAAGCTGGAGATCTGGAGAGAAGGTGAGAGACCATCAAAACTCATATCTGGTTACCAATTTCATGTAATGAATCCTTCTTACATATTAGTTATTTGTGCTTTAGCCATGAGTAGCTAGATCCTTTGTGATTAGGTCAAGAGATGATTATGTTCTAGCTCATGTTTATGTAACCTGTAACTCTTAATTTTTATGAATGTCATTCTAGTTTATTCAGTATAAATTGTTCTTAATGCTTTTATGATTCTGACCCAATATAATTGATTCAAGAGTTTATATGACTATTGACACTAGCGTGTAACTCGGAAATATTTATACTGTTCAATCTAACGGACAATCTAGGGATGGAATGTTGTTAGGTTGTGATAATTGAATTAACGGATTTAAAACCTTTGATGATTATAGGTTCACCTAAGGGATTGGGGAATTATAATTAGAAAAGAGGGGTTAGGATCAAGGGATTGACTTAAGCTATTTTGTTAATTTGTCGTTAACTTTATAGCATTCGTAGAGTTAAGAAACAGGTTGCTAATGAGCGATGAGCAAATGAATCGAATGACCTAGTCATCTCTCCATATTATTTCTTAAACCAATTTTTCCTTATCCATTTTATTTTAACTTGCAAATCAAACCAATTGCCTCAGTGCACCTCCCATTTTACAAACATCCTTAATAATAATGACATTCTCGAGTAGAAGTTGAAACAGTCCCTGTGGATACGAATCTTATAAATTTTATTACTTCGATATGAGTTAGTACACTTGCTAATTTTGTATCAAGTTTTTGGCGCCGTTGCCGGGGACTGTTGAATCATTTCAGCTTGGAAATTCGTTATTGCTTAGGATTTCTGTCATTTACATTTTTTGTCTATATATTAAAAAAATTGAAAAAAAATATATATTATGATTTATGCTCTTGATGTTTATCTCATTGTACTTTGCTGCTAAAATGTTTATCCAAGTTTTGCAGCTATGATAGACAGGTTAGTAGACAGGTTACGCCTTTATGACACAGAGGAGATTGTTACGCTGGAGTATGAAGTTATTAGGCTGATATTGTGGTCGGGGATCAAATGGTAACTCTTCCATTTATGTATGTGAGCTTCAATAGCTATTTGTCATTTTGTCTATCTAAACTAATAGACATTAAAACCTATACCTAGAAATATTGTGTTGATTAATGGAAATGATGAAACAAAGCAAGAAAGGCAAGCATTTTTTTTTTTAAACTAAGGTAAAATATATTAAACCAAAAGAAGCCCCTCTCGCACAAGGTGTATTAGAGAAAAGTTATAAATTCAGAAATTTACATGATACATACAGCCGAAGCTACATGAAGTAGCTGAAAAACAAAATTAAGAAACCGCCATTAGGCAAGACTATTTTATCTACTTCATAATCAAGTTGTCTTTAGTTGCAAGCCTGTCTAGATATAGCCTCCATACAAAAATATTGACCTTTAGTGGAACCGCTTTAAGCCACAAAACATGGTTACAACAGTCATGATTCACATCATTAATTATACGCACTTTTGACCTTGTACCATTGGGAAGAATGAGGCTTTCAAACCCAATGATCTACCACTCCAACCTGCAAAACAACATTGGATAAAAAATCCACAAACTCCCACATCAACTCCTCCTCCCACGCAAAAAGTCTTCTTCTCCACTCCCAACCCAAACAATACATCTCTGCAACAGTAGCTAATTTATTGTCACACAATTAAAAAAAGTATGTTAAATTGAGTATCTAAAGAGGAATTATCAAGTCACGAATCCCTCCAAAACAACGTAGTCATCCCATCTCCCACCACTCTTTGAATATTGTCTAATAACCATCTCTCCTCCACCATCCCTCTCCGTAATCTAATATGATTCAAGTTTCACAAATACTTGACAAGAGCATCCAAAATCATTTTTTTCTCTCCTTCACTTATACATTTTTCGTAACATGTGTGAAATGAGAAAATGACTCACTTAATTTGGAACAAAGGGAGTAATGTAGAGTACTGAAATCCAAACAATATTAAACGATGTTCAGGAATTTTTTGAAAATCCCCTTAGACTACCTAGCTCAAGAGAATGATCTTGTAATGCACCCTGGGAAACAAAAGAAATACTTATCCAAACAACAATCAGGTACCAAAGTCTGTCGTATAAATTGCATTGGAAAAATAAATGATCCCAATATTCCATTGCATCACACACAATCACCCAATCTTCCAAGGTGTACAAGAGGAAACTTATAAATCCAGGAATTTACATGATACAACCGAAGCTACATGAAGTAGCCAAAAAACAAATTAAGAAACCGCCATTAGGCAAGGCATTGGGGTCATCCTCCAAGTATGGTAATCAAAATCGAATAAAAGGAAATATGGTTTTAACCACGAAAACACTTGGATTTTAACCTAATAAGGTTAGTATTCCGAATAATGTTGATAAATATGGATGATTAGAAAGTGGAAGGAGATTGGAACAAGTTACGTGGCCTCTTTGGAGGGATTATCTACCTGATTGATAGAGGCTAACTAGATAGTGTATTGAATGTCAGTCAAATAGCGTGGTTCGTCAATCCTACACTTTATATAATTGACATTTTTTCTTATGTTGCGAGGATAGTGTCATTTGTTGGCGAAAATTGAACTTGTGTCCTTCGTTGGAAGGATTAACGGAAGGCACCGAAGGCTTCAGGGCTGTGTTGCTAGATTATGGAAACACATGAGTCAAAATTAATTAGTGAACTTTGCCATGTCTGCTTGGAGCTTATGGAAGAAACACAATCTTGAACTTTGCGAGAATAAGCATGAAACACAATCTTGAACTCTGGGAGAAAAAGCAAGAAACATGTATGTTTCTCCTTTGGAATGTTGGAGTTTGTTGTGTGAACTTGAATGGTTGAACTCATTAGAGTATCACTTTATGGTATTGGAAACGGCTGCAAAATGGTGGTTGATGATGTTAACAAAAATAAATTAAATCACTCAAGTACGGTGTGATTTTCCAAGATTGTAAAATTATTCTCATGAATCACAACAGTTACAAAGTTGTTGTGTTGACTAGGCATCAAGCAAATTGTAACACTCATGCTCTTGCACGAACATCTCTATCTTATGCTTCACACAATGTTTTAATATAATTCCAAAGAGTTAATGATGCTTTACTCGCTGTAATATAGGTTATTTCTGATTTTTCCCTGTAATTTTGTTTTATTTATCCCCTGTAAAAAATACGGAATACCCCCTGATAGGTCATTCAAAAACTAAAATTTCTGAAGATAAAAAATTGGTTCTTGAATGGCCTATTAGAGGTACTCCAATTTTTTTATTACAGGAGGTAAATCAAAAACAAAAATTATAGGGGGAAAAACCGAAAATAACCAATATTACATAGGGATGAAACACTATTAACCCTAATTCCAAATTAAGTTGCTACTATTTTTATTAACAAAGTGCCTTAAGTAGTGGCAAAGCTAGTCGAAATTTTATGAGAGGGCTACATATATAGAAAAAGGAAAAAAAATACGAATCTTTTCTTGACAATTTTCGTTGTTAACAAAACTTTTAATGTAGTTACTATAGAGACTAAAAGTGCCAAAACAAGATAAATATATTTATGTATCAATAATAATTTTGTCTTCTATATTTCTACTAATCATTTTCATAAATAAGCTCATTTGGAATAATTAAATTTGTATTATTAGAGTACCTAAACATAAACTAAGGGTGTGTTTGTTTCAAGTGTAGCAAATTTATTTTTAGGAATAACATTCCTTGGAATATAAAGATTGGAATTTTATTCCAAGGTATTTAAAAAAAAGATGTTTGGTTAACATTATAATATTCCAAAGAACCTTAAAAATAGGGAATATAATAGGTAATTACACATAATTTTATTCTCATCTCCATGGAAACTTTATTCCCACCATTTTCTTTGGGAAAACTTTACTATTCCCAGGAACATTTTATACCCGGGAATAAAATTTAGTAAACTTGTAACAAACATAGGCATATGCATTTTTATGATTTTATTCACAGGAATCTACAAATATAACTTGAAACAAACACACACCCTAAACAATTGAAGTGAAGTGGTTAATGAGTTTCATCAATGACGAATTGTTTAGAAGAATATGAATTTGATTTTTAGGTAGAACAATTATTGATCAAACTTTATCTACCGTATAATCGAACTCCAGAATATCATAACCTCTTTCCTTTTAAAATCGAAGGTTAACACAAAAAAAAAGTAGTTAAACATAAAAATACACTTACTTTTGAGAGATTGTTTGCACAAAAAAAATGAAACAAACTTGCCTTTAGTTATTTCTCTAGAGAGAAAAAA
>Ga0228711_1012893_pt1 | contig 10059 bp, 3 predicted proteins | sample MedpolnodulmetaG_2_FD_177996 | JGI IMG/M metagenome (GOLD analysis project Ga0228711, IMG submission 177996) | Root nodule microbial communities from Medicago polymorpha collected in Santa Monica, California, United States - brown nodules | ecosystem: Host-associated > Plants > Roots > Nodule...
ATAAGTGAAGGTTCTAACGGTGCACATGAAAGGTTTGAGGCTTTGGAGAATGCAATTGAAAGTATAGAAAATGGTTTAGAGAATATATTTAGGCGTTTGGTTAAAACTAGAGTCTGTCTTTTGAACATCATGACTCAGTAGTGTGCTGAGTTGTAAATTTCTTTCCAAATCTTCCAAAGAATCCAAATTTTAGGGAATTCTTGTTGATTGGAACTTTTTGCTTGATCAAACTGTATACAGTATATATGAAATAGTCATACAATCAAATGGAAACAACAAATTTTTGTCCTATATATTTCTGCTCTTTTGTTTTTCCACTAAGGTCGGAAATTGTGAATTATTCTAATCTTTGCCTAAAAACTATAGTTATTAATATTTATTCTGTTAAACAAACAGAAGTCATTAATTACAGGTTTAACTAAAACTTAAGCACTTTAGTAGTAGAATATAATGTAAATGGAGAGTTATTAAGAAGATGATGATTTTTTAGGTGGCAGCAACTATCTTTGGGGATTAATGAAACAATGCAAGGTGATGGTTTGATGAAACACAGGTGCAAATTATCACTAAAACCATGTTGGACGAAGAATGCAGAAAAGATAGGTTTCATTAATGATATTTCATCAAGGAAATTCAATAAGCTCATCAAGGAAGCTGTTTTTATGTTGTTTTCAAAGCTGATACCTCAAATCAGAAAAGCAAAAGCATCAAAATATAAAAACTATTGTTCTGTTTATACTGTCATATGAGCATGGTGGATGACCGAATTATATAGAATCTAGTATGTAGCATACATGATCAAAAGTAATAAACTAATCAGATGTATCAATTAAAATTACTATAGGTATCAGACATTTTTGTATGGAAGCTAGTCTTTTTTTTATTTCTTCTTTGAAATGAATCAGTCCAATGTCATCTTATCTAAGTCCCATATAGGAAGTTTTATAGTGAAAATAGCTTATAATTGGAAAACTTAATAATCTAATGAGCAACATGTCCCTCTTTGAATTTCATTACTTTCTACTTGCAATACCCGCCATGCTTAATCACTCCTTGCTTATGCAGGCATCACTATTTTGCTATTGTACTAGCATTACCCTCTATTGTAACTAATCCTTTATTTACATCGCAAGTGTGGCTTCTATCCTTTTTCTTTTTTTTTTTTGGACGAAAGTGTGACTTCTATCCTGTTGTGTGACAAATTTGAGTATATATATGTTTGTTTGATTGCCTTCCTCATGTTAAATATAAACCTAAGTTACATTAAAAAATTATTAGCATCCTCAAGTAACCCTCAGATCATAATACAGGACAGAACATGCATTTAAACTAATAAAATCAAGGGCATCATCAACATTTCTCATATCATAATCTCAATAGTTATATAAAGCATTTCTTTTTCACATTCATATCTCAATGAAGCTCTTCAGGTTCTTCAGCCACACCAAGTGTTCCTTGTTGTCCTTGTTTAACATGTATTCCTGCAAAAAGTTGGTTAGGTTGGGTGTTATCCATCGGATCTCGAGATACTTAAGAAAAGCCTTATGAAGGTTTTTATCCAAAGGACTGCAAAAAATAACAAACATTCAGAAACTGTAATAGAGACATTATCATTTGATAAAATTAAATGACAATTAATAAATGCTTACCTGATTCCACGTCCGTTGTATACCAGCTGGTCTTCAGATTCATCAGGCTTCTTTAGTGACAATCTACTAATCGTAACCCTATCACGGAAAGCATTCATCCCAAACTCCAGACACACTCCATTTCCTTTCAAAACAGACACAACTAAAGGAATGATGCAAGATTTGCTATTATTCTCATTCTCAATCTTCTCGATGTCATCCTCGTCCTCACTCAGTTGAGGTGACACGTCAGTGATGTCAACTTGAACTGTGATAGTTTCTGTTGGTGGTATTCTAGAGGGGATTGGTCTGCTAAGTTATGCAGAAAATAATAGTAGGAGGAATAATAATTTGGGGCTGAATAATGCTTGTTTGGTTCTTTGTTTACTTTCTCTTCTTTTTTTTCTTTTGCTTACATATCAGATGGTGGAGAACTCTCATTTATAGTGAGTGATAGAGCTCTCTAGAAAGCATTAATTATCTGATACATGAACTTACATTAGCCTAGGTACATGCTTCTACAATACTCTAGGTACATTTTTCCAATACAAGCATTTATGATTATATAGCACATTACTCAACAGTTTCATCTTCAAATTGTCTTTTTAGTTGAAAAATTCTTTCTCCAGGGTTGTCCACAATCTCAAAAGGAAATTCAAGCTGGAAAAATTACACAAAAGTGACAGAGAACTTAATGACAGTTAATATCAAAAGCAAGCAAATGTGTTGACATAAAATATTCATATGTAAATTTTATTAAATCCTACACGTAAATAATTGCAAAATACAAACGCAAGAATTCAAGACAAGAAAAGTAAATCCAGACTTATAAAATAGGTCATTTAAACATACGGAGTGAAATATAAACAAAAATGTATTTTTAACCACAAAAAGATCAAGAACTTAAAAGCAAAAATGAACAACGACAGCAGGTATGAGGACTCACATGCGCAAAACTATGATACTGGTAGAAATATTAATGACACTTATTAAGCTAAGCTTATAAAGCATATGAGTAGCAAAAGAAAACAATAAACCCAGACTACAAAGGACAAATCTTGCGCTGTTACTAGTTCAGGACAAAATAAGAAAAACAATTACCCACATACACACAACACAATTGAGCTCTTTGAGCTACATTCAAAAGGGACATCATTCATCCAATAACATTTTTCGGTGGAAATCATAAACAAGCAGAGTTGTCAAATATCGGCTATAGCAGTGATATAACACTTTATACAGTGTAGCAGAATATGAAAGGTTCTGGAGGAATTTGCTGATGCACAGCGAGAGAGGAGAGGGACTGAGGCGGCAGTGGCGCGACGGAAAGCAGTGTACATAGCCATTGTGGAGGTAAGTGGAGAAAGGGTGTGACTCGTGAGGGTTTAGTGTTAGAGTTTTGCGCTGGTTCTCATTAATAGTACTGTGTTTATGCTTCAGATGATCAACTTACTCCCGCTACATCGCACGGGTCCAAGTACTAGGGTATCATTTTAAATTTTTATCCAATTAAATCTTTACTGCTATTTGACATCCCCACAAATTTCATTCGTAGACATCTAAGAACTAATAGGAAAAGTCAATAGAAATTATTTATTTAAGTCCAAAAACAGCTCTCAATGTTTGACTCAGTTTATTCAAGGTTGTATTCATCAAGTCAAAACACACATATATATAGTAGCATAATCTTCCTTAAAAAAAAAAAAAAAAAAAGTAGCCTAATCTATAGCCTTATCAGGTCCTATTATTTACAAAACAAATAAAACAAAAATCATATTTGTTTTTTATTAAACATAAATTTTTGATCAACTAGTCAATTTAGAGGGGAAAAAAAAATTATTAATCCCTCAAAATTACTATAACAATGGACTAACTTTGCTCATGGTTAAACTCATAAAGGTATGACCCGATCAAAAAGTAGTATTCCACAGAAATTTAGAGAATGTTTCAAGCATAATTTTGTAGCTAGAAGGAAGTTGGAGTAACGCATGATAAACAGCACTGACTGCTTAACCCCTTTTTTATTTTATTTCAGTTTTAAATATTTTAATTCACAATAACATTTCCTTAATATTCACAAGTTGCAGCAATATAAACACAGCTACCGATTATTAGTGTAAAAACTAACGTTGAAAATATGGAGCCACAACCTTTGATTGTTCATGAATATATATAAGAAAAATAATAATACAATTCTTACCTTTACCTGGTGATGAAGTCCTTAGGGTTGATCTTTAATTCTTACCTAGTGAAATACTCTACCACTAACTCCCTACATGAGTGATGCTAAAGGAGTGGGAAGTGAACCTGAGAGGGCCGTATCTGAGGTAGGGTGAGGAGGGCGACCGTCCTATAGGCCCCAAAAAATAAGTTCAAGATTTGGGCCCTAAAATATAAAATTAAGGGTTCATTAAGTAAAAACATATATTAGGAAATGCTAAAATCATACACATTTTAATTAAAAAAGGACATATTAGGGAAATGAATATCACGTTTCCTAACATAATAAAAACTAGGCTTAAATAGGTCTTTCGTCCCTGCAAATATAGGTCATTTGAATTTTCGTCCCTGAAGTTACTAATCCTTCCATTTTGCCATTGCAAATATTAATCATTTGAAAAATGGTCCTAATTAAATCTGATTAGTAACTTCAGAGATGAAAATTCAAATGACATATATTTGCAGGGACGAAAGACCTATTTAAGCCAACCACCTCGTCCAATCATCACTTGCCACATGTCGCTAATGATAGCCTACCTAGGGATGGCAATTGGACCCAAGCCCAATTGGGACCCGCAAAAAATAACCATGATGGGTGGGTAAATACCCGCATTAATGGGTCCGGGTTCGGTAAATTACCCGTAAATTTGAATGGGTATGGGCGCGGGTACGGGCACTCTAGTGCCCACCCCGCCCCATCCCCGCACATTATATAGATTATACAAATGCTTTTATTTAATATGAAATTTAGTTAATTAATCCTAAGTCTTTGATATTTATTTTAATATGCACTTGTTTTTTATATTTTAGATGCTTTTTATCTGGCTAAATAATATGATGCGTAATATTTTATATGTTGATTTAAAAGATTTCATATCATATTTTAATTATGTAATGATATTTTTTGTTATTTATTATCTTTTTGTTGTGAAAATGCGGGTACGGGCACGGTACGGGCGCATAAATACCCATAGGGTATGGGGACGGACACCGTAGTTGATGCCCACGAGGATATGGGCTCAGATATAGGGTTTTTTTTTAAAAACGCGGGTATGGGGATGGGCCCTTTAGTACCCTGTCTAAAGGGTACCCATTGTCATCCCTAAGCCCACCTCAGTAAAAAAAACTACTTAGGACTAAAAGTCAAATGATTAAATTTTGCAGTGACGAGTTAGAAGGATTAGTAACTTTAGGGACGAAAATTCAAATGATCTATATTTGCAGGGACGAAAGACCTATTTAAGCCTAAAAATTATCATCCTCAAGAAAATTATTTTCATACTTTAAAATTAAATTATTATTTTTAATATATACTTATTAGTTAGGGCTCAAATTGTAGGTTCGCCCGTAGGTCACCGATATCTCAGAAACGTCTGAAAATTGACCATGTAACTAGGAAGGAGGTTGCATTGTTTCTTTTCAAATGCATGTCCCCGTTTCTTTTCTACAATTTTGGATCAGTCATTATATTTAATATTAGTTTAATAGTAACATGAGATAAAGATGAAGAGTGGTTTTGCTCCACGTACATGCATTGAAAAACAAATGGAACTCAAATTACCAGTACATAAACAATTATATCAAGACCAAGTCATTTTCCTTTACCATAATAATATGCATAATTGGTACATGGTACGCTATTTAATAATTAATGGAATGAATTTAGCTATATAATTTAATAATAATAATAATAATAATAATAATAATGGTTTAAAAAAAAAATAAACAACAACAACAATAATAACAATAATAATAATAGCAATACTATCAGGTAATAAATTATGAAGATAACATATTTTAATGTCGAATTACAATACAATAGTATAGAATAAAACTAGGATAAAATATTTGGATCTTACACAAGTAATCCTCAACTGATATTAATTATTTCAATTAATTCAAGTCCAAACACACCTCCTAATTTATACTAGTTAGTCTTCTCATCCCCATAAGCTTTTTAAGCTCATCAAACCTTGCCTTCAATGGTTTGGTGAAAATGTCTGCAAGCTACATTTCAGTCAGAAACATTCCAGTTTCAACTTCTTATTCACTTGATTTCTAAGAAAGTGGAACTTTCTCTCAAGCTTACTCCTACCATGACTCAGGGTGATATGCCAAATCAATTTTGGACTTGTTATCGACAAGCAGTTTGATTCTATCAACTTCAAGTGTGATTAATTTAGTCCTACATCAATTATGAATTAGCTAAATGGTATTCTCCAAATCCCCCAATCTTTCATGTGCATTCTTAAACATCACAACATTGGCACTAGTCCTGACACTTGTGCTTAAAGATGTTTCCACACACTGCAACTCATTGACATTCTCCATGTTCACTTCATATATTATTCTCTTGAGCAAAAAAAATTCAAAGAAGGATAAAAGCCATTGATTGAAAAATAGACATGTTTACCACAATGACTTCCTAATCACTCTCTAATCAAATAAGCAAGTTCATAATCTTCATTTCATAATGCAGACATTTCAAAATCTCCATCCATCTTCTTCAATGATTTAATCAACTTCCTAAAATTCTTCTTCATCTGCATTGACACTCTCTATATATAATAACAAGATATTCATTCTTCATTCAACAAAAATAATGCAGCACATGCAACTAACCTCTTTTAATCAACGTGAGCATGTTGTAGCTACACGAGTTTTCCTTAGAATTTGGTAAACTTATCACATTTGTGCCAAACATTGAGAATTATTCTATATGCATAATGGTAATGAAATGGATTTTAGGTGTATATATTTTGACTTGTCCTCCAAGTGTTGGTAAAGAGAGAACCTTGTTAGTAAATATGTTTCTATTATAAAATAATGGTGCTGTTTTTTATTTAGAGGTAGTTATTGGCTGGCTTGTCCATTGTTGAAGGATGGGTTTTATTTTGTTATTACAAAAATAATGGCTTAATTGGTTGTGTTGTGTGTGCACGAGTGGCATTAACCTTAGAAGCAATAAACATCACCAATTTTATAATTGAAATGATGAGGGTAATGTGGCAGCAGAGGAAGCAAACTAATTGATGACTAATGAAGTTTTCTTAAATAATGATGATTCAACACCAATTTTTATAATTGAAATGATGAGGGTAATGTGGCAGCAAAGGAGGCAAACTAATTGATGACTAATGAGGTTTTCTGATTGCCAACACTAGAAAGACATGCCAGCTATATTCATCATGCACCACAAACTCATTTCAATATTCATAGCATCTTGCAGAATAACACATGCAATATCATTAACAAATTCACAATGTTGGACTAACATGTAACAAGCTTAGCATATTCAAAGGGAAATTCATGTAGGCACCACATGCTCTACACCATCAATAGCAAGGTCTACCTGTTTTGTTTCAATATTTTATGAAATTAATCATCAACCAACATCATGAATTGCTCTATTATATAAAGAGAGATTCAAGCACTTGGTAACATCACACAAACATTGAGTTTACATTTATCTTAAAAGAAAAAAATAACAAAGAACAAATTAAAAGAGCAATTAAGATGGCAAGCAAATACCATGTTCGCTCAAACAGTTTTCCTTCTCAATCACATCCCAACACCACAAGAATAGAAGAAGAGCTATGCAAAATCAAGACATGGGAAGCCACATCAACATCTACATCTGATTCAATTACCACTGGCCTTTTATTTCTTGAAGATTTGTATATTTCATTGGAAGATATTCTCAATATGTCATCAACACAAAAGGCCTTTGCTCACCATCAAGGTGAGAAATTTGTGGAAGAGTTGTTGGATGGTTCAGTCAGAATTTTGGATATTTGTGGCATCACAAGGGACACAATTTTACAAATTAAAGAAAACGTTCAATCCCTTCACTCTTCTCTTAGAAGGAGAAAAGGAGAATCAAGCATTGAAAAAAGTGTAGCAGAATATAAATTCTTCACAAAGAAGATGAAGAAGAATGTTACAAAGTTGATCACATCTTTAAAACATATGGAAACTAAATTTGGAGCTTCCTCACTTTTGAATCAAGATCAAGACCTTGTTGCTGTGATTACAGTTCTTAGAGAGGTCATTAAAATGAACATGTCTATCTTTCAATCCCTTTTGTCTTTCTTGGTTGGTTCTTCATCAAAGTCAAAGGCAACAAAATGGTTGAAAGTGACAAAGTTGATGCAAAAGAGGGTATCATGTGAAGAGAACATGGAGAATTTAAATGAATTGCTGTGTGTGGAAGCATCTTTGAGAACCCTTTTAAGAGAAGGTTCAAATGTTTCAAAAGATGCACATGGAAAATTTGAGGCTTTGGAGAATGCAATTGAAATGATAGAAAATGGCTTGGAGAGTTTATTTAGGAGATTGGTTAAAACGAGAGTTCATCTTTTGAACATCATTACACTACAATAGGGATCTTTTGAGGATCCAAAAATTTTGCACAGTTTAATTTGTATATAAATACTTTGTATACAATTCAATAGAAAAATACAATCAAATAGAAACAACAAATTTTTGCTCTATATTTCTACTCTTTTGTTTTCAATTTGATGCTACAATTTTTCTCTTATGTTCCTAAAAACTACAATTTCTTTGGTAAGCAAACAGAATTCATCCATAAATGGTGTAACTAAAAATTAAGGGCTAGATGTGTTCAAGCACTTCGTATTTATAGAAAAATATAAGATAAAAATTGTTACAACCAAAACCTAAAATCAAGAAGAAGTAGCCAAGCCAACTGATAAATTCCATTACCAAGAGATAATTATTATCCAAAATTATATATTCATCCAGATAAGATAGTTACATAATCAGTATTCTTATTAGGAAAAATAAAAAATGCAATCAAAACTATTAGGAACTCACCAAATATCATCTTTGCATAAGAAAAAATTGTCCACCCTTACTATAAAACAGAACAACTAGGATTCAAACACAATAAAAATAGGTTTAGTAAAGTGCACTAGAAATGGTGCCATACTACATGATATACACAATTAGTCATTCGAAAGAAAAAATTAGGAGATCAAGGAGTAAAAACATTCATTAATTGGTTTCTGCAAGAGCTTAATTAATCTGTCAATGTTCTTGTTTTTGCAGGGTTGTCAGCTTGGGAAAAGGTCTGTGATGGCTGCTACTGACTTGTTAGCTTCTGTAAGCATTTCTTCTTTCAATAAGCTTCCTAGTTTCTTGTCATTCCAATTTCCAGTGATAGATACTTTATAAACTTACATTCTTGAAAATTTTGAGCTCAAAGATTGTTTAGTGACAATTGTTTTGCATTGTATAGGGGTTCACTGGACTCACAGACATAGCTGGTGGTTATGCTGCTTGGACTCAAAACGGACTTCCTACAGAACAATGATGTATTCTGATAGCACCTGAAGCTGTATATAGAAATAATAAGAATTCTGTTTGGATCATGTAAATGCATAAAAAGGAAGGGGCTGGATGGTTATTTATCAAACTTTCGGAAGAAATCCTATGGCTTGATGTGTTGTTGATGATGTCATCCCATCTTTACATTTCAAAGTTCAAACCATACTATACTATATTTAATAAAAAATGCTAGAGCTATAACTTATTACAACTGTGTTTGATCCAAGAAGAAGAATTCATGGCATGTAAGTCTACAAGACTATGTAATGTTATGAAATTTTATGTAGTGCTTGACATATTTGAAAGAAATCCCATTCAATTTCTTCATAACAGTAATAATAGGAGGAAGAAGAAGAAGAAGAAATCATGATATGCACAGGTCAAATGATTGTATCATATCATTAAATAATGACGTATCATGTAATTCTTGGCATATTCAAAAGCTTTCTCACTCAACTTTTTATATAAACACAACAATCAAAGACTTGGTACAATAAAAATTTCTCTAAATCAGACAACTCTGCAGAGTCATTCAAACCACTACAAAATTACTACTAAGCACTGAAATCCGTAACTCCTACGTTTCCATTCATTATCATGATACCTTTATGATCTAACATTTAGTATATGTAAAGTATGATGAAAAATTATATGTGGAACTGTTTTTGTACAGTACAAAGAATGGAAAACGTGGAATAATGGACTGTGATAAAGTTCATGGTTTTTGATTCTATATTTCCTTTCATTATCATCAAAACCTTGCGATTTATCATTTCATACATGTAAATTGATGAATAAGTTTGATCTTAAAGTGTGTTTGCTCAGTCAAAAGATTATTGAATGAGGTACAATGGACATGTGT
>Ga0228711_1012902_pt1 | contig 10047 bp, 9 predicted proteins | sample MedpolnodulmetaG_2_FD_177996 | JGI IMG/M metagenome (GOLD analysis project Ga0228711, IMG submission 177996) | Root nodule microbial communities from Medicago polymorpha collected in Santa Monica, California, United States - brown nodules | ecosystem: Host-associated > Plants > Roots > Nodule...
AATGGAGGACGACAAGAAGATTGTACATGACTTGACCAATTCTTCGGTGAAACCAAAAAATATTTTGACAAATTTGAAGAAGAAAAGGAAAGAGTCCATGACAAATATCAAGCAAGTCTACAATGAATGTCATAAATTCAAAAAGGCAAAAAGGGGTGACTTGACGTAAGAGAGAAAAAGGAAAGTCAAATTGTTCAAGTAATTTTTTGGACTCATCCAACATCGGTAAAGTTGTTTAACAATTTTCCGACTGTTTTGATAATGGATTCCACGTATAAAACCAACTTGTATAGGATGCCATTGTTTGAAATAGTTGGAGTGACCTCAACCTATTTGACATATTCGGTTGGTTTTGCATTTATGACATCGGAGAAGGAGGATAACTTTACTTGGGCTTTGCAAATGTTGCTTAAACTTCTTGAACCAAATAGTGATATGCCTAAGGTGGTAGTGACCGACAGGGACACATGTATGATGAATGACGTAACAAATGTTCTCCCCGATAGTAGTGCAATACTTTGTTATTTCCATGTTGGCAAAAATGTTAGAGCAAGAATCATCACCGATTGCAAAGTTAAACAAAATGTTGTGGTAGTGGATGGGCAAAAGAAGATTGTCGATGAGGAGAAGCATAGTAAGTTAGTTGATACCATATTTGATGCATGGGAAAAATTGGTTGAATCTTCTACTCAAGAGTTATATGCGGGTAATCTATTGGAATTCAAAGATGCTTGTGAGGATTATCCAAAGTTTCTTCACTATGTTGAAACTACCATTTTGAAGCCTTTTAAGGACAAATTAGTGAGGGCATGAACGGATCTTGTGTTACATTTTGGGTGCAGAACCACGAACAGGGTTGAAGGAGCTCGTGGTGTGGTGAAGGAATATTTGTCCACCTCCAAGGGTGATTTGGGTGCTTGTTGGGAAAAAATAGATGAGATGTTGGCAAACCAATTTGGGGAGATACAATCATCATTTGGTAGGAGCGTTACACTCTTGGAACATCGATACAAGGATGTCACTTTTTACTATGGGTTGGGGGGTCACATGTCTAGACAAGCCATGAACTTTATTTTTTCGGAAGAAGAGTGTGCTAGGAAAACCTTGTGCATTGACAAGAGAACTTACAGTTGTGTTATAAGGACTTTGTATGGCCTACCTTGTGCATGCTTCATTGCTATGAAAATCTGTCACAACAAGTCCATTTGATTGGATGAGATACACCCGCATTGACATAAGTTGTATATGGGTGAAGAAGAAAGTAAGGAAGATTTGTTTTCGGTCGCGAAGGAGTGGAGTGATATTCAAGAACGTCTCAAAAGAGTTTCATTTCAAATGAAACTAGAAATCAAAGAGGGTTTGCGGTTGTTAGCGTTTCCGGAGAGCACAATGTTGTCACCACCTCCAAGAACGGTACAAACCAAAGGAGCAAAGAAAAAAAAATCAAATTTACAACAAAAACGACATGTAGGATCCCATCTTCGTGGGAGACTATTCATTCTCAACATCTGGAAAGTCAATCTTCACCACGAAAAAAATATTCACAACCTAAAAGAAAAGGTGCTTGCATTGGCATTTCTCCGGTTCCGGTTCCTAAGCCTATCTTGGTTTCAGAAATTATGATCCATCGAGTCCTATATATTACATGCCAAAATTCATGAGACCATACATTGAGGAAATTGTGGATGTTATTGGCAATGGACATTGTGGGTTTAGAGCTATAGCAGAATCCGTGGGTCTGACGAAAAAAAGTCATGTTATGGTGCGGAGAGCACTTATTGAAAAGTTGAAAGAGCATAGGAACAAATACATCGAGATATATGCGAGCAAGCGCCGTTATAACTACATCTTGGATGGATTGCATCCTCCCAAAAATGCTAGAAGTTTTGCACCTCTCGACAAATGGTTGACATTGCCGGATATGGGACACATTGTTGCATCTTGCTACAATGGGCCGGTGGTAGAGATGACTACCCTTGATATTGGAGTCTCCGAGACTTTTTTTTCCACTAAGAGGTCGGCCTCCGGTTAACCCAAAAAGCAACGTGATTTGCCTTGGTTTAATCCCAAATCATTTTGTCCTTCTTTCGTTGAAAGATGGTTGCCCACTACCTCTATCATCCACGGAGTGGAAAAATCATAGGAGCAATGAGGGGGCAACATGGGAGGATGAATTCTTGGATTAACACGATCCTTTTCGAACACTCATAGAGATTGAGCTACGAGATAGACCGGTTCCAACAAAAAAACCAACAAATCAAGACAATCCTATTTTGTTGAATGACACTCCGATTAAAGCAAACGAAGAATTTGAAGACGTTGTGGAATATTTAGAAGATTTAATTTCATTAGGTGAAATATGACACTTTTTGGTCGGTGTTCATCCGTTTTTTGGTCGATATGTGCCGACGTATTTTTTGGGATATATAATGTAATGATTAATTTTTTTGGATAATATGTAACTAATCTTTAATGAATTTTATATATATATATATATATATATATATATATATATATATTTGAGTTTTGCATTTATTAGAATTTAATGTACTTTACGTGTAATGTGTGCATATTGTGGACAATTTGACGAATTTCAAACAATTGTGAAACGTTAACGCAATATCGATTTTGTTTAATGTTACCGAATAATTGATAAACTATGAAATGTTGATGTTTGTGATTGCTGGATGTTGTTGTTGTTTCGGTTTGAGTTCATGCGGAATTGCCGTTTAAAATTACAGGTACAAACATGCCAAAATGGCTGGAAATCACAGTGCAGACTGCACTGGTTCTGTTACTAGTGTGAACAGCAGTTAACTACCGTTGGTGCCAGCGACAGTTAACTGCTGCCAGTTACTTGAGCGGCAGATAACTGCAGTTGGAGACTTTTAGGTAATTTTAATGTATCATTGAGAACTTTTGTATGTCAGAAAAGCAATTTTGAGAAACTTTTTGGCCCCCTAGTATAAAAAGATTAGGAAATTCCTATAATTGACCAATAACCTAACATTTTCTACTTTTGGCCCCCGTGATATTATATACTTTACTGTTTTAGTTTTGAAAGACTTGCAAAAACATGCTATGAAAAATCAATAGCAATTTTTTTTTTATTAATATAATGTCTATCATGATGACACCATTTCATAACATATTACAATTCTTCTGAAGTGGTGATAGATTAGAGAGAAGAAAATTTGGTCTAAAAACTAAACTCAATCCACTTTTTAATGAAAAGCTACATGTCAATTTATGTTCAATCTTTTTTATTACCACTTATAAGATTCTTTCTTTCAAAAAAGTCTATCGAAGGATAACTTTTATCTTTTTATCACATTTTATTTCTTGAACAATTGATTAAGGAAAACATACGGTTATGAAACACAGAGTTGTGTATCTTGATCATCAATCTTAGATTGACCGGTTCATATTACACTCATACAAAATCATCTTTAAATCATCTTTAAATAACCAAGTTGTTTGGGCTCCCGTGGCAAGGAGCTCCTTCCAAGGACATACCTGGGGAATACCGGGTTCGATTTTCAGGGGGAACAATGTTTGGCCAGTGCGCATGTCTTTACGCACGAGTCGGATTAGTCGCTCACCTTTGGTGGGTCGAAAACCGGTGCAAAATCCAAAAAAAAATCATCTTTAAATAATCTTTATCGTTGATTCAAGATTAAACGACCAAATATCAAAAGTAAAAAAAAAAGAAGACCATATGATCACATAATTGATGTGTGACATCTGAATACATGGATGCATCATGTTTTTATTGATGGTATATTAGCAATCATATACTCATCCGATGTAATATTTTTGCTGCTATATAAACAGAGTTTGCATACAATATTATTTCCCTTGTCTAGCATTGAAGGTGGTTATTTGAAATACAAAACAAAAAAGTTTTAAATGTTCTTTTGGTCCTTTAAGTATTTAGTTGATATCGCTTTGGTCCCTTAACTAAAAAAAAAGATTGATTGAGTACTTTAAGTTTTTTTAGTCTCGTTTTGGTCCCTTCTGTTAGGTTTCCGTTAGGGTTTAAAAAAAAAAAGTTAATTCCTGAACACGTGTCACCTTGTCATTGGCTCTGAGATTTTTTTTTTCAATTTTTTAAATTTTAAATATATACTTTATTTTATAAAAAAATCTCAAAGCCAATGACAAAGTGACACGTGTCCAGAGTTAACACGTGTCACCTTGTCATTGGTTTTGGGATTTTTTTTTAAAAATAAAATATATATGTTATAAAAAAAAAATCTCAAAGCCAATGACAAGGTGACACGTGTCCATACTTAACTTTTTTTATTAAACATAACTGAAACCTAACAGAAGGGACCAAAACGAGACTAAAAAAAAACTTAAAGTACTCAAACAATCTTATTTTTAGTTAAGGGACTAAAGCGATACCAATTAAATACTTAAGGGACCAAAAGAGCATTTAAGCCTATTTTTAAACTTGTTGATAATGAAGTTGATATGATAAAATACTTTTTTTACAAATGTGAAGTATAAAGTTCTAGATGATTTGATTAATTGAATTCGTCATCAAGCATCAACAACGAAATTTACCTTATTATAGAAAAATCTCATCATGGTGGTGGATGAAGAGCGCCAAAGTTAGTCTTGGATTGTGAAAAGGTGTGGTGTGTACCGAGGAACTAAGAAGGAATTGAAACCTGGTGGCACAAGGTGGGTAAATTATGAATGTCTGTTTAGGTTGCATGATTATTTATTAAAATTAAATGAATGGTCACTGAGTATTGTTAATGGAGCACACAACCATCTGATAGAACTAAAGTTAAACGGTCACTTTCTTGCTAATGGTATAAATGTGGAAGAGAATGGGATTGTTGAAGATGTGTCAAGGAATATGACCCAACCAACGAATATATCGATGGCTTTTAAAGATAAAAGAAAAGACAATGTAACAATAATAAAGCAAGATTACGACGTACATCAAAGGTACAAAAAGTACATAAGAACTGAAATGTTAGAAATACAACATTTATTGAAATGCTAGGATGATTACAACTATGCTTACAAGTTTAGAACCGGTGGTGTGTCTACAACTGTTAAGAATGTTTTTCGGGCTCATCTTGAATTTGTTAAGTTGTTTAACACTTTCATACTATTTTTTTTTTATGGATTCCACCTATAAACCGAATAGTATAAAATACCATTGTTGGAGATAAATGTGGTCATCTCAACATAGTTGACGTATTATGTTGGTTTTGCTTTACATATGTCTAAAAAAGAGAATAACTTCATTTGGATTTGACGAGTGAGTCTTGGTCTTTTGAAGTCTAAAGACAACATGTCAAAGATGATTTTAACTGATAGAGATAACACACTGAATAACGATCATGCCAATATCTTACCTAAATATACTACTTTAGTGCGTCGATATCACATTTTCAAAAATGTGAGAGAAAGATGCTAGATGGATTGCAAATTCAAATCTAAGTGCCAAATAAGTGAATGCCAAAGAGAAAGATTTCAAAGAGATGGATATCAAAGTGGTGAAGTCAACAAAGTTATGTAACACTAACATTGAAGTGTGGGAAAATATGGTTGAATCTCCTATTAAGGAATCATTTGTTGAATCTGTTGTGCAATCCCAAGAGGTGTGTAGGAACTTTCAAAGTTCCTCAACTATGTCGAAAGGACCACATTAAATCCCTCAAAGGAGAAAATTGTGAGGTCGTGGATAGACTGTGTCTTCCTTCTTAGCAAAACAACCACTAATAAATTTGAATCTGCTCATGGAAGGTTGAAGAAATATTTGATGGATAGTAAGGGAGATTTGGTCATAGGTTAAGATGCGATAAACAATATGTTACAATTGTAGTTTACTGAGATACGGGCATATTTTGGGAGGAGTTGTAATATTTTGGAACATAGATACTTACCCAATTTTTGTACTCGAATTTGGTGTATACAGTTTCTAGAAGTGGCTTAAATTTTATTCAACATGAAGCATATCAGTCAAAGGAATGAGGTATATATTGTAAGAAGCATGATTGTGTCATCGGGACATCATATGGGTTGTCTTGTGCTTGTATTATTGCTATGCATATTCATCACAAGAGGCCTATTTGATTAAATAAGGTAAACCGTCACTAGAAGAGGTTGTGTTTTGAGTTCGAAAATGTTGTGGAACAAAGTCATCGAAATGTTTGTGTTCTCACAAAGTGAAATGATATTCAGGTACATTAAGTATTAAACTATGAAAGTTTGAAATAGTTGAAGGATGTTGTTGGTTGTAGTATTTAAATTTATTTGTATGTTATTTCTGGAACGTCTCAAGAGAGTTGATTACAATATGAAACTAAAAATCAAGAAGCAACTGCGTCAGATAGCATTTTCAAAAATGATGTCATTGTTTCCACTTGTTCGAAAGGTTAAAACAAAGGGTGACAAAAAGAGGGTGAAGTCTACATCAGGTGATAGCTCAACTGCTCAGTCTCCATCTTCTAAGGAGCATGTTGACTACAAATTTTCAGATAGCTAACTGTCACGAACAAAACAGTCGTTGCAAAAAAAAAAAGGCGCCCATGTTGGTAATCCATCGCCAAGCTGGTTCCACGACCAAGCATTTCCCATATTGATGAAATTTTTCATGCATTCATATATTAAAAAAACCGTGGATGTCAAATGTGATGGTAATTGTGGATTTGATGTTGTAGTCAAGCATCTTGGTCTTGGTGAATGTAGTCATAATTTAATTGATCTTGCATTTCCTAGAGCGCTAAATCTGCATAAGAATGATTATATGTCAATCTTTGAACATGAGGAAGATTTTAAATATATCAGAGATGGATTGTACCCTCCCAAATTGAAGAGTGAAATTGCAATGATAGAGAAATGATTGACGTTCCCAGATATGAGTCATATTATTAGAAACTTGCTAGAAAAAAATTGTACCTGAGTTGTCAAGACATCGAAATGGAGTTTATGAAACCTTTCTCCCAATTTTAGATCATCCACCACATAATCCATCTTCACACATCGTGTGCATTAGATTAATCCAAAATTATTTTGTTCATGTTTCTCTGAAGGACAGTTGTCCACTACGTCCCACGTGTCTAGATTGGAAACATTACAAAAAATATGAAGTTGAAACATGAGATGATCAATTTATGGAGAGACAATTTTTGTTTGAAGAACTCGTGAAAATTGAAAAGGGTGACCGACCACCCAAAGTAACAAATGAGGACAATTCAATTCCGATGGATAGTGATGATGAAGAAGCAATTTGACTAGTAGGATATGACTTGTATAAAATATAAGTTTATAGTGCATTGAGAACTTTTTGTGGTCCTTAGTGCATCACAATAATTTTTTTCGGGTTCATAGTGCACTCACACTTCTTGGTGGTCTATAATTCACAGGCATTTTTTGGTGACCAACATTCCACTAATGCTTATATAAATATATGTCTTTACGTATTATGCACTGGACTATGCAGTGGATTATGCACCAATAATTTATGTGGTAAATATTGCACTGAGTCTTAAATAAGTATATCTTTTTGCCATTCTTTCGTATCCATATCTCATAAACTTTCATTTTATTTTCTTCTGACAATTTCCCCCATCTCTACATTTCTCAAGCATGCCTCCCGCCAAAGTTCATATTTGATTTGAAGTTTTGAAGAAGATGGTTCAGATGTATGTAGCTCCCAATGACAAGTTGACTGAGTTGGAGAGGCAACTTAACCATTTCATTCATGATGCCTGTGAAAAGCAAATTGTGTCTTAAGGTATTGTGGTTCATTATCCAGAGATTCTTAAGGATGATATGATGTACACTACATATTTTCCTAGATGGTGTCTGCAGTTGGATTGTTATATTTGTCTCATTGTGTGACATTTGTTATTTTTTTATGAAGAAACTAAATTATCTCACTCAATTTGGCCCCAGAGATAATCAAACTTGACACCTTAAGGAGGAGCATACTCCAAAGTTCAAAGGCAACACTATCAGACCAACCCAAGTGGGTCGCATGACGTTTGTTCTATTGCTCTATCTCTAATTAAGGGAAATTGACTTCATGTTAATGGGGTAGCATTGGCCACTGCAAAAGAAACAAATAATCTAGTATAGTTTTGTATGTAGCTACCCCATTAATATATTATTTAGCTACTTCCAACATTTTTTTTGGTTCAAAGAGGGATGCGTTTAATAAAATATTGATAATTTATTTTGTTTTGTGTCGATTATAGATGAATTTGTCTTCTTAAAACTTCATATTGCTCAACTTTTATGAATAATTATTGTTAGATTTTATTTTCCGTGCTTTCGTTTCATTAAATATAAGTAAAAATTATTGTAAATTTATTTTACTTAATGATTAAGTTTAATATATTAGTTTTAAAAATATATTTTATTTCTTCTTTATATTTGCCCCTTTGTAAAATTGTGCTAGCTTTGCCGATGTCTCTAATTATATTTAATTATGAGTTTTGGTGTATTGTTGTTAGGTTATGATTGTTGGATTATGAGTGCTGTTAACTTTTCTTGAAAATACGAGTGGTTGATGAGTTATGTGTCTGGTACTATAAGTTATGTCTAAGTGTACGGTAGGAACGAGTTAGATCCTAACTCTCAATTCCATCTCGGAGAGTAACTTTCAAACCAAGGTTAAATGGAATAGAGGACTTATCGAGTCTTAACTTCTAAATTAAAGTAATCTGGAATTAGGATCTGAGACGAGATTTTTAGAAAATTCGATGAACTTATGAGTATTTTGAGGTGTCTATTGAGGGGGTTTTCATCAACAATGTGTAAGCCTAAATGGTGTCTTATGATTATATGCTTATTGTCAAACTTATCGTATTTATGTTCGTTAATTGATCAATTTAAATTTGATAAACATTTCTCACTTACAATATAATATGAATAACTTTTTTAGGTCAAAGTGAATATAGGAGGGTAAATAAAGTGATTTTTACAAAAACATATCAGGATTTTCTCAAACATGGAGTGGTATCTGAGGATGGTGGTGAAATGGCAACGTGGGATGCAAAATAGTGGATGAATTGTCTAAGATAACAGGAGGAAGGTGGTGGCAATGGGGTGGTATAGAAATGATGTTTTATTTTAGTTGCGAATATATACCAATTATGCACCACTAACCAATTTTTTTTATTGGTATTGAGAGTTGTACAATTTCTCATGTTTTTTACGGCAGTGTGTGTATATTTAAATCAAATGGATTGAATCCAACGAAAGAGGTTAAATTTTCACAATACATGTCATAAACTATAGTTTTTATTTGAACCAAAAGAGATACCTAAATTTATTGTAGATAAGTCTAGAATATGATTAATCTTAGTAGAGAAAAATTTTACCCAAAAATAAAATAAAATTCAGTAGAAAAAATCTATAAAAATAAAATAAAATTCAAAAGCATAGTTTCTTGTGGCATAGCGTTAAAAAAGCTATGAACCAAAATCAAACAAAAACTGTCAATGAGGAAAAATAGCATAATTTGGTGGGGTACAAGATTTTAGGGCAGGGATCTTGCAAGTCTTTATTCAGCAAACAAAAGTGTAGGGCTCAATCCAATTTTCAATACAACAATTCCAACAAGTAGACCAACAAAAGATACGATCTGCTCAATGGCGACGTTTAGCATGCGGAAATTGTGATCTTTCCCCATCTTAGACCAATTTAACATGAGTCATTGATTTAATATTAACAAATACTAATAGATAGGATTGTTCTAAAATGTTTACCTAAAACTTGAATGAACTTTAATATTAAAGTATTAATGTAATTTTTCTTAAAATTGTAAAAGACATCTAACTTTTTATATATTTATAGTTTTGGTACAAATAGAAAACTGTGTTATATTACTAAAAAAATTGTGTTATTTTATTTTTTAGTTAGCAGATTCGACTTTTTTCCTTACATAAAAAAAAAACTCAGACTTTTTTATCATATATGTTTTATTAATTAACCTGACACACTTTGTCCCTATTCTTGAATTTACATACAATTAGTTATTACACTTTGTCTATATATTAAATACCAATAATTATA
>Ga0228711_1012903_pt1 | contig 10047 bp, 5 predicted proteins | sample MedpolnodulmetaG_2_FD_177996 | JGI IMG/M metagenome (GOLD analysis project Ga0228711, IMG submission 177996) | Root nodule microbial communities from Medicago polymorpha collected in Santa Monica, California, United States - brown nodules | ecosystem: Host-associated > Plants > Roots > Nodule...
ACGGGTTTTTGTTAATTAGGGAGCATGACCTTCTATCTAGTCTTTTAAGTTTAATTAATTTCGTGACACTCTTCGAGACGCCAAATTCTTGGTCCTAGAAAATGATCCCTCTGGTGTGTATTTAGTTAATTTTGCATACAATCTTCTCATATGTGTTTATTTGGTCTACAGGGAACTGTAAATTTATCTTGGAAACTCCTTTGGGATTAAATCACCTTCAGTCAGAATCATGTACTTTTTCGAATTAATCGGAATCAAGCTATGAGGTGGGTATGTATGAGTTAATGTGACCCTATGTGATGTGTATATGCTTTGTTGGGGTGTTGGAACATGAACGCCTTGTCTTGGTGAACTACTTGAAAACAATGACTTTTAGAAAATAGACAAACTTTACCAAGATTGAGTTTTCTTGATTCCAAAGCTTATGAATGGACTTTATTCACGTTAATATGAAGAAATGATGATTGTTGGGTGTAAGATATGTCATTTATCTTAATGTGGTGAGATTTCCTTGTATTAGGCGTTTTAGGCTTTTGTGAAACTAAGTTGTTTCTTGGTAGTCATAATTGTTGATGATGTTTATGACGACGACTCCTTGAATATTCAAGACTTCTTGATTGTGTGGATGTAAAATCTTGATAATGCAATGGAGGATTTTGGGTGAGAATATTATATGATTAATTATGTTGATTTACTTCATTTTTGAACATTTTTTTCCCGTTCTTCTATCTTGCAATGCTTTGAAACTTGAAATGAATTTTCTTCACTTTGTATTGTCTTCATATACCATATAAGAACCATTGTCTTCAATCTTAATATCATAAATTCTTTATGTGATGTTTTGGTTTGTCAATTTACATGATTTCCCACTACAAAACACTCAAAACATATATGAAGTTGCATGATTCAAGATAAAAGTGAATTACAACGAATTGAATGAAAATAATACAAAAATTTCCTAAGTACAAAGAAATACACTAAAAGCAAAGTTAAAAACATCATATTTTATTCCATCATCACAACCCCAAACTTAAACCGTTGCTTGTTCCCAAACAACGAAATGGAAAACAAAATGGCAAGAAGTTAGAATTTACATTAATTTGATGATGGAACATACCTTTTCGGATATTGTGCTCAGATTGCCATTCTTCCAACTTCCATACTTGACAGATTTAATGAATATACTCCTACCTTCAACCACTTACAATTTCAAGATACACGTATGTACCTCCTAAAGTCAGTGGGCATAATCAAGGAATTTGTCACACTCCAGTCGTCATGTAATTGTACCTTGCTATTAGATTGAAGCAATTCTATCATACATTCAAGGAGCTTATCACCACACACACACATAGGTCTTTTAAAGTAATAACGTGGCTTAGGTTAAAGGTGAGATATATTTGGGAAAGTAGACTAATAAATGTTTTGATGTTTGTTTCCTAAGAATTCCTTATTTGAAATAATTTTCATCCAACCTGTAGCTTTTGATTCAAAATATGTCACAACCAATGTTAACGAGGTACTAGTTTTTATTTCAAGAAAAATGGGTACAAGTAGATTTTTTTTTTGGAAGAGCCAAAACTTTTGTTAGCTCTTGATTTTCTACTTTTTATCTTTGTAGACCATCTTTTATTTTATATTGTATCAACATTTTTCTTTTCTGTTTTTTTCTTTTTGATAACCAAGTTCTACTAGTACACCACCCCAAACTTAAGATGTTGCTAATTTCTAAGAGCAACCCCAAACATAATTTCAAACCATGACAAGTATTTTAATCTTTCTAACTCCAAAACAAATCAAACAGATGTATTAAAGAAAGAAAGAAAATTTGCATGGAGGCTCAAAGTGGGTTAACAAAGGATATAACAATAATAAGAATGGGTGGCTTGAAAGGCTCAAAGTACCAAAACAAGTGTCTCATGTGTATAATAATACAACCAATAGTCCGTAAATAACGACCGCAATTTTGAGCAATAATAACAATCCACGTGGAACACACATATAGAAAGAATTAGATTAGAAAGATTGCAATATATATTTGGTTTAAAATCTCACCGGTTATGCTATACAGAAATGTAATGGTGAATATTTATGAGTATCTTTTGCAAAAAGCCCCAAAAGTTATCGTGCTTTTGAACTTCAGAAGTAAGCTAGCTCTATGTTGTTAATGGTTGGAAAAATTCTCTGAGACAATTTTTTTTTTGTTGAGATTTTTGGAAAAGGAAATGTTATGCAATTCATGTACAAAAACCACACCTAGTCGCGAGTTAGCAAACAGTAACAGAAAGAAATTGTTAGATGGAATGCTATGTAAAATGACTGAATTGAAAATTATTGAAAATAAATGTATGGTTGCCTTCTGTTCAGCGCTTGTTTAGTGTCTCAAGCTTGACGTACCGCCATCTAAGTCAAGGTGGATATTTCTTCTTGTAATCAGAATTGAGCTTATTTTTCTTTTGAGGTGTTTGAAATGTTGTCATAGACGTTTGCAACTCCTTCATTTGCCTAATTATTTTCTGCTCCGTATTCCTTTTGAGATAGGTGTATGGTAGATTGACATGGTTGGGAATGACTCGAGGCTTTACACTTCCTGGAAAGAGTGGACATTTGGGTTTCCTGAGAATGGAACTCTTGTCAACGAGTGCTTCAAACACAGTATTACTCTCCTTATCTACTTTCTTTGGACCTTCCTTATTTCCCTTTTCAACTTCCCTTTCGGTGTTGGTGTTTCCAAGAGTTTCTTTCTTTTGTGGAAGCTTTTGAACAATCCTGCAACTTGTGTTAGGCATAACAACCTCATATCTTTTTGAGAAATTCTTCTATGAACTTGTGTTAAACACAGTATTACTCTCCGTTTGAATTTCTTTTTAAGAAATTCTTCTACGAACTTTGTGTAAACAGGGTTCCCTAATTATCATACAATTTGCGGAGTGAGTTATATTTTGGCCAGGACATACGGGCTTTCTTTTACGTGCTGTTTATCTTTTTCTTTTGTTTCTTCAGATGGGAATGGATGTTTGGTAGAAGGTGAAGCCTTTTCAGATTATTTTCATTTCCGAGTTTTGCCCTTTTCTTTTTGTGAGATGAATCTCTTTTTCATCACATTATTAATTTCTTTTTTGTCCTTTAGTGTCGAAGGTGGATATGGTAAACTCTTTGTTTCTCCTCTTTTTTCTCAACTTTACACTCACTTTTGACTTTGTTGTGAAAGTGACTCAAAATTGGAGAAATTGAGGTTTATGGAAATTGGTAATTCGGGGCCCGAATGGTGCTGTTCGGGGCCCGAATTGACACTGGTTTATCAGCCTGGCACGCGTGAAAAATCGGCGCCCGAATGGAGGAATTCGGGCCCCGAATTGTCGCATCAGCATATTTCAGAAATGTATTTTTAGACCAGATTTGTTCCAATTTTATGGGAGATACTTTTACTATAAATATAGACTTTGTATCAGAGTAAACCTTGAGATAGAGGGGGCTGAAACAAGGGTTTAGAAAGGCAACAACAAACTAGGGTTTGTATAGAGTTTGTCTCTTAGCAACAAACACTAGGGTTTGAAGGTTGATTCACCTTGGGAAACACTATTAGGATTGAGTCTCTTGGTTACGGGAAGAGATTGAGACTTTGGGTAGAATTAGGCGGGAGACTTATTCTTGTAACCCATTGATATCTCTTTTGTAAGGTTACTCATCATTATAGTGAAACGGAGGGATGCTCTCTCCTCCAAACTAGGTCAATTTGGACTAAACTAGGTAAACAAATTCTTTTGTGTTCTCTCTTCTTTTCTCTCGCTGTTTTCTACTTTTGGCTTGTGTTTATAATTGTTTCATACACTTTATTTTGGTTGCTTGATTATCACTTGGTCCACACATCAAGTTTGTTATTGGTGTGATTTTTAATCGAATTCACAACAGACTTCCTCCTCAAATACTTCTATTTCAACTACTTCAAACACCTTCTTCTTTGTTCTTTTAGAACTCACTGACGTGGGAACTACTTTACTTCTAAGCAAACACCTTCTTCTTTGTTCTTTTAGAACTCACTGACGTGGGAACTACTTTACTTCTAAGCTCCATAGCATCTGTGATGATGTTTTGAGAGTTCAAACTCTCTTTTTCATCCTTATACTCATCTGCTTTGCATATTCTTTGTTTAGTTAGAGCATTAGCTGCTTCTATATTGCCTACAATTCCTTCCAGATGAGCTTTAGATACCTTAACCATTTATTCCAGCTCCGACATGTCTTCGTTTTCATCTTGGTCTTCCCATTGAGCAGGGTGGTACTCAGGCCACTCTTGGAGATAAAAAATTCCTTCCTGCCCAACATATGATTCCATGTATCTAACCTGTTCGTTTGATAACCCAAAACTTAATGGGAGACATGTACCATTTTCATGAGCTTGCTCACAAAATTCACAGATAAGACCATTTGTTGACAGCTTGGCCACCTCTTGTGCTTCCAACAACATCTTAGCTTAGATTATAGACACTCATTAGACTTTGTTTGCGAGTTTGGAGGGGAAGGGAGAGAAAGACTTTGGAAAAAAAAGGAATGAGTAAGTGGAAGAAATAGAGGAAAATGGGAGGGGTTAACTTTTCTTCATAATACAAAACCCTCCTCATTTGTGGGAACTAAAGAATTGTATTGGAGGAGGGTTCATATGAATTCTTCAAATTTAATCTATGTTGTTATAAAAATATAGTAATCATATTATGGATTAATTTATCATTCTCTAAAAAACAACTGTTTTAAATTTTTTGAAAAATTTCTCCATTTTTCCTCATATTTTGCACCCTTCAAAGTCTTTCCTTTCCTTCCTTTCCCTTCCAAACTCCCAAACAAAGTCTTAGAGTATATAAATACATGTTTGTAGTCACTTAGTGAGATCATGAGTGAAAACTCTCACTTTCATTCATTTTCTTGTTTCATGACACTCTTCAGTAACTGAACAGTGAACACAACAAATAGTAAATTGTAACTAACGTAGATTCTTTGAGGAATTTCTCCTAGTAAATAGTAAATTAAAAAACTAATGCAAAAGATGGATAAGTTGAGGATTATGTATCAGATTTCTCTTTACTCTAGCAAGTTGCTACACGCTAAATTTGGGTGAGATTCAGAAACCAAAAACTATTACACCAAGTGAAAATCTTAAGCAAAATAAAATGGTTTTATTTAGCGGTCAATATTTCTTGCTTGGAGTTATGATTTGTTTACAAATGTCAGTACAAGAAAAGAATACCAATTGTGATAGATTTAACGAACATAATTACAAGACTTACAATCAACGGATGATGTAACGTATCATGATCTATTCGAGGACAAAAAAGAGAATAATCTTGAACGAAATTATCTTTTAAGAATCAATGAAAAAAATACAAAAAGGAAGATCATGAAGAAACTAATTAGGTTGAGCTTGACTCTGATAACGTGACACGCACCAGTCGTAAAACCGGTGAACAATAGGCAATTAGGTATTGATTATTGCATTCTCAAGTTCAGCGGCATCCTACTGGTAAAATTGAAATATAGATTCAGTAAGGTATAACAACTTGTTACTTAAATGGTAACTTCTATGTATTGGCAATATTATCCTCATTTTCTGCCATAAAAGACAAATCATGGTAATTTGCATGAAAACGTTAGCAAGGAGAATGTATGACCAATATTGTCTTCATGTTTCGTAAGTAGTTTCAGACATATTTTGAATCTGCATAGCTATGTTATTTACTGCTTAAGACAATATTCATAGAAGAAAAATATAAGTAATGCCAATTCCATCAAGTTATGTGTAGGTGTGTGTGCATTGGCGATGTGACAATGTTCATTTTCAAACTTTAATTTAGTGTGAAAGGTAATGCTCATCTTTCAATATGATCAATTTCATACAATTAAAAAACCCACTTGGGTTGGCCTAGTGGTATTGGCTTGGAATCTGGGAGTATGCTCCTCCTCAAGGTCTCAGGTTCAATCTCTCTGGTGCCAATTTGAGGGGGTTAGTTTAGCTTCTTCAAAAAAAAAAATTTCATACAATTAAAGAATCCATAGTTTTATATTGAGGTTGCGGTCGCAGTTATGTTGTGAATATTTCTATTGAGATAGAGAGAAAAGGGATAATTAACTGACCATCCTTATAAGTTATTGTTGGTAACTACTGAGGATGAAAACTGTAAAGGATATAAATAGATATGAAAATAAATAAATAAAGGAAACTGCAAAGGGTTATGAGTTAATTGATAACCACCAATGTATGCAGCAGTTTTGGCTTTATGAATTGCTTGGTATTGATAAAGAGTTATCAATGATTTACATTTTCAACCCCTTCTCACCTTGCTATAAGAAGTTAGCAATTCTAATATTACCTCATAACAAATTAAAAAATTAGTAATTAGTAATCATCATAAGATGAAGATTATTTACATAATTTTCCTTTTCACTGTATTCTCATTCACTATTTCCCATGCTTCAGTCAATGATTTTTGTGTTGCAGATTTAAAGGCTCCAAACACCAATTCAGGCTACCCTTGCAAACCCGATGCGAACATCACATCAAACGATTTCGTATTTCACGGCTTTGTAGCTAGAAAATTCACCAACTATATCAAACTTGGAATCACCCCAGCAACTGTCACCAATTTTCCAGCCCTTAACGGACTAGGAATCTCTGCGATGGCTATAGACTTTGACGAAGGCATATCATCACCAATGCATACTCATCCCGATGCTACCCAATTAGGGTTAGTAGTTCATGGTGAAATTACTGCTGGATTTTTGACACCTACATCCGTTTATTCTAAGGTATTAAAATCGGGTGATCTTTTTGTTATTCCGAAAGGGATGTTACATTTTGCAACTAATTCTGGTAAGGGAAAAGCTAAAACTTATGTTTTTTATAGTAGTGAAAATCCTAGAACTCACATACTTGATCGTCTTTTGTTTAGCAATAGTTTACCTTCTAATTTAGTTGCACAAACTACTTTCATTGATCTTGATCAAGTGAAAAAGTTAAAGAGTGTGTTTGGTGGAAGTGGGTAGGAATATAAGGATTTATTTTTGTATATTCTATCCTGACTTTAGGAGATTATATGAATCAATGATTTAGCAATGAAATCATAATTTCACTCATTCATTTCTTGATTTCTTGTCTCTCTTTTTTCTACCTTATTCTTATTTTCAGAGGTTCATAAGGAATACCTTTGCATTAAAATTGAATTGGAGATTTAATGAGCAAGACTTTTTTTTGACAAAAAATGAGCAAGACTTGTAAATATGAGTAAATAATTTAATCGGTTGAATTATAATTGAACTAAATGACTAATAAATCGGGGCAAAAAAAAAATACAAAAAAAAAATCGTATAGAACAAGGGTTTCTTTGGCAAGACCAATAATTGAACTAAATGACTAAATGATAATTGTCTTTTCATCAAGAGTTTATAGCTTTTTTCATTAGCTTATAGCTTATTTTTCATACGCTATTTTAAATAGCGTTGAACTTATAACTTATCATTTTTTTCCACTTTTACTATTATCACTTTAATTCAAACTCATGTTTACTGTTATAAATCAAAACGAAGCTATTATGTTTCAATGCTTCTTCTCAATTTCCAGTATACCCATGTTTTCAATGCTTATTTTAGCTCATTTTAGTTCAAACGCGCGTTTACCATTTATAATTTTTTTTTTTATTACAACCATTAAAAATTGTTTGCATATAGTCGATTTTGTTTTTTTTGGTTCTTGTAACATTTTTGTGTTTAAAATAAAACTTTATACTTTAATTTTTTTTTTTTAAAGATTATACTTTAGTTTTTTGTAAAGTATAAAAACTGCAATGAAATAAATTTAAAATAAAACTTTAGCAAAAAAATAATAACTTCATAATATATAAAATATTACGAAAATTTTAAAATAAAAACAAGAACTTTTTTCTAAAGAAGCTAAAATGAAATTATATTAACAAATGGCCAAAAAATTCATAGCACAAGGCGTGCTAGAAAGAGAAAGCTAAGTCAAAAGGTTACCAAGTCTAGGCAATGTAACTATCAATAAGAGAAAAAAGACAAATAACATACTAAGTTATTGCTCCCAAGCATAAAATTGGGTTAAACCACGATGAATGATAATCGAAAGAGAAAGAAACATATTTCACTTTCAACCACCAAAATGTATACAACTAAATTTTGTCGAGTGGTTGATGCAAAGAGTGCTCCTTATGCTTGAAATTCGTCCATTTCTTTCCTTCCATATCTCCCATATGCAAGATAACCATTAAAGATACATAGTTGGGCGATGATGTTTTGATAAACCTCTTAAATGACCAAATTGATGTAAATGGTTTGTTACGAGAGCTGGATTCACTGTCACACACCCTAGCCAATGAGAAACCAAGGTCCAAATAGATTCAAAAGAAATTGTAGTGTAAGAACAAACAATGAATATCCTCATTTGATCCACAACCATCTGCACATAGTTTTTGTTGATTCCGAAGTAAGCCTTGTCACAAGTGATTATCAGTAGTAGGTGTTGGAACAAAATGGAATTTATACAATGCCTTTAAAGTTTTGATGATAACAAAGTATTGAAGAGCAATTAGATATACTAATATATGTTCTGAACATATATTAAGTGTGCAAGACTATATATTAAAATTTATCAAGTTCTGAACATATATAAGATCATGTGAAACACAATAGAAGCTAAAGACTTTATAGAAGATATGAAGGAAGGTCAACTAGAAGTCAACAATGTGATCAAAAGTGAAGAATCCATCCATAAGCTACTAAAGGCCAGACTCTGGATCATCAGACTCTGTGTTACCTAGACTCTGAAGACTATCAGACTCTTTATATTTTTTAAGACTCTAATGGACACGTCAAACTTTGACGGGTCTAAATAACTTTTATATAAAAAAAAAAAAAAGGTTTTTCAAGGATTTGAACCAGGTACCATATGGCTGCACTATACAAGTTTCAGCACTACACCACTTCCATTTTGATTAAAATATTGTTGCTTCCAAAATTGATATACTGTAATAAAGCATCTATATATCTAAATCCTATTAAGTCTCTTACCTTAAACCCTACTTTTAACCTAATATTTCTCTCCTTAATTACATAGTGGTGGGCCCCTAATTGTGGTATTATCTTATCCCATTCATAACCCTTTCATTTCCCCTCAATTGGTTACAATCCATTATACTCCTACTTTTTATCTCACTCCCATTTCTTACGTTTTAATTTTCACTTATTTTGTAATTTGGTGCTATTCTAATTCCAATCAAGTAAAATTGGGTAGTCAGTTTTCCTATGAATTAAAAGCATGCACATTGGCCATCTCAAAATGCCTTGCACCTTACATTATACACCTCCACATTCATTCCTATTCAAATTCCAATTTGATTAGCATTCAATGTATATTACTCTACCAATTCCATGGATTGCATCAAGAGATTATCTCAATACAATAGAATTTCACTTCCAATGCAATGTAACGTCCAATGCAATTTATTTTCTCATGCATCCTCCACTTCCAATGGTATATGAATTCACTACATGTGTAGTCTTCCAATTTTAATGGCAATATTTATCCCGATGACTACATTTCCCAGGACTGCTAATTCACAAATCATGTATTTTTATTCCATTATTTATTGCTTCTTCTTATCCTAACCCTATCATTTCTATCTCTCTCACTCACTGATTCATTCATCAGACTAATCCTGTTTTCCTCCAAGCGATAACCATCTTGAATGTTGTTGAAGCATCGCCGGATCTGACCAGCTGTGATTACGCTGCTGCAAAACCCAATGTCGATTCCTCTAGTACATTAATCTAATAACTTTTCATCTACAATCTTTGAAACGCTCAAGTTCTCTGAAAAACCTCTCGAGTCATATCCATATGTTGTTTCAACACATCAACTTCCTCAAACTCACGTCAGTGGTGACTGGCACTACAAGAAAATTGCCATATAGCAACGGTCACTTTTAGCAACTGCAGAAAAAAGAGTTGCTATAGATAAAATTTAGCAACTGATGTTCCAATACCC
>Ga0228711_1012904_pt1 | contig 10046 bp, 6 predicted proteins | sample MedpolnodulmetaG_2_FD_177996 | JGI IMG/M metagenome (GOLD analysis project Ga0228711, IMG submission 177996) | Root nodule microbial communities from Medicago polymorpha collected in Santa Monica, California, United States - brown nodules | ecosystem: Host-associated > Plants > Roots > Nodule...
ACTTGAATAAGGTTACAAATGATCCTGTACACTTGAACAAATGTTTAGCATATCCAATTGATAATTTTTAATACCTTGTTATCATCAAAACTCAAGAAGTGATTTTGCGAAACACCCTTTGTTCCAACAGAATCTAGTTCAGACTCACCCTCTTACTCAAACTCAACCTCAACCTCAACCTCAACCTCAGACTCATCTGATTTAGATGATGTTCCCTTATACAAAATATACACATCTATTAACAAAAGCCTTTCACCATCCACCAAGCTCAAGAAAAAGCCAAGTGATGAAGCATATGAGCCATTGTATCCATCTGTTCTTGAGAGAATAGGTGAGATGTCTCAAATGAGAGTAGATATATGTGCAAAACTACCTGCTGATCATCCATTTCAACCACCCATGATTGAATATCTTCAATCAATTCCTGCTGATGCAGAGGGTGTTGATGAACCAGCAAAGTCAGAGTCTGCAAACATTTCTACATCATCACATCCCAACCAACCATATGTGATTAAACTTATTAACTTTGCACCTGCTGTAGAAGAGGCTATAGGTGAACAAGTAGGTTCTGAATCTGCAAACATAGATGAGTCATCATCACCTCAACCAAAATCACCTACTAAAAGTTCAGAACCATCTAACCAGGTGAATTACCAGGTGTTGAGTCTAACCTAGAGAAAGCCTCTGAAGTAGCTTCTAGTGAAGTTGCTTCAGAAAGCCCCCAACAACAAACACCAAACTTACAAACAACCTCAACCACCTGTCCAAATGTCTCTGTTCTTGAACAATCTGTTCCTGAACAATCCGTCCTTGACCATATTGAGTCTCTATCATTTATTGAACAAATCAGTGAACCAGAAGTTTCTGATATGGAGGTTGAGATATCTAACTCATCCTCTACTTCTGTTCCTAATGAACCTTCAGAGACCAATACTCCAACTCCTACCTCCACAAAGATCCCTGAAACTTCAAACTTAGCCATTCAGCCTTGTGCTCCTGCCAAAACAAATGTACCTTCTCCACCCACCCTGTTTCTAGATTCTACTATCTCAGCAGATGTGTGTGAGAATATCTTTCAGGAGCTGAACAAGCTAATTCAAGCAAGAAATAATCTGATTCATGAAGTCAACTATGACAGGCAGTGGAAGAGATTGAAATAGAGAGTAGACTTTGTCTTGAGTGAACTTCAGAGAACATGTCTTGATGCTCAAGACTCTGCTCAAAACAAGCTTCAAGATTGGATGAAAGGGGTTGACAACAATTTGCAAGAAGTGAAAGTTCTAAGAACTTAGGTGCAAATTCCTCTATGCTTAAGAGAAAGAAATGCTACTGATTTCATTCCAACAGGTATTCACCCAAAAGCAACAATTTGCAAGAAGTGAAAGTTCTAAGAACTTAGGTGCAAATTCCTCTATGCTTAAGAGAAAGAAATGCTACTAATTTCATTCCAACAGGTATTCACCCAAAAGAGCTGAACATCAACTGGTTGTCAAAGTTGAATGTCAATCCAGTTTCTACAGAACTAGCCTTGCTGCAAAGGAATGCTGAGTTAGTAACTGAAAACAAGAAGCTGAAGAAGGAACTTCTTGATCAGAAATTGCTGCTACTTGAGTACAAGGCAGCTTCAGAAGCTAAGCATGAAGAAGCTAGAATTAGGGAAGAAAACTTGATTAAGAGCAATAATGTGTTCAAGGAAGAGATGAGAAAGCAATATGAGCTCACAAACAAGTTACTTCAGAGACAAGCCAACCCTTAGTTGCACACCTTATTTTAGCTTGTTTTGTTTTTCTCTTAAGTTTATTTGTTTAACTACTCAAGTCACTTCTCATGAGCTGTATCACGCAAGGCAACAAACAGCTTGCAAAACGTGTGAATTCTTTTCCTTTGCAAGTGCTGGAACTTTTTCAAGATCAATGTAGACAAAGAAAGATCAATCTGGTAGTGAAAATACTCATGGTTTCTCTCAAGCAAAAAGTTTGGAGCGCAAATGGGATTTGAGTTAAAGTAAGACCAGCTGTTATTTTAAAGAGTGGGCAGCAAGCATCTCACTTCTATAAATAGAGGAAGGCTTTGAAGTTTAAAATCAAGAGTTTGAAATACAAAGCATACATCTTTCTCAAAGCAAGAAAAGCAATCAATCTCTTCAATCATCTTTCAACATCTTTCAACAAATACAAAGCAAACTCCATAATCTTTCACTATATTTATTTACCTTATCTCTTTTGTTTGAGATAACATTTTGAGTTTGTGTTTGTAAAAGTCTCTTTTGTTTGAGACATCACGTTCTAAATCATCATCCTACAAAAGTGGAAGTTAGATCTCAAGTCTATTAGGCTTAATAGTTTGAGATAGGTGTTCTGGACTGATCTGGTGTGGTCAAGACCTTATAGTGCTAGTTAGAAGTTTCTATTAGCTGAATACTATAGTGGATAATCTCACACGAAGTGTGGGGACTAGAAGTAGCCGGATTTGGTGAACCAGGATAACTCTCTTGTGTTATTCTTCTCTCTCTCTCTCTCCCTCTCTCTCTCTCTCTCTCTCTTTCTCTCTTATTTATTACACAATATACACACACAATCACACACTTTTATATTTATCTCTAGAACATTCTGGTCCTAATTAATCTAAACCAAATTAATCCAGAGTTCTCTGATCCTAAAGTAATTCTTACTCTATTAACTAATTAAACTGCATCCAGAACATTCTGGTCCAAGATAAAACAAATGCATAATATTTAACTAAAGTTTAAATTCAGTCTATATTATTGTTTTATTATTCTGCCTTTATATTTCTCCAGAATAATCTAGTCCTTGCTAAATTAACTTTATAATTCTACTTAATATCATTTTTCTTATTCAACTTATATTATCTATCTCCAGAATAATCTGGTCCTTTAAATTTAAATTAATTATTTATCTCTTGAACTAATATTAACCAAGAATTTTCTTGAGTATATAAAACCTATGTTGGAACAAAATGTGTTTCGCATACACTACCATTAGAGTTTTTGATGATAACAAGGTATTAAAAATTATCAATTGGATATGCTAATATTTGTTCAAGTGTACAAGACCATAGACAAAGTTTTTGATATATTATAAGGTTCTGAAAGAACAAAAGAGAACAAAGGAATCAACAAGAATAAAGCTTGAAGCATCTGAAGAAAAGTGCATCTGAAGTATAAGTGCTCCTGAAGTGATGACGTCATCAGAAGCATCTCATCAGAAGCAAGATCACCAGAAGTTGAAGTTCATCAGAGATGAGAGACATAAAGCTTCAAAGGCTGGGTAATGGATTTAATCTCGTCCAGCATTGCAGAAGACTAAAAGAGTGTAAAAACGACTTTTGTGAAGGAATTTGAAAGTATTGGATGCTTGTTCTATCAAGAGCGTTTACAAAGAACAATTTTACGAATTGTACAACCACTTCCTCCATTACTCTGTTCGTGTCTCTGCAACAAGACAAGAATAACAGGTATTTCTGCAGTTTTCTTCCTTCAAACTAGGAATGCATTTGAAATTGATCCTTCATAGGACAACAACCATATCATGCAAAAGATCATTGGTGATTTTCAACAAGCTTCAAACGACTCTTTATTGTGCTGGCAATTTTTCAACGTATCTTTCACACCTCTATATAAAGGAGTGAAGACCTACTAGTTGGATATACAGACACACACAAAAACAAGACTCATACAACAATTCAAAGTCCAAAACTCTGTTATTGTTCTGCATCTAAAGTCACTTAGACTTTCTTATCAAAGTTCATATCTTAGAAATTCCAAAGTCTTAAGAGTCTGTATCTGATTTGTATTGTGAACACCACTGGTTTTATATCAAGTGTTCAAACTCAAACAAACTTCTTTGTAATTCTGTTTGATTAGAAGTCTCTTGCTTGTGTGCTTGAGCAATAGAAGTCTCTTGCAGTTGTTCTTGAGCATTGGAAGTCTCTTGACTATGTTCAGGAGCATAGGAAATCTCTTGCAGTTGTGCTTGAGTAATTTGAAGTCTCGTGCTAGTTGTAGCATTGAGCAGTTGTAATTTGATATTACATTTTAGTGAACTCTCCTTGGAAGTGCAAGGGGGACAAGACTACTTCCAGTTTGTGGAAGGAACCTGTATAATTGCTTTGTTTCTTTCCCCTCTCTCTCTCTCTCTCTCTCTCTCTCTCTCTATTTTATCCGCTGCATTTAGATTCTGATTATCACTTCAGAAGCTGAACTCTATCTTCTTCTGATTAGTGACCTCAGTAGGAGAAAACGAAGAAAAAGTAAACACAATTCAACCCCCGTTCTTGTGTTTTTCTCACCTTCAACCTATTTAAAGTTGCAGGAATAATTTAAAAAGGGTCACAATTCAAACTCCCCCTTCCTTGTGACGCTTATTGCTACTTCACTTATGATGTCTGACAGTGGTTATCGGACCCATCCGATGGCTACTCTGTTCGTGGGGTGTATGCTATGCTCACAACTTAGGAGATACCTCAGGTTTTGCAGAATGCCAATCTAATTTGGCATAATCATGTCCCCTTAAAGGTGTCTATTTTTGCTTGGCGGCTGCTCCGTGATCGCCTGCCTACCAAGTCAAATTTGGCGTCGCGGGGTGTTATTGATGTAGAGGTGTGTCAATGTGTTTCTAGTTGCGGCCAGGTGGAGGATGCTCGTCATTTGTTTCTGTTGTGCTCGTGCTTCAGGGCATTATGGCCTTTAGTGCGGTCCTGGATTGGTTTTGATGGTGTAGACCATAATGAGATTTATTACCACTTTATTCAGTTTACTAATTCTACAGGTGGTTTGAAATCACGATGTTCCTTTCTTCAACTCATTTGGCTTCTTATTGTTTGGGTTTAATGGAATGAAAGAAATGCTAGATTATTTAGACAGTAAGAATGCTCTTTAGTGCAGCTACTAGACAAAGTAAAATATCACTCTTTGTGGTGGTTGAAAGCCAAAAAGGTTATTTCTGTTTTTGGTGAACATATGTGGTGGTCTAGTCCTTTGTTGTGTTTAGGCATTGGATAGACTCTTTTTGTATGTTTTGTGAACTACTTCTCTTCTAGTAGTCTTTTCGGAACACCTTGTGTTGTGGAGACTACTATTGCAGTGTTAATATAATCCATTTTTGCTTGTTCAAAAAAAATAAATTTGTCATAGGTTCAAGGACTGGTTCTATTACAACATGAGAAACCATTTCAGGTTTAGGCAAATGGATGGCTTTTGATGTAGGTTCAGTCATTGTTTCAGAGGTTTGATTATTTGTCTTTGAGAACAAATAACCTTCGAGAAGGTGGGGTGCAATAACTAGAGGATGAACAATTAATCACCACCTTTTTTTTGTATAGCATAACCGATGAGAATTTGAGCCAAATATTCAATCCACTATTCTATTATAATTCTTTCTATATTGAGTGTTCTATGTAAATGTTATTTTTGCTTGAATTTGCGTCCGTTCTTTATGGACTATCAATCATGTTATACTACACGAGTCAATTTATTTTGGTCCCTTGAGCCTTTCAAGCCACCCTTATTACTATCATCCTTTGCTAACCCCTTTGAGCCTCCACGCAATAATATTTTTTTGTTGCTACTAAGTGACGAGTCAAGTCACAAGTTTTGAACCTTAATGTCGTCTATTTGATTTTTCTTGGAGTTAGATATAATATTTTAAATAACTTGGTATGATTTGAAACTAAATTTTAAATTTGGGTTTGCTCTTTGGAATTAGCAACATTTTAAGTTTAGGGTGGGGTACCAGTGGAACTTGTTTATCAAAAATGAAATAAAAATGTAGATAAAACTATACAAAAATATGGGTCTACAAAAAATAATAGTAAAAGAAAAAAATCGAGAGCCAAAAACATAAAAAAATTTAGTCTCTTAAAAAAAGTATCCATCTTAAAAAATTAAAGATAAAAAGTTCTACTTAGTACCCATCTTGTTTTGGTTTAAGGAAGGAAAGATGATTAAACTTCAATGTTTAGTAGAAATCTGTTGAAAATCTAACTCCAAGTTGTTTTATTAACCTACTTTCTCAAATATATCCCACCTTAACCTATGTCACGTTATAAACCTAAAAGACCTAAAAGTGTGTAAATAGTATAATCTTGAATGTCTATTTATAATTGTTTCAAATTTATAGCAAAGTACATTCATGTGACGACTAGAGTGAGCAAAAGTCGTGGCCAGTCCTATTGACTTTAGGAGATGCATTCATGTATCTTGGAAAAGAGTGTGGCTGAGAGTGTGAACTATCTTCTCTAAGCATGTCCCGCTTCCATGGAAGTGGTAAGTTATTCAAGTCTTTAAATGGGACGAGATGATCATATAAGCAACCTCTTCGAAAAGGTATGCTTTTCGGGAAATAACTGCTTTTTGCTACTATTTGTTGGAAAACCCTAGTTTTAAGGCCCAAACTCAGGTGGAAAGATAGCGTATAAATACAATTCATCTCATTCATATTTTTTTCATTCAAAACCAAGCGGTTCAAGAGGAAGGCAAGCCCTATGAGCTTCAAGAGAGCAGTCTCTCTCCTCACTATAAGTCTCTATGCTATGTTTTATTTCTTTTGTAATTTAACCTTAGTTACCATGAGTAACTAAGCCCTAGTGGGTAGGGTTCTAAGATGAACCTCTATTTTTGGACAATCTACATTCCTAAAGGCTTAGGTGCCTGCAAGAAGGCTCCCTGAAGCTCGGGCGTGTCCCTCCGAGAGGCACCGCCTTCTAGCAAGCATATGAAAGTACAATACAACTTATATGAACAATCAACCTTATAGATTCATCATTTTGCCTTGTCCCTGGGGGGCTGTGGACCGTTAATATATTCCTAAGGGCCTGAAAGCCCTCTAGAAAGGTCACACCCTCCAAAAGGGCTCTTGAGGACTATGCGGCCCTTCTAGAGGCGCCACCTTAGTCAGCGTCTAGAAGCAAGTGAAAAGACCTAAAGCTCAGCTTCCTTAGAGCTTAAGTCACGCCATAACCAGCCTATGAAGGGCTATAAATACCACTTTCGGGATCATTCTCAAGACATGACCAATACAGTATTAAACACTAATATCTGATATTGTACTCACTGCAAGTACACTATTACTATTGAAGACTTTTAGTATTACTATGGAAGAAGAGCCTAGTATAATTAGGGCCCAGGTGTATTCTAATTGGCCAAATTAATATAGTTTTCTCGATTTTCAAAAAAAAAAAAGTTGTACTAACAACTCATGGAGATGAATTACTCAAGGGAATCAATTGTTAACCATTTCAGTTTAGCAACCCTTACCAACAAGGATGGGAAACACCATATCCTACACATTGGAAAACCTAGACGAGGAAGAAGATAAGGAAAAACTAGAAGAAATGGTTGAACACCATATCCTACACATTGGAGTGGAGCATTATGGATGTTGCATTCTTATTCCTTCTTCTCCGAACAACATTTCTAATTACTTTCAGGGACGGCCCTAGGGCATAGGCCGCGAGTGCAACGGCCTAGGACCCTTGCCGGTAGGGGGCCCAATTTTTTTTTTGAGGTGGGGGTGTATATAGAAATATTTGGATTTGGGGGGGTGTATATAGCAAAATACTCTGAAAAGGCCCAAACTTTGACATGATATAGGAATGGGCTGAAATTTGTTAATGTTTTTGACCCTTTTAGTGAGATTTGCTATATATATCCCATGCAACACAAAAATTTCTATATAACCCTCCTATAAAAAAATTGGTTGTTCTTAATAATATGCTCGAAAATTTATTATCGAAGAATTCAAAAAAATTGGTTGTTCTTAATAAATGCTCGAAAATTGGTTGTTCTTAAAAATTCAAAAAAATTTCCAAACAATAAATTTTACAACCGACAAAAAATAATTAAAAAAAGCATCTAAATCTAAATTGTTTAAAAGTTTGTAGTCTCAGAAAATTTTAAATCCAGTCTTCAAACACACTATTAATGCTGCCCTTGCTGTATGGGGGAAGGAAATGAAAAAGACTTTGATGACGATCTTGGTTTTGAACCAAACCACATGAATGTGGACTCTATTTCCTCAAAAAAAAGAAAAAAAAGAATGTGGACTCTATTGTGGTCAAACACTACTTTATTTTGATCCATTCCATTTCCATGCGGCCACCCTTCAATAGTTTTCATGCATTCATGGGATATAAGTTTGTTAGCTTTAACACGATATTGTTGACTATTTTTTTAATAAGCAAAACATGATTTTTGACATAATTAGTGGTTATAATTTCACCTTTAAAATGAATAAATGAGAAATAAGTTCGAACACATGCTTTAAATATTCCAATTCATTGTCTCTATCAAATGAATTATGATATGGAAACTCTTGCCATCTATTTTATGTCTCTGTCCAAAGAAAGCGATCCAGATGTCCAAAATGAAATGAATTCATAAGTGATCAGCAACATTAACGGTTGAGATTAACGCAAGATGGAAAACATGAGAGAGATAGCAAGAGACAAAATGTTTCCGACTTTTGGGGTTTTTTTTTCCTACTATAAATATCTCAAATTATATTGAATGAAGATTTTTGAGGGATTGTATAAATTCTTCAAATTTAATTTATATCGTTAAAATACTCTGAATATTTAAAATATAATAATCTTCTGTATTTATTTATCATTATAAAACCTTAGCCGTCATCATTTTTTTCTTCTTCTTGATCTATTCGAATTGTTTTTGTTTCTTTCTTAGTTAAATAAGTGATTTTCACTTATTATTAATCTTATTTTTTATTTTTGTAATTTTGGTATCTTTGCACGATTCTATTTATTTTGATTTTCCGTCTTTATGTAGTGTGTTTTTTATTTCCCGTTTTAGTGTGATGTTTATTTGATTCTGGTTGAAAAATTAACTTTGAGTAAGTGCAGATTCAATCAATGACTTTGACGTCGTCAACGTTGCAGATTTAGAGACATGGATATTCCGAATACTTGAATATAATCATATTATTTGTACACATATACTGTGTTATTTTATGCTATTAACATTGATATTGTGAGTTTTTTCACCGATTCATCATTTTTTGTTTTCAAAGACATTAAATTTGTATTGTATCGATGTACTCTATCAATTTGAATAAATGAATAGCGTTTATTTTTATCAATTTTTTATCATTATCTATAAAAACACTCTTTTAAATTTTTACAAGGATTTCTCTATTTTTCCATATTCTCCTATGCTTTAAAGTCCTATCCCATCTCCCTCTCCAAATCACTGCCTGAATCTAAAAGTGTTTGAATGAGGTAATTAATTATTTTTTATATTTATAAGTTATAATTATAAACAATTCAAATAATTGAATTGAATTGTCTTAATTTTCAAATAATTTGTCTCAAAAGTATTAACTATACTTTAGTAGAAATTGCCTTCATATATTTGACTAAAAATATATTATTACTTTACAGTGCCAGGTTATTGACGACTCTACCGCGAAGTTGATAAGTCTTGGTGGAAATTACCAATCAGGTGAGTTTCACACTCAATAATATATATTGGCATGTGAACAAAGCTATTTTGATTGGAATTTGCATTTCTAAAAAAACACACTCATCCATTTTTTCTTCACTTCTTCCAAAATAGCAAAAGAGTTTTTATATCACATTCATCATCAAATCAAATCAACAACAAATACACAAATTATGAGTTTCTTCTTTTTCTCTCTATTTTCACTCCTTTTGCTCTTTCCTCTTTGTTTTATTTCATTTACTCTAGGAGCCACTTTACAAGAAGATGAAGGTACATAATAACAATGAATTTTACCCATTAATTTTGCATGTTGTTGTTCTAATCTTTTTGTGTATTTATTTATTTCAGTGGAAGCTCTGAAAGACATAGGTAAAACACTTGGGAAGAATGATTGGGACTTCAGTGTAGATCCATGTAGTGGAAAGAATAACTGGATATCTTCAACTCAATTACAGGGTTCTGAAAATGCTGTTACTTGCAATTGCTCTTTTCAAAATAACACTCTCTGCCATGTTGTTAGCGTGTACGCATACTCTTCTTCTTTCATTTACTTTTTTTTTTTTAATGTTTCTTG
>Ga0228711_1012910_pt1 | contig 10036 bp, 3 predicted proteins | sample MedpolnodulmetaG_2_FD_177996 | JGI IMG/M metagenome (GOLD analysis project Ga0228711, IMG submission 177996) | Root nodule microbial communities from Medicago polymorpha collected in Santa Monica, California, United States - brown nodules | ecosystem: Host-associated > Plants > Roots > Nodule...
AATTCATTCTTGCAAGGCTTCCATGACAATGAGAAGCTAAATCTTCATTGTTGGGATTAGAGGTACTTGATCTAAGCTTATCATGTAATCAATTGATCTATAAATGTATGGTTCTAGCATTTGATATGATATTGAGATTATTCTTGCAATTTATTGTCTATGTTTTGATTTAATTGTGATTGAAAAATACTATTGAATCTAGGTTTAAGATAATCATCTATCAAACATAAATTCTAGACATGGAATTGATGTTTAGATAACCACTCTTTGTATCCAATTTTAATGCTTTTCTATCATTCAAGAGATTGAGAAATCATCGATTGAATGATAGGAATGACTCTTGGATCGTTTAATGGTGCGAGACATCGACGATTAAACGATACAATTAAAGTCATCATATTATTTGGACACGAATGATATTGACGAGGGATACGTGGTAATATCAAATGATAGCTAGAATCCATGCATGATCATTAGGTTACGTGTGACGCTTGATTAAGGAACCCTAATCCTAACAAGTTTTACGCCCTATCAATCTCAAGTCTTAACTTTATAACGTAGATATTTAGATTGTAAACAAACAAACAAACTACTTTATTGACTTAAAATGATAATCGATGTCGAACAATCCAGGATATCGCACTAGTCCCTGAGGAGACAATACATAAATACTTACTTTTGATATACGTAAATATGCTACATCAGTGTTCGTGATTGTACTTTCTCCACTTTGTTATGGCACCACTTAGGTTTCACTAATTCTGATTTTTTTTTTCTCTTCTATGGATGCTTACGAATGGCTTAGAAGGGGAGCTAAGGGTTCCTAGGCTAACCTTTTTTCTACTGGAGTTTGGTGGTCTTGGCGGCATCGAAATCTTATGTGTTTGGGTGGTGGAACTTGGTCTTTACAACGCCTAACTTGAAACATAAAAAATTATATTGAGAGCATTGTAATCAACTTTTCTTCTTCTTCTTATGCTGTTACGACTAACAGGTACATCAGATGGAAGAATAATAATTTTACAGGTGTTATTCTTAATGTGGATAGTAGCTACCATGGTACTTCTGTCAGAACCGGATTTGTTGGGGTCTTGCGTAATGACACAGGTTTATTCCTTGTGGGCTTCTCTGGTTTTATTCCAGGTTTAGATGACATCCTGCTAGGTGAGATTTCTTCTATCTATCACGCGCTAATCACGGCTTTGTTCAGATGCACAACTTGCTTGCCATTCTAACTCTCTTAATTGCATCAACCTTATTAGTGGTCCCATTGAGAGATACCATATCTATGTTGTTCTCATCCAAGACATAAAACAAGTGCTTCAACAAACCAATGTTACAATTTCTCACACTCTTAGAGAGGGGAACCATTGTGCAGACTACATGGCAAACTTGGAGCTACTTCTGATGTGGAACTTCTTCGTCATGATGTCCCCCCTGCTGGTCTTGTTAATCTTCTAAGTAGCCATGCAGCTAGCACTTTGTTCCTTAGGGAGTAGCTAGCGTGTTTTTTTCTTTTCTGTTTTGTTTTTCTTTCCTTTATCTTTGTAACCTCAAATATGACATTTGAATGATTTTTTAATTGATTTTGATTTTGTGTATTTTTAGTTAGAATTAATTTTGGAAATGATTGAATGAACAAATTTATTTTTATTTTACATGTGATTGATTGAATGAATGAATGTAGTGGTAGCCAACAATTGGAAATGATAAAAATGCATGTTTAAGTGCTTAAAAAAATAGCAATTCTATCAAGAATTGTTGTTCTGTCAGCATACCTGAAATTAGCTGTAGTTAACTGTTGTTGGGGTCAGCGATAGTTAAATATCGTTGGCTCAATGAAAGTTAACTATCGTTGGTATCGAGCGGCAGTTAACTGCTGCTGGGGTTAATAGGGTAAATTTCAGGTGTGAAAATGTGCAATTTTCAAATGGCTTATAACCAAAGTTAAACTAGGAAGTTTACTTCTTTTTCCATCTTATTATCTTCTCAAGTGCCTTATTTTATTTTGAAGCCCTAGCCGCGTGAATACAGAATGAGCAGCCATAGCTGCGTTTTCAGTTTTTAAATTACATGGCAAAAAAACGGGCTTTAAATGTATCGGGCCGAAAAACCAAAGTTGTCTCGAAATTCATTATTTAAAATAACGTTTGGAACAAAGCGCAATTATTTGACTCCTTTGAGCTCAGGACTGAGTTCTGGCCTCAAAATGAAAGTTGTAAAATTTTCTGTTAGCTTTCCAACGTATGTTCGCGGGCCTCAATCCGATGAATGCAGCTCCAGTTATGCCCTGCGCGATGAAAGGTGTCAAATTACTGTTTATTCAGAAAATAAGTAGCGAAAATAAAATAAATGCAAAACTAAACTAACTTAGAAAACACATTAAAAACACTAAAAATAAAGGGAGAAATCATAGAACTGCCATAGCATAAGATAGAAGAAAGTACATTAAAAATGTACTGATCAGGCACTCCCGTGCTCGTCTGTCTGTTGGAGAAATTTTGTAAAAAATAATTAAAAACAATTAAACCTTACGAATTACGATAGAATAGCTGGCGTATGTCAAGCCTTGAAGAAAATGATTTGATAATGAAGCCCCAAGTCTCCTGCCCAAACAATAGTCCATTTTTATGCAGAATTTAATTTTCTTTGAAATTGGACAAAATCTATATGGTGGTAGTACATGTAAAGAACAAAAACAATTATAAAGAGTAGGTGTGCAACAAAAAGAATAAGCATCATTAGCAAATAGAAATACAATAAGAAGTAAGTAAAATTAAAGTACAACAATATGAAGGAGCAAAGCCTAAAATCAATATCAACAATCCAAGGAATAGTCAACATTGTAACAAATAAACAAAAACAAAAGTATTGGATAAATATAGCATAAGAATACCATGTTGCCGCTTAATCAAGTTTAAACCTTTGTTACAGTCAAACTGACTAAAAGGGAAGAAAAAAAAAAAGGATCCCCAACACTTGCTATGTCTCATTTTGTTCGGATAGTTTCAACTTCTCTTATAAATTTTACTCTTATTTTTCATTTAGCCAAGTTTAGATAGAGTCCAAAACAAATCCAAAAATTGAATAATCAGATTCTTACAAACTTTTAATAAAAAAAGCTTTTGCAGTTGAACAAATAAAAATAAAAGAGGGAAAAAATACCTCAATTGCCATGCAAATCCTCCACCACATGCTTCTCTTTGAAACAATAGTTGAAAAAGAAAAATGAGAACCGACCTATAACACAAATGAAGAAGTAAAAAAGGAAGACGAATAGAAGTAAAAAAATAAAATTAAAGGTTCAAAAAGGACAGCAGACCTTATTTTCATGTGGTGGCTATCCGACGCCGTGGTGGTCAATCCTTGCGTGCACCTTGATCCCCCGCGCATAACTTCCATTGCATTGATGTATTTACTGCTAGTCAAGGATTGCCACCGCATGTTTTTCCTTTTCCCATCTATATACAACGTCTTTAGTTTCTTATGTTTTATCTTCCTAATGAGAAAAAGTTAATTTTTTGTAATATTATTTCTAATGAAAAGAAGTTAATTTTTTGTAATATTATATATGAACTCAAACCAGGTATGAACCCAACATTGCAAGAAACATTATTGGATATAAACAAAAAAACTGCGTACATATTCCATGTAAATGTCCACATAAATACCATATAAATACAATTTGCACACAAATTCACCCATAATCAAGGTGTAAAATAATTTCCGATGAAACCATATATGAGACTATATTGATGTACTATGTTTAAAGTTAATAAAAGAACATGATTCAAAACAACATTACGAACCTTATCAGAAGGTTCCTGTAAGGTAACATGGTCACCCCATTCTCCAGATCTGCATAAGGTCGAAGAGAAGTTAGGTTGAATCAATGCACTAACCTTAGCAACTATGGGATGATATGTAATAATATCGCCCGTCCTTTGCTTGTTCAAAAAATATCATCCACTCTTGTCAATCTTATATTTTTCTTGACCCGTTTTTATATGTCAAATTAATGCACACGGTAATAAAGAAATTACTACATGCACAATAGTTAAACTCGTAAAAAATGATGCCAAATCATGCCATTGGAGTCAAGGAGAATGGTGCATTATCAATCTTCCTGCCATCATCATCAACATTCTCTCTGCATAATTTTTAAGTTCCCTTTGATAAATAAATAGATGGAAAGAGTGGATAAAAACATGTTACACTAACCATTGATTATTGGAACATAAGTAAATTGCATTGAATCTTACCGCGGACAGCTCTATGCTTTTGATAATGCTGGACCATTCTATGTTATAGTGACTTAAGACGAAAAATCAAGGAATTAAATAAGCAATAAAATATATACACGAACCATAAGGTTAATTACCACCATCTTAAAAGATGAGAAAGAACACAAGAGGCACTTAAAAGATGCAGCTCATAGGAAATGTTATTGGAAAAATATTGGTGGATACCCTTTTATTTGTTGCACTTTTATACCACTGCCATGTGGCATTAAGGGATAGTTTAGTCATTTTACCTCACCATCACTCTTCTTCTCTCAAAACAAAGGATCTGGATCCTCAGCAGCTGAAATCTATGCAGCTCTGTTATTGGCCGTTAGATCAATCCATTGGTTGATATTACAAATTAAAAATAAATCGATTGAACACGTAATAAAATGATGTTGAAGGTTTTACGTCTTTTCCACATTCAAGTACTCGATCTCACACACTAATTTCTTTAGATTCGATCTTCAAACTAAATGATGGTTCTATTTTACAGATTTGGTATCTTATATGCCAATGAACATGAACAATTTGACTAAACAATAAATAGGGTAAAATTCTTGAACAATTTACTTATAGAAAAAGCAAAATTAGTGAGGAAAATTAGTGACGGAAAAAATGGAATTCCTCACAAATTCCTTAGTCGTAAAATTTAGTGACGGAATTAGAAAGGGATTTCACGTTTTCCCTCACTAAATATCCCTCACTAATTTTTGTTTTTTTAGTAGTGTTCCTGAATCTTTTGGTTTGTATTCCTCCTAATTCATCTTTTAGAAATTTGTGAAATCATAATGTAAAACCAAAACCACACAGGTGGAAAAATGAAATTAAATTTGAAGCGTGTATTTGTCTCTGCCAGGGAGGTGATTTTGCTTATCTTGTGTTACTAAAGAAACGAAAGCTGACGACATTAAGATGGAGTGTTAAGAAAGTACATGTGGCTTGCCCTAACACTTAATTATTAAGTGAATCCACATGTGTGAGTTAATCATTATAAACACTTAATATTGTGCCAAGTTACATTTTGTGATTGGAGATAAATGATTGTAGAAAAATCCGCACACTCTAATTCCAAATTCCCAAGACTATATCATTAAAAACATGGTACCGAATAGAATCAAAACCTAAGATATTAAAAGGAACACACTCTAAATTCTCAAGTCAATATCACTAAACCAACTGAAGTGGTTGTTTACGAATAATATATATCATACTTTATTTAGTTTATCAAACATATATAATAGAACTATTTAGTAACTAATGATGTGGGATTCACTTTGTGATTTTTCCTAGATAATTTTTTATTTCATATATTTGAAATTCGAATGTAAAACAAGACAATTTACATTGTACACTCGAAAATTCGAGTCTACCAGTACATGTGTTGGCGATATAATACTTTTATTTTTGAAGAAGGTTGGCGATATAATACTTATTCTATTTTGTATATTTTTTTTAATAAGCAATATGTTGTTTTATTTTAATTTCAAAAGGTCTCTTTATAAAATTTGTTTTAAACCTCTTGACATGTTGAGCCGGCTCTGAATTTTTATTACACATATAGGTGAATATTGATTATTCTTTACGATAAACGTAAATAATTCAATATGATTCTTATAAACAATGAAATGATATTTCATCAAATATAAAATTCAAACAAATAATCTTTTATTTTAAAAAACGATAGTTAATTGATTGGTTTAAAAAGTAATTGTATAGAAAACTCTAACAAATATAAAAGTCGACAAATAATTGTTTTATTGCCGGCATAATATAGAAGCTTCCGTAAAGAGAACTGCGCTTGGACTTTGTCAGGCCTCATAAACTACACTCCGTTAGCACTGCTTATGACTACATCATATTTTGGAGTAGAGTGTTACTTTTTCCACCCAGCTGCCTTCTCGCGCGCCCTGTAAAATTTCCAAAAATATCCTTGGTTCAGATTTTGTTTTCCGAATCAGATTGTTAAAGTTTCCGGAAAATAAAATCCGGACAAATACGATATGAATATTTTGTGTCTTTCTTTGATGTCAAGGGTCTTTGCTGACCGTTATACGACCCCCGCATAAGCTACAATGCAATTGCAGGGGTCGTATGAGCGGTCAACAATGACCATGACACCACAAACACTCATAAAACCTACCTAAAAAACTAAAATAAATTGAAGAAAATGTAAGAAAGGAGGTGAAGAAGAATGAAGGAAAATGTTGAAGATCCAAGCCTTTTTATAGCCTTAAATAAGTCATAGGTCTTAATTACAGTCAAATAAAATGTGTTCCACATTTAAAACCGTCAAAAAATGCATTCAAACTCCACTAACTGGTCTAACCTTTGGTGAAACATCACCGGCCAAAATGTTACTGAGGGTTTTCGGATTATACAATCTGGAAAGCATGAAGCTGATCCGGATTATAAAATCTGAACTGCAGCAAACCCTTTTTTTGGATCGTTTTCATTGCGAATGCCTGAAAAATAATAGAACAAAGGTACATAACATAAATAGAAGCAACATAAGACAAATAAACAGTTTAAAAAAAACATAATAACAGAAATGTTGAATCTTTTGGGAAGATGTTTTCAAGAGGATTTCTTTGAGTTCGATCTTGTTGCCTTCCAAATGACATATTCATCTGACAGGCAGCAGGACCGAACTCATAGAAACCTCTTGATATTTTTGATTATCTATCTATCAAGGAGGCATCAAGGAGTATCTATATATTTTTGGCAACATGTTGAGAATCTTCATCATGCTGTTATATAGAGTGTTGGGTATTTGTATGTTGGCTTCACTTTTGCTAAAACAAATATTCATACATGATGTTGGATAATATGTTCCAACATCCTGGCACGGTTTAGTGTGCCCTGTTTGTGTGGCTTGCTTTTCGCAAGCTTTATCTTTTTAAGGAAACCACGCATTCTCTCTTGTTCACCAAGTAACGTATTTTTGTCCAGAATCAGTTGGGTGATTTGTTCCTAAAGTATAGACAATATTTTAGGAAGCTTTGGTGGTGTTTTGGTAGTTCCTAAAAATGTTCCTACTTTTTAGGAGTTGCTACTTTTGTTACTTGTAAAGTGGATCTGCTCAAGGATCTACCGTGTTTTGTTCTGAAGCCCAACAAGACTATTTGACCCGCATTGCTTCAGTATTTATACAAGACTTCAAGACCTAATTATTTATTCAAGCCGTCATTCTAAAAAGTCTAGTTTTAGGGTTTTGAGTCTTGTGTGTGTCTACTCTTGTATTGTGTTGATGCAAGTTTAGTACTGTTTTTATTGTGAGCCTTTCTTGCATCATCTTGATACATGCGAAGGACTCTTTATTGAGTTGTAAACCCGTTGTTCTACACCAAAGCTTTTAAGCAAGATCGTAGTTGTTTTGTTTGAAAGTGACTTCATCTTTTGTTATTGTTTTGAGTCTGATAGATCATAGGGGCTGTGATTGACTATAGGATAGTGAGATGGGATCTCAGATCTAGGAGGTCCTACGTTGAAATCTAGATGGGTAGGTCCTAGGCCTTTAGTGTAAACGAGGAGTTTGCTGAGAGTTATAGAATACGGACTACACTAGTGGATTTCCTTCCTGGCTTGGTAGCCCCAGAGTAGGTGTGTTTGTCACCGAACTAGGTCAACAAACTGTCTTGTGCCATTTACTTTTATGTTCTTTATTTTCCTTGTTAATTTTTGTTTACTGCTAGCACGATGTTCTAAACTTCACACTTAACATCTGTATTCTGTGTTTGATGTTGCAACATCGTGTAAAACATCTGAAAGTTAGTGCGCCAGAATTTCAATCCGGATTCTAAAATCTGAACCAACACTCACATACACAAAGTCCCAAGTTTCCTTTGGTCCACGCCATAATCGTATTTTTCCGGAATATGAAATCCGGATTATACATTCTGAACTGCACCAGAAGATTTGGCCGGTGGTCTGCACCACAAACAAAACGTTTTTGGATGGTGGGCAAGTCAAAAAAACGTGTTTTTACACGTTTTTTGCTTGTAATTATGGCTTCCGCACATTTTTTTACCCTCCATCCCCTATAAATGGCCTTCATTTTCTTAAAAATACTCACACCTTCTTCTTTCTCCTCTTCTCTTCTTCTACAACGATGTGTTTCCATCGTTGTTTTTTTTTGAAATGAGTTGTTTTCATCTTTTTGTCTTTTTTATTTCTATTTTATATGTTTATTTACATTTATAGAACGAATTTCAAAGCTTAAAAATGAAAAAGTTCTGGAAAAAGGTCATTCCAGATTTCGAAATTCGGATAAATCTGGTAAATTATAACAATTCAATCCGAAAAGCGAAATCCGGACCAAGGATAATTTTGGAAAAAAAATAGGACGCGCGAGGAAAGCCACGGGGTGGGAAAATTAAAACCCTAACTATTAATATGAGATTCGAGAGCTTCTTTGTACATCCCTACACCCACTGACCCACACCCCCACCCTATTATTTTTTAAAACTACACCCCCTTTGAAGGTACAATTTCAAATAGGAAAAGAAACACGGTTTTTTTTTTCCTTCAAATTTATCCATCCCAAATATAAGTGAATCGTGGGAAGAAAAAAAAACTATCAAATTGGGGAATCTGGGGAGCGTCGAAAGCGAACTAAACGTTCAAAAACATAAATGATTTAGACACCACATCTTCACCTAAAACATTAAGGTATTAAGTATATGTGTCTCCTCTTTTACATATCCAACGTTTCCAACAATTTTGTAGATCATTCAACAAAAGCACTAGACATTAAAAAAATGAGTTTTGATATTTTTGATTTCTCAAAAAAAAAAAAATAGAGATCTTCATTTATTAGAGAAATAAACACAATCACACAAATGTCAGATTGGTATGATATTTTATTTTTAACAAGATGTGGTCTTTCTCCTAACCTAAATAAAGCCTTTCGTACTAGAGAAAGAGAATTTGTACCCCAAAAAAGCAGTGTACTAAGGTAAGGAAAGAGAAGAATCTCACTTCAAAAATAGAGAGTATAGAATGGAAGTACATTACAACGTCAACATGCAAAGTGAGGATTTGTGATTCTAAATCTTAGGAGATTAGCTCATCATCTGCCATAAATTTGGCAGGTGTGAAGTTGCTTCATGCTTTGAACTTTTCCATGGTATCTTTATTTAATTACCCAGAAATTTCTTATATGATGACGTATTAGTGCTATGCATATTTTATTTTATTTTAGTGAAGTGTTATGCATATTATTATTGCTTTGCAATTCGTACGCTTTTATCTACAAATTATACTTGGCCATTTTTAGTAAAGAAACATATTCTTCAACAGGCAATTATAAAAATTAATTTTTCTATTTTATAGAGAAGTGAATATAAAGCATTTTCTATGTGTTTTTTGTGTCAAAGTTTTCTCGCTTTATTATAAAAAATAGGCTTAAATGCAGTTTTACCCCCCCTATTTTGATTGAATTTGAATTTTGCCCCCCCCCTATTTTAAAACTCGGAATTTTACCCCCTCTATTTTGATTGAATCAAGATTTTACCCCCCTTATTTTAAAACTGAGAATTTTACCCTCTCTATTTTACGTTTTTCAGGATTTTGCCCCCCTATTTTAAAATAAAGAACCAAAAAATACTAGAAAAATAAAGAAACTATTACAAAATATTAATTCGGTAGAAAAATAAAAAGAAAACAAGAAAACGCAAAAAAATAAAATATAAAAACAATGAAAATACAAGAAAAAATTCAATTAAAAATACATGAAAAAACTAGTTTGCACC
>Ga0228711_1012911_pt1 | contig 10035 bp, 4 predicted proteins | sample MedpolnodulmetaG_2_FD_177996 | JGI IMG/M metagenome (GOLD analysis project Ga0228711, IMG submission 177996) | Root nodule microbial communities from Medicago polymorpha collected in Santa Monica, California, United States - brown nodules | ecosystem: Host-associated > Plants > Roots > Nodule...
ATATATCTTTTATTTTTACACGAACACTATCACACACATTAATATTTATTTATCTCCAGAATATTCTGGTCCTAATTAATCACAACCAAATTAATCCAGAGTTCTCTGGTCCTTAAATAACCATTAATATTGTTTTATCATTCAGCTTAATAATTAATTATAATTGCTTTATATTTATCCAGAGTTCTCTGGTCCTTAATTAACCATAACATTATTTTATCATCCAGCTTAAATAATTAATATTATAACTGTTATCCAGAACATTTTGGTCCTAATATAACTGCTTAATATTTATATTCTTCCAGAGTTCTCTGGTCCTTGGTAATTATTAATATTGTTTTATTATGTTAGTCTCTTTATTAATTATATAATTATTATCCAGAATATTATGGTCCTTAGTAAAACTGCTTAATTATTTAAACCTTACTCTATCCAGAATATTATGGTCCTTGATAAAACAACTGTTTAAATATCTAAATATTTTATAATCTTCTTTTATCTAAAATTTACCAAAAAATTTCTTGAGTACATAAACTTGTTAAGTTTCAAGATTAAATTTAAAAAGGGTCACAATTTAAACCCCTCCCCTTTCTTGTGACTATTTCTTCCACTTCAATTGGCATCAGAGCGCTGCCTCTAAGGGTTTAGCACTTAACAGTGCTAGAGGAAAAGATTCGGGAAGAAGTGATGTTAAAATTTGCAAATCAAAGTTCATGCCATATATGGAACAAGTATATATATGTCAAAACTAAATGTCCTCTAAACAAAAAAGAACAAAAAAGATTCATTTACAAAAACAAATCTACGATGGAAACTCGAGTTAACTTTGATAACTCAAAAATAGAAGAAGAAATCAACATGTGTCTAATGACAAGCAACAAAAATGAAAAGGTAACAACTTTTGAACCTTGTCCTTTATGCACACAAATGGAAGATGATTTTGATAATCTTTTAAATGATTCAAATGTTCTATCTGAGAAATGTATTTTATTAAAATAATAACTTTTTGAGATAAATAAAGAAAAGGAGAAACTACAAATCTTGAATGATAAATATTTTCAAACTATTCAAGAATTACAGAAATCTCATTTTAGAATGTCTGAACAACAAAAGGTTCTCAACAAGAAAAATCTCAAAAATCATCTTTCGGAATGTTCTGGAACTCAAGACGAAGATATCATTTTAAAAATAGAAGTTGATAAATTGAAAAATGATTTAATTTTCTATATAAATCCATTCAAACTTCTCAAAAGATCATAGATCTGAAATAGGGATATTTGATAAATTTTATTTAAACTTCAAAACTTCTCAAAAACAAAAGCTTTATGAAAACCTTTTTGCATCAAAAAGGAAGGATGATAAAATTATAAAATGATGTTCATATTACAATAAATATGAACACCTCCACTCAATTTGTTATCATAAGAAAAGACTTAAAAATATTATTTTTGAAAAGTATTTTCATAAAAGATTTAAATCATCTTTTCACACTAAATCACAATGGTCTCAAAAGGTTGAGATTGGTAGAAGAGAATGTTTTTCTTATAACAAACTTGATCATCTTGAATCAGAATGTGATCATAAGAAAAATTCTCTCGACAAAATAAACACTAATCTCCAAGGACCCAAATCACTATGGGTACCAAAATCATTACAAACTTGTGTTGCAGGAATATCATCTAACTGTTAAGAAAGATCATTGATGCTTAGAAGATCATTGCTCAATACATATGATTGGAAAGATGTGATGGCTCCTCTCGTTTCAAAAATTTGAAGGATATGAAATGTTTGGAAACTTTAAAAATACAAAGGTACATGTATCATTGATAAAAATGATTTTTCATAGAATAAATATATCTAATATGAAATATTTAACTCATAACTTACTTAGCATTTGTTAAAATAGTTTTAAATTAAAACCCACATATTTAAAAACATAAATCCTCATGAATTTTTGTTTTAATAATCTTTATTGATTCATATTATGTATGATAAAAATGAAAATAATTTTAAAATAAAAAACTTTTCATCTATGTTTGAAAACTTTTTCAAACTTCATCTTAAAAGATGTCTTCCAAAAATTAATTTTGAAAAGATTAAATTACGTGACACTTGTTTTTATTTCGAAAATATAAATACATTAATTTGTTCTCATACATGATACTAAATGATATATGTGTTGTTGTTTATGTGGTTATTATATCCTTACAACATGTGTATAGAATAATGCAATTCTAGACTCTTGTATAGCAAGATCATATGAGAATGCTTTTTTTTTTAAATGTATCGATTTCTTATTGTCCTACTTTTATGCTATTCATCTTACAGAGAAAGATAAAAAAAAAAAAAAAAATCGTTATTTTTATGGAATAGTTAAATATGGTGATGGTACATATGTTAGTAAAAAATATGAGGAGTATTTTTTGAAGGTTAAAATATACCTTGAAATTTCTCAACATTTGATGAGGGATAAAATTAACACAAATGGCTAAAAGCTAGATTCACCACTATCTTCAAAACTGATGCAATAATGCACTTCTGCATCATTAGTAATTATCTCTCATGCATCATCATGAAATCATTTTTAAAGTATTTCTCATGAAGCACCTTTTAAAGTGACATGTGGTAACAATTATTCTTGTCCTTTATTGTTTTGTTTTCTCTCTAACAAGCAAAAGTAGCAAATGCACCTATGAAGGACATTCACCGTCCAATTTATTGAATGTGGATGACCACTCTTCCAATTATTTACAGATTGCTTAAGTTGATAAAAAAAAATTTCGATTTGTTATGAATCTGTCTCTGCTAATCTATTACTTGTGCAACTATAGAACCTATAAATGGGAAGCAACATTGTTGCGGATCTTATCTAAAAATTAATAATCATGTCAAAACCACATATCTTATTGATTTTTAATATGTGATTATTATTCAAAATTTGCTTGAACTTCATTATCATTTCTATAAGGAATGATCATGAAAATATTTTTTAAATAAAAAAAAAATCATCGTTCAAATCATTGTTTGAAGAAAATAAATTTTGACATGATTTATCTTATTTAAAAACCTTTCATCAAAAATAGTTTTTGAAATTACTTTTGGAGAAAAGTCAAGAACAATGCATCTTTATATTTCTCACTTTATCCAAAGCATGTCAACGTTGGTTCTATGTCATGATTGAATGATCAAGTTCTCAAAAATCTATATGAAAGAGCTTACATGAGAAAAAGAAGAACAAAAATCATTCTTATGACATGAAAATGTTGATCATTCTAAAATGGAAAACACAAGTTGTTGATGCTTCCCTCCTAGAGTATTATGATGTCCATTTTCACATCCTCGGAATCTCTTATAAAGACATCATAAGGAGATGAGGATAAAGTTACTATTGATCAACCTGCTTCAAAAGGTTATGCTTATCGTTGTTTGGAATTCTCCATCCAAAACGAAAAAAATTGAGAAAGAGAAACATGTTTTTCTCATTGAATCTTTAAGGAAATTCATATAAAAAGGTACACTCATTTATAAGCTTTATAATTGATGACACTCTGTCATCTCTCTTTTATTAGTTATTTTTAGTTAGTTTTTATGACAAAGTCATTGGAATTATGGAGCAAAAAGGGTCCAAAATACAGGAAGCAAGAAATTTTTTAAAGAGCAAATCGGGCCCCGAATCCTCACATTCGGGCGCCGATTTTGGTACAGGTAAAGAGCCTTTGGCTCGACAAAAATTGGGCGCCGAATCAGCTTGTTCGGGCCCCGATTTTGAAGCACAAGAGGAGCCTTCAATTCGACAAAAATCGGGCGCCGAACGGGAGAGTTCGGGCACCGATTTTGCGCAGACATGGGCTTTTGGATTTGTGTATTTTGCAATTCGGGCACCGAATGTTACACTTCGGGGCCCGATTTTTCACTTGCCTATTTAAGCAAACTGCATTTTCTAATTAATGGTGGACGAATTTTGAGACCTAAAGCATACTTTGGAGGAGAGGCTTGCAAATCTGGTGGGCAATCATCAAAACTAATAGTCAATCATCCATCACATGTATGAATCTTTCTTCTTATGTTAGTTAGCTTATACTTTAGCTATGATTAACTAATTCTCTTGTGGTTAAATCCTGAGATGAATCCGATGTAATCCTATGGGAACCCTAGTTTGTTGAACTCTTTTGAATTTCAATGAAAGTTTAGTCTTTATTCATATTACTTTGTGTTTAATGCTTTTTGTATGTTTATCATCGACTATTAACCCTACCTTTATGAATATGCGAACTGATCATAGAAGTTGAATGACCACTAACCCTGGCTTTTAACTCTGGAATAGGTAGTAGGTTTAACCTAAGTAATCAAGCTAGAGATAGATCATTATTAGGTTATGACATAAGGACTAACGTTCTTTCAATACCTCCAATGGTTTCGAATTCACTTAAGAGATTAAGGGGTTGTCACTTGCGAGGAGAATTCTAGGTCAAGAGATTGGGTAGAATTACTAAGTTAATCTGTCGTGAAACTAAATAATCATTGATTGAACTAGGAATTCAAATTACCGTAGGAGAGCTTCGGAGGAGTCGAAGGTCTTAACCATACTTATCTCTAATTCTCTAAAACCAATCTTTTATTGTTTTTCATCCGTTTATGTTACAAAACAACTCAACCGCCTAGGGCATCAATACAAATTTATTACATCCTCTTTAATAATGAAATTGCTAAGTAGAAGTTAAATACAGTCCTCGTGGAAACGAATTATTATTACTTCGATTGAATTTGGTTCACTTGCCAAATATCCATCAATAATATCCGAAAATTGATATACAATGTTTTGTTATAAATGATTGGATGCTCTTAACAATGCATGATAAAATCAAATCTAAAAATGTGTAACTTTAAACCTTGTTGTTTGCATCAATTTTTGTGATGTCTAATACATGCATTAGTCTAATTCTTAGCCTAAAAATGCAAGCATTCTTGCATTATTGGTTCATGCTCCTTTCATGGAGATACATATTCATAAACTTTTTTATATATCAGATTTGATGATTAAAATTGTTGCATTATGCTTTAAAGAAGACATTTTAAGAATGCATTTCATATGAATCAGTGTGTTATAAATTGTACAAGGAGTTGATGTTGTGTCTATAGTTAATTTCGCATAATATTCCCTCTTTTCACACTCATCTCTTATCAAATATCTTGATGCATGTTAAACGATTCATTATCATTCTAACAAAAATCTATTTCTTTGCATTCTTGAATAAAATTATTCCGATGCTCTTAAAATGCATTTCTAAACAAACTTTTGTCAGAAATTGCAATTTGAATCACTTTCATATTTAATGATTCATATAAAAAATTAAGTTTGTTCCTAAAATGAAATATCATGATATGCCTTATAAATGGATCACAAAAATATCTTAAATGTAAATTTTCATAACTGTATGAAATTTGATGATGTACATGAAATTTATTCTATTTTACTCATTAACATATTCATTTCTTGGTTCTTAAGTGATATATTTTGAATATGGATTTTGAAAATATTTTATGGATTATGAAAATTTCATTCTCCAATCATGTTTTTAAATGGATCCTAATTTAGGATTTATCTTTGAAAGATTTTCAAAAGAAACACGTCTTTTGTTTCTGGAACTTTTTAAAGTGTTGAGAATGTTCTCATCACAATAAACAATTAAATTTTTGCATGTAAAAGTCAAATGAATTAACATTCGTGTAAGTTCATTTATTTGGCAATGCTTTAAATGAATATTGATAGCATTATTGATCATGATATCTTGTTATGTGAATATCTTTCTATATCTTTTATAGAAAATATATTTATGATCATTAAATGAATATTCTAAAACTCATTGAGTTAGTCTCTTAATCATAATGCATGATAGACCTGAGATTTAGAACAAGAAAAATGTCAAAATATAATGATTTTGATAATGTAATATATGTCATTTGTTGTTCTTACATATGTACTTTCATGAATTGATTTTGATGACTTATAAAAAATCATATTCAATTTCTTTCAATATGAATGTTCTGATTGAGGTGTATCGTTGAAAGAATTTCAACAACAAAAAATCATATTATTGTTTAACAAGAAAATAATTTGTGTGACTTGTTCAAAATTGAAAGGAATTTACACATTTTGTTCCTAAACTAATATTAAACATGTTCTAGTCATGAAGGTTTTTGTTGAATCATTGTTGAATGTCTACCTTGTTGCACTTGCAAAATTTGGAGACAAAAATAGAGATACAAACATCAATGACATATCAATATATGTTTGTTCATAAATATGTTGCATAAATACTTCTCTTCCAAATACTTGTGAAAAATATGTAATTGATTTCTATTATAATGAACTAATCACCTTGCATAGAATTATCATTTAAAGCTGTTTATCTTTGAAATAAAAAATTCAGAAATATCATCATCATGAAAATCTTTTGAAGAGAGAGATATTTTTTTGACATTGTGTCAAATGACTCTGATTTTATCGCTTCCACTCAATGAATCATTTTCTCTCTACAGTATGTATACTCCTACTTGAAAAACCATTAAAAGAAGGACCATCACAAAACTACATTATCATTTAAGTTTTGATGTTTTACCTTATCTTCGCTACCCGTAGTAAAAGAGGCACCATCACAGTAACATATGGTCACTGAGTTCCATTCCAGTTAAACAAATATGCAATCATAAGCAAGCACATTCATAAGACAACAAAAATGAAATTTCAACTAGCAAAGTAACATGAAAAATTTAACTTTGAGTACAGTCGTTGTTGAACCAACAATCTTTTTGATGAATGTTTTAATGATAACAAACCTTATAGAATAAACACTAAGTTTTATGAATGGTGATCTACTGATGTTTGCACTTAAGTCTTTTCAGAGAAGTACACAAGAAATAAATCTCTTACAAATGCATATATATATTCAATGAAAGAATACCAAAACAGTAGCATCACAAGCTCAAAGAAGATATAGAAAAAAATATTGTTTGAATCAAATGAGTGTTGATTGAAGATTCAACAAGAAGATGTATTTTATGATCAATTGACTCATCCTCATCACCACATGGTTTTCAACCAAGCCTTAAAAGATTCGAGGAATAAAGGGTTAATATTTGAAAGACACTCAATGAACAAGAAACATTGTGTGGAATCATTGAGAGGAATATTTTCGCAATGTACCAACATGAACTCCTGAAGATTCTAATCACCGATGAGAATGGTGTTAGCATGGATAGCACTTCGAATATTGTTTATGAGGAAATTTTTCGCAATGTACCAACATGAACTCCTTTTTTATTGTATTTTTACTATTAGCATTGTATTTGCACCAAAAGCACATTATTTTCTATTTATTTGAATATTCTATTTGCCGTCGATATGACCCGTGCGGCAGCACGGGTGCAAGGTCTAGTTTTTTTAGTAAATGAGATAGACCTTACCAGAATTCAAAGGTTTTTGAACCATGTCATGGTTCATGCCTATAAATTAAAAACGAACAACTTGCACTTTACCGGTCTGCGAGCGCCCATGAAACTCAGGAGCGTCTCTACGGTCTAAACGTGTTTATCGGGGTCAATGGTGTCGTCGTAGTACTTGATACTTAGAGGTTTCTGGAGGTCCTTTGACACAAGGTAGTCATTAATCTTGCTGGTAAAAGTGTTCTTTAGAGTTGGCTCGTCTTCGTGGGAACTTGTCTCGACGGATTTCTCTCTACGGCAATCCTTTAGAGGTAAAAATTCACATCCGTGCTACTCGACGGTTCCCTCACGATGATTTTTGTGTGACCTTCTTCCCTTCCTCTCTTATGGCCCTGATTCACGTCCTCCTTGGTTTTCAAACATGGAGGGATGGTTTTGAGATTCCTTCTGACGCGGATGGGACACGGTGCACCTATAACATCCTAGACAAATTCCAGGATTTTCGACTGACCCACAAACCAACACGAGTGTTTTCAGCGTGTTTTGTCCTCACTCACATGATTTTCGAGAAAATTCCTAGAAGGTCACTAATCCAAAGACTAATTCAAGTCAAGCACGCTTAACTATGGAGTTTTTATGAAATGGGCTACTGAAAAGAAGATGCATCTTGTTGATATATGTAGTACCAAACAATTCTCATAAGCATTCATTTAACCATGCAGACCCATACCTACAGGGCCTCAGGAACCCTATCATTTCGTTGTGAATTCTGTAGCTGAAAAGCTTCCCGGAGTCGCTCATTGTCATGTCTTGTGCATCTGTGATCATTCCCCGCCCACGTCAGCCTCGGGTATTACATGCCACCAACTTCCGATTGGTTCGTCCCCAAACCACATCTTACTGGGAGAGGTCTACTATGATACCACTTGTAACATCGCAGACAACTTTAAGAAATGTCAATTGACCCTACATACCAACACGAGTCTTTTCGGCGTGCTTTGTCCTCACTCACACGCTTTCCTAGAAACTTCACATATGGTCACCCATCCAAAGACTACTCCAAGCCAAGCATGCTTAACTGTGGAGTTCTTAAGGAATGGGCTACCGAAAAGAAGATGTATCTTGTTGGTATAAGTAGTACCAAACAATTCTTATAAGTCTTCCTTCAACCATGCAGTCCCATACATGCACAGCCTCAGGATCCCTCTCATTCTGATGTGATTCGGTTTGTCTAATAGCAATCTAGAGCCGCTCGTTGTTATGTCTTATGCAATGGCGACCACTCCTCGCCCTTGTCAACAGCCGGTGCACAAGGCATGACATTGTAAAAGTTCATTGAATAATTAATGTTTTCAATATATACTCCATCCGGTCTCATATATAAAAAAAAATAAAAAATTTGTTAAGGTTCATTGAATAATTAACGTATCTAGTCTATGTTGTCAAGCAGATACATTAATTATTCAATTAACCTAAAAAAGAATCTTTCCTTGTATATGAGACTGAAGGAAATAGTGGTGTGAAATAAATAATATAGTTTCCATTTTTGATATGCTGATTAATGACCTCATATTAAATTATTCCCACCACTAACATCATCATCCTTTAAAATCATCTCAAACCCTAACTGTCACCCCTTTCTTTTTCTTCTTTTCAGAGGGTCAATTTTGACCCAAAAATCACCGCTCCAAATTGTTTTTCCTTCTATCCTAATTGAATAAGTGATTTCACATATTTTCTGTTTTTGTTCGTTTGTTTTTGTGATTTTGTCATCTCTGAACGACTCTGTTTGTTTTGATTTTCCGTCTTTGTGCGGTGTGTTTTTGATTTCACGTCTTAGTGCGGTGTTTATTTGATTCAAGTTGAAAGATTAGTTTTGAGCAAGTGCAGATCCGATCAATGACAATGGCTTTGGCGTCTTCAACGTTGCAGATCCGAAGACATGAGTATTTCGGAGACATGAATATAGTCATATTTGTAGGCATAGGTACTTTGCTGTTTTATGCTATTAACACGGATGTTGTGAGTTTGTTCGCATATTCATCCTTTTTGTTTTTAGCGAATTTGGATTTGTATTGTATTGATGTACTCTATCAATTTGAATGAATGAATATCGTTTATTTTTGTAAAAAAAAAAATCATCCTTTAAAATCATTATTCTCATTTGCAATTTTGACATTGTCTACCACGAAAGGCTAATAAGGGCATAGTTTTAAAAATCGGACCGGACCGGCCGGTTCAACCGGTCCGACCTTGAACCGAAGGTGTAACCGGTTCGGTTGACATATTGGATCGGTCATGTTATCAAACCGGTGAGAACCGGCATGAACCGGAAAAACTCGCTTAAAACCGACGAACCGGCAGTTTACTGAGCCAACCGGTTTTCTGGAAAATCAACTATTTTATATATATTAAAAAAACAAAATCTGCACCTAGCAGGGATCGAACACAGGTTTGGCAGCCCTACATACATTTTAACGCTGGAAGCCACCACACCAGGGCAATTGTTTGTGTCATGTTATTGGTTGTTAATGATTATACATATCTTTAAAATTATCAAATGAAAAACAATTTTCCCTTCAGTTCACATTT
>Ga0228711_1012912_pt1 | contig 10035 bp, 6 predicted proteins | sample MedpolnodulmetaG_2_FD_177996 | JGI IMG/M metagenome (GOLD analysis project Ga0228711, IMG submission 177996) | Root nodule microbial communities from Medicago polymorpha collected in Santa Monica, California, United States - brown nodules | ecosystem: Host-associated > Plants > Roots > Nodule...
GTCCCTTTTTTTTTTAGAGAACTATTTGGTCTATTTAGAACCGAACTAAATATGCACCTCCTTTTTTTTGAAAGAAAATATGCACCTCCTTTATATAGTTAAACTTTGGGTGTTTATAGAGATAAGTTTCTATAGAAGAAACTTTTTTTTTGAGTCCTATTTAATATTTTGTTTCAAAAAAAATTATTAAATATTTTGTGCGTCCTACTTATTAAGTGTTAAATAAAAAGTTTATAAAATAAGTAATGTGTACATGCATGCCTATATAGACACCCAATTAAATAGAGGTGTTTATCGTTGATACTCTTAGTCATAATTATCTCTTTCAGATATATTAAACTCATTAGTTAAATTTCAAAGTAAAACATTTTTATTCATAAAAAATGTTATACAATTCTTTTTTTTTAGTGCACCTGATAAACAAAATTATGATTATTGGCAATTTTAGTATATATTTGAATATTATTATGAATTTGTTGATAAAATTTGTACGTAATCATCCTTTTTTTTAAGAATCAAAATAAATAAGTTGTACTAAGAGGAGAGAATATAATATACAATAGTAAGCACTATTAAGCACCCACTTTGAATAGCAAGAAAAACATGTTAAGGGAAACTTCATTATATATTTGCTTTAACAATTTTCTGTTGAAGTTTGGAGATCCTATAGAAAATGCGGTGGCCATTATTATAAGTTAAGATCATGTATATATACTATTAAGGTCACCAAATTAATCCATATAGTCCATATTCATACATTACCTGCAATGCAACTTGAGATTGGTTGTAACCTCCTCTTCTTCCCCAATCTCCAATCACCAAGAAGCTTAGAGACCCATCTGGTTTAGGTGCATGTTCAAACGACTGAAGCTCTGCAGAGGAATAAACCAAACATTGGGTTATGGTAGCTATGAATACAACTAGAAGGGACATGGTGATTTCGGAGTTGGGAAAGGTTTGAGCCTTTGGGGTGATTTTGATAAGACACTCTAATGACCTTTTTATATATGTTACTTGAAGTGGAATTAAGATGATTGTAAGATTCAAACAATCAACATGGAGTGTCGATAGGGCCAATCATTCATTATCCATTTGCACAACTGGAAAAGTGAAATTACTCGATGCATATGGTCCATATGAACAGTTTAATTTTGATGTTGTATAAATAAATAAAGAAAACAAATCGTCAAGTCAGGGTAGAATTAATTATTATAAAAATGTAAATCATGCATGATTGATGATTATTATATTTGAAAATGAAGTATCCTTCATCAAATAATATTATATATGAAATCAACTTTCATATATTATTGTTGCAACTTTAATTGATGACGACCCAACACTTGCATAACCACTCATTGAGAGAACATTTAGAATAAACTTTGTATTATTGATGGTTATGATATATGAGTACAAATCAAACACACATACACGTGTATTTATATCAGTCTTCAGCATCATATTGAAGAGCACCAAGTTACGCACAAATTTAACTAACTAGCTACCATGTGTAACCACCTCTAACGACCACTTAACTAATCCAAACTAATTAATCAACTCTACTAAATCTGAATTAACACTAACACATCCCTTTAATTCGGATTCCACAAACACTTAATTTTAGAGCAACAAAAAATTATTCACGGATCACAAATTTCAAAGGTGGAATAACCCTGCGTCAGACAAATGAGCACAATATTCCCTTATCTCTTATAACATCTCTTAGGTTATGTTTGGTTAGCAAGATTGAGGAAGGAAAGATTGGTAGTGGATGGAAAGCACGGGAACCAAGAATTGTTCTACAGTTTGGTTCAAGGGAACTATGACAAAGGAAAGAAAGGAATGTGGGACCCTCACCTAAAAACCTTTCCTCACTAATATGGACGGAAAGTTTGAAAAACAAGCATATTTGATTGAAAAGTCTAAAACGTCCACAACTGATTTGTTTTTTATTTACTTTTTACTATTTTTTTTTATAGGATAATATACAACCCTCTTTATTTTTTCAACTCACTGTTTCATTTTTTTTTTCTGTCTATGGCAACAATTTCTTTTTCCTTTGAAAGGGTAAACACATCTTTATGTTTTATATATATCATCTTAAAGGGTATTTATGTCAATTAATAAATATGGGTCTTTCTTTCCTTCAATTTTCTATTCCACTTTTTTTTATACCAAACAACCAAAACAATCCCCTCACTTTCTATTCTTTTTCTTTCCTTACTCTTTCTTTCCTTATACTTTCTTTGATCATCCAAACAGAGCCTTAATCTTGGAGGAAATTCAAAGATCCTAGGACTAGAACCCAATCACATTCCATATTTGGCTAGTCTATTTGCAATTTGATTGGCTTTCCAAGAGTTGACGTAATGGTTTTCGAATCATCATAGAGTATATTATAAAGGTTCTCTATAAAGATTCAATCAGTTTGAGTAGAAGAGTATCCTTGATGAAGAAAATTAATTGCCCACTCTAACACACTGTTTGGATTAACTTATTTTAGAACTTATGCAAAACAGCTTATGTAAATAAATATGTCTTCATAAACTGTTTTTTCGTAAACTACATTAATCGTCATTGTATCCAAACTATTTACATCAACAAGTGTTGCCGCACTGCCCCACTGCCGCACTTCCCCATACATTTCATTTGGAACTAGACATGGGTTGCCGCTACTTCAACCACACCTTCTCTCCCGTTGCGTGTCACTGTTCTCCCCTTGTGAATCACGGTTGCTAACGGTGCCGGTGTGGAGATCATAATCATGGAGTTTCAAATCGTAGGGATGGATCATGTGAACAAGTAGGATTGCGATGGGTTTGTTTGAGGAAAAAATGGGAAAACTGAATATAGCCAGAAAGAACTGATGGATGCCAAAACCACAAGCCATTTATGTGTTATTAATCTTATCTATTGATCTACCATTAAAATAAATGAAGAGTTTAGATTTGTCACAAACACACAGGAGACAATATGTTCCCAATCTTTATTCAAGTATCTTTAAACGCATAGTTTGCAACTTTAAATATGCATTTCCTTAAGGTTACGTTTCTATCCATCTACACATAGTTTTAAAATTCGGCTCGGTCATCGACTCGGCGGGTGTACCGGGTCACCGAGTCAATGGTCGAACCACTGACTCACTGGTTGAACCGCATGACTGAACCGGATTAAACCGGATAACTCGGGTAGATCACTCAGTCTTAAGGTTGAATTTGTGTGAGTATTTAACTATATTAAACCGGATTGAATCGATGACTCGACATTTTGAAAACGACGTGTAATATAGATTTCAATATTTATAGTTATATTTTGTTGAGAGAAAGTAAATTTTGTTCTGCATATATGTTATATTATTATTTTTCTGGTAGTGTATATGTGAATATTAATATTAATATGTATATTTTCAAAAAAAATTGATTTGATTTGTATATTACTATTTTGACAAAATTTATATTATATTATATTTAATAATGATGTGCTCTTTTTCCTTTTAAAAAATTGATGTATTCTTTTTCAAGAAAAAAAATTATATGTTAATTTGAAGGAAAAAATGCAGATGTATAATATATATAGTTTGATTCATAACTTGATACCAACGACAAGATGGTGCAGTGGTCAAGTTCCTTGTTATGAATTTTGAAGTACATGGTTTGATTCCCACATGCTGCAATTTTTTCAAATTCTAGAATAAATATTTATTAAATCTGTTTTGTCCGGTTTTCAGCGAGTCTTACTGATTTTCACCGGTCTAATTGCACAATCGATCCAAAATACAACTCGACTCGGTATATCCACTGGTTTGCGGTCGGACCGGTTCGGCCGACCGGTTAGCGCCGAGTTTTAAAACTATGCATCTACATATGCGCAATAGTTTTTTTTCTTCATCAATGTGTTGTGGTCATGTGTCATTCATATACAACCAGTACTCGTCATTTGACTCACTATTTTCTAGGTATTTGGCTACTATTTGATAGTGGTGGCCACAACAATTTAGCAAGGAAGGGCACAGAAAGATCACCATGTGAAGGAGGAGGATGGTTGGAATAGATGAAACAACAGGAAAGAGAGAGTGATTTTTTTTCTTTTTTAATAATTAAAGTTCAAATTACAATCATATACATTTGCTTTGATTTTTTTTTTAATAAAGAAAAAATGGGTACTATTTCCAACTAAAAAGGTATTAGGTGCTGACGCATACCTTTTAATTTCTAGATTGATGTTTACTGGCATTACCCTATATAAAATCTAATTAAACTTGAGTGGTTAATGAGATTCAATTAAAAACAAATCGAGATGATCCTAATTCAAATAAAATAATTTTTAATCAAACTTTACTTTTAATATAAAAGAAAAAATAAATCAATCTCTATTTTGCGAACTCCAAATTATCATGGCAACGGGGTAGGGGTGGGGCGGGTTTAAGCATCCTTGTCCCCGCCCCCCATTTTCACGCACACGCCTCCGTCCCTAAACTATATTGGGGTAAAAATTGAACATCCAACCCTGCCTCCAACGGGGACGAGTTTCCTGGCCCTGCCCCCATCCGCGAAAACTCTATTTTTTTTTAAATATTTAAAAAATGCATATTTTTTTATTTTTTCATAGCAACAAAAAACAATAATTATATTAATAATTAAACATCTAATAAACTTTTTTCAAAAGAGCAAAATAATTATAATAAACATGTTTTTAAAGAGTAATAATATATTCAAATAGGTTGATGCTAATGGAAGTAAGATTTAAAATTTAATAAAGTAAAGTTCAAAAAGCGGGTGCGGGGCGGGTGGGTGCGGGTATAAGCATCCCCCGCCCCTGTACTAAAAACCCAAATTTCCCCCCACACCCACACCTGGTTAAATCGGCTTTTCCAGTTAAATTTTGGGTGGGGGCGGGCGGGTCTGAGCTGGGCGGGTTTTGTTGCCATATCTAGTTTAATAGCATATAAAGCAATTGATGACTCAAACGCAGTTGGTTCTAGTTTATCTCTCTTTGTTCTCCATTTTATCTATAATCATCTTACTTTTACTATTAGACTAATCAAATGAACTGTAGTAAGATTTTACTTTCTTTATATGTAATTGATGATTTGGAGCAAATGAACCGGTCAAATTAGAACTACTTTATCTAGATCTAATCAAATAATCAAATGAACCCTACTTTTTATCTATAAAATAATTGATGTCTCAAACACAGTCAGTTCTAATTTATCTATGTAAGTTCTCCCCTTTAGTTTTTGTCTTCGGGGGTGATTTTCAGTCAGTTTTTACCCAGAGTCAACACTCTTCATCTCCCCCATCTTTCAATCTGAATAAGTGGTTTTAACATAGATCTTAATTTTTCTTTTGTATTTTTCATAATTTTGTTGTCTCAGTGTGGCGTTGTTTTGTTCATCATTTTGGTGCGGCGTTGTCTGATTTTTGTCTTGTACAATGTTTGTTTGGTTCAGACAGATCAACTTCAATATGTTAAATATTTAATCAAATTATTAGATCTTCAACGTTGTAGATATCGAGACATGACTATTTCAATCACTCTTATTTTATCACATTATTTTTAGATATTTTATCATTTTATATTATTAACTTGATATTGTGATTTTTTTTCAGATTCATTTTTTTAAGCGATATTGAATTCGTATATGAATTTAGGGTTAAATATGTTATTGGTCCCTATAAATATACCAACTTTTTATTTTAGTTCCTCTAAAAAATGTCTTCGACTTTTAGTCGTCCAAAAGTTTTCTATTTTCACATTTGGTCCCTCTTTATAAGTAACTCGTATGTAGAATTCATATTTTTGAATAAAATTTTCCATAACAGTTTTTAATATTATAATAATCTTTCCCAACAAAAATTAGATTTTTTTTACCAAAACATGAACTAAATATGAGTTTTTATATTTTTTGTGGTTAAAAATTCATGTTTTGTTAAAAAATTCTAAAAAATTTTGGACAGATTTTTACAATATTCTACACATTTCTGCACAATTTTCATTGAAAAATGCAAACACTACACATAATTTGGCTTAAAAATAGGGACCAAAAGTGATGATTGAAAATTTTAAAGAGACCCAAGCACCCCACGCTTAGGCTTACAAACAACCGCCCAAGAGACCCAAGGGATACTCCTACTCCGATTAACCTCTCCCCAAAGGAAGTCCCTCTGAAGGCGGACAATCTACTTCCAAACCTTAACAAACATCTTCATGACAGACATATAAAAGATGGGGATCCCATTAAGGACAAATTTAAGGATGACGACTCTACCCCCAAGATTAACATACATGTTCCCCCAAGAACCCAACCTACTGGTCAACAGCTGAAGAAGCGGTTGCCAGGTCTTCTCAAGGCGGGGGTTAGCACCAACAGGTAACCCTAGATACATAAAAGGAACACAACCAACTCTACAGTAGAGGAAACGCTCGGCCAAACCGAGAAACTCATCCCCAACATTCACCCCATCACAGAACTCTTAGCGAAATTAACCTTGAGACCCGAAGCAAGCTCAAAGCAATGAAGGATAGTTTTAAGAGACCACAAATTTTGCATAGAAGCTGCCCCCAAGAATAAGGTATCATCCGGAGGTGAGAAATTGAGAGACCCGAGTTCCCCACCTTAATACCTTGGTAAAGACCACGCGTTTCAGCCGAACGAACTAAACCACTGAGGCCCTCAACCACCAACAAAAAAAGAAAAGGAGCTAGATAGGATCCCCGCCACTTCAAGCCTCTATGAATATTAATCTCCTCCGTCGGACACCCATTCACAAGCACCGACTGATTACCACAACAAACGCAAGCACGGATCCACCTACACCACCTGACACTAAAACCTAACCTCTGCATCATATACTCAAGAAAACTCCAGCTAACCGAGTCATAGGCCTTTTCAAAATCAACTTTGAAAATGAGGCAATCCTTCCTCGCCTTTCTCGCAAAATCGATGATTTCATTGACCGCAACCACCCCATCCACAAGCTGGCGACCCTTAATAAAAGTCGATTGGTTTGAAGAGATGAGTTTATCCATATCAGGGGCAAGCCCATCCAGCAACACCTTAGCTAGCAACTTATAAAGGGACCCCAAAAGGGAGATGAGACGAAAATCACCAAGAGTGGAGGGGGAAGGCACTTTAGGGATAAGAGAATGAGATTGCATACGTAGAAGAGAAGTTTCTCTACGTGTTTTAGTGTTGTGCCTTTTCTTTTTTTATTTATGTCCTTTTTTTTGTTGGCATCTCTCGTGACTACTATCTAAAAGTGTCTTACTTTGAATTTAATAGACTTGAACATCTTCCATTCTTTTTTTTTTGGCTTTCACACCGATTTTCAAACCACCAATGGTAGACGACTAATTCGGCTCATCCGTAGAGGCATGCGCACTGGCCAGACGTTGTTCCTCGTGAAAGTCGAACCTGTATTCTCCAAAAACGTCCTTAGAAGGAGCTCCTTGCCACCGAAACTCAAACAACTTGATTAAAACATCTTCCATTCTACTTAACAACAAAAACGGCGTAAAAAGTAGCCCCACTACATGGAAAGTAAATGTTTGCTTGAGTAAAGCATATATCTATCTATCTAAAATATAATTTTAACTTGACATTATCTGTTGTTATCACCTAGAAAACGAAAAGCACCAATGCCTAACTCAGTACAGTCAGGCCATTTGACACTACCACCTTATCACCACAACTCCTTTTTCATATCGGTAATCAATCTCTCATTCAACTCAACTCTCTCTTTCTCTCTACTTCATTGTATTTTCTTCTCACGGTGTGTTATGATTCAATTATTGCTTCCCCCCTTTTATTCTGAACACTAATATGTGCAATTTCGAATTTTGAGGTGATAGGTGTTTAATTATTTGAATCTAAATGGAAATGGTTTCTCTTTAACATGATTCTATATTGCTGAAATGTTGCAGTTCTTAGTGAATTGGTGTTTGTTTGTGTCTGAATTTAGAATCACCGAATTCCTATTGTTAGATATGATTTGTTTTTTCATGCCCACTAATTGTTTGATGAAATGCATGTCTTTAATTTGAACGAATATTGAAGTTACAAATAGCATCATGTGATTTACTACTTTGAAATGATCAATTATTAGTAGGGATTACATTAGATATTGTTTAAGTGATTTACTATGCAATTTTAATGCATTTGATGATATTTTTGTTCCTTTTTTTCTTGTAGAGTTAAATATGGCTCCTTTTACAATTGCGACAATGCCCTCTTTAAACATCGGGCGTTTCCAAAAGTCTCTGAATCTTGTCCTTCCAATTCGCTGCTCCATGGCTGCTCCTTCTCCTTCTTCGGTTTCCATCCGATCAAAAGCTGTTCACTTTGATTTGAAGACATATTGGACTTCTCTAATGGCGCAGATCAATCAGAAGCTCGATGAAGCCATTGAAGTTCAGTTCCCTCAACAGATATATGAAGCTATGAGGTATTCTGCCCTTGCTAAAGGTGCTAAGCGATCCCCCCCTGTTATGTGTATCTCTGCTTGTGAACTCTTCGGTGGCAGTCGCATTGCTGCTTTCCCCACTGCATGTGCCCTTGAAATGGTAATCTTCTTTCTGTACACTGCCATTGTCACAAATTTATTTGTTATGTTGTTGAGCTACTAGAGTTTACTTCTATCTATTAAATAAATCCGTTCCTAATTGCCTACCGAGAGAGGATGAGCTTTATTTTTCTTTGTACTTCCTTTGATTTATTAGAATAATAACATTTGTTGCATGTTTAGTTGTAGTAATGCTGTGTTGCTCGTATAAGTAACTGGTTTGTATTACATCTTTAGCTAGTTGTATCTGCTTAAAATAGTACATACATTGACCTTTAGATGGTCTGTTAAGAATGATTGTAGCAATACCTTAACTGTTTCTCTGAATATTTCTGTTTGGTATTTCTTATTGGACACAGTGAGATTTATGAAGTGTTTATATAATTACATGCACTTCAAATAAATAAATAAGGATGATGATAAACTGTGAATTTTGGAACTTATATTTTAGTTGCAAGCAGGTTCATGCCGCTTCATTGATACATGATGATCTTCCTTGCATGGATGACTCCTTGTCACGCCGTGGCCAGCCCTCAAACCACACCATCTATGGTGTTGACATGGCAATTCTGGCGGGTGATGCACTCTTTCCCCTTGGATTTCAACACATTGTTTCACATACTCCCTCTGACCTTGTACCTGAGCCCCGTGTACTTCGTGTCATTGCTGAGATAGCCCGCTGTGTGGGCTCCACTGGAATGGCTGCAGGGCAGTTCTTGGACCTTAAAGGAGGCCCAAATGCAGTTGGATTGATACAAGATAAAAAGTTTGGTGAAATGGCAGAGTGTTCTGCAGTGTGTGGAGGGTTGTTGGCCGGTGCCGAAGATGACGAGATAGAGAGACTGAGGAGGTATGGTAGAGCTGTTGGAGTATTGTATGCGATTATAGATGATATTTTGGAAGAGAGACTGAAACCTGAGGGAGATAAAGACAGGAAAAACAGAGGGAAGAGTTATGTAGAGGTTTATGGGATTGAAAAAGCAGCAGAGGTGGCTGAAGAACTTAGAGCAAAGGCTTTGGAGGAATTGGATGGATTTGAGAAATATGGAGATCAAGTGTTGCCCCTCTACAGTTTTGTGAATTATGCTATTGATAGAAGTTTCAATGTTGACTAGGCCAGTAGATGATGGGTTCTTGAAAGTCAACCACTTATAGTTCTTGGATGAGCAGTGAGTTTGGCGAAATCACGGTGGCGTCGTGATTTTGTTGATGCTTCAAAGTGTAGTTTTTGTCAAAACCGCGGAGTCCCACTCTGATTATGACAATTTCTGCGCAAATACAAACATGCACTTATTTGAGTCCTTATGACTATTGCATTTTAGAAATTTAGAGCTATAAAAAATATAATTGGGGTTAATTAAGAGAGTAAAGTCTGAACTGTTTTAGACTGTGAATCAATCTAAAGCTGTCCGATTCAAAAAGTATTTAGATGTGGGGCAGTAATGGATACCAAAGAAGATAAGTTTTTATCTGT
>Ga0228711_1012913_pt1 | contig 10035 bp, 6 predicted proteins | sample MedpolnodulmetaG_2_FD_177996 | JGI IMG/M metagenome (GOLD analysis project Ga0228711, IMG submission 177996) | Root nodule microbial communities from Medicago polymorpha collected in Santa Monica, California, United States - brown nodules | ecosystem: Host-associated > Plants > Roots > Nodule...
TTTTATTTTTTTTATTTATTATTTTTTTTTTTAATTTTTATTCATTTTTTTTTTTTTGAAAAAATATTTTTTTATTTTTTTTTTTTTTTTTTTTTTTTTTATAAATACCATTCTTCGATAGTTTTTTGACTTGCCGTGTAAATTATGCAAAATTATTTGTATACTAAGAATAGTTTAATTAAAGCGTGAATTATAGTTTTCTTAGATATTTGGTGTTAATTATATGCAATGCCATTAAACTTGCGTATATTTCACCCTTATTTTCATCCCTATACTCAAATATGAGTACATTGAGCTTCTATTCCGTTTACACAAATTACATGTATGAGGAAACGAGGTGTATGTTTGGAAAATTCAAAAATCATGTTATGGGTCAATCAAATTCTCATTTGTAGCTTAATGCAGATTATGCATATGATGCAATATCGGTATGTCTTTTTTGTTTGAATCTAGTGGTTCTGGCACATGAATCATGGTTCGAATCCAGTGTGTAGCCACTGGTTAATAGCCATATGAAAGGAAAAAAAATGTTATTGGACCAATAAATAGCTTTGCCAAAACACATTCCCCATATGGCGTAAAGGATAGTGGTTTCTAGCCAGGGAGTGGGTTTTGATATGGTTGCCAGCAGTTGGAAGATGAGATAATGGTGTTATTGATGGGGTTGAAATATGGTGGAAGATGAGATAGCTGAGCCAAAATGAAATTGCAGTGAAGGAGCCAAAATTCTGATCACGTTTGAAGGATTTAATTTGTCTAAAATGGTGGTAGAAGATGGCTTTAATGTTTTCATCGCAGTGACGCTTATGGTTGTGGATCTAGTGGTTTTTTTTGTGGCACTGTGAAAGGTAGCTTGCTTGTGATGAACATCTGACATTGATCTAGAATTTGTATTTTAATTGATTGGTTAGGGAAATAGGGATTTGTGTTTAATTGATTTGAAGTAACTAGTTATTTAACAATCATTTGCTAATATATAAGCACCATAGTATTTAACTAGTCCAGAGTTATGTGCTGATCTAAACTTTCGCAAATAACCTAAACCGTGTGATATATGGAAATGATGAATATGAGGACATTTTATAGAAAATATTTGTTGTGTGGGGTTGCCACAATTTATGCCTCCAAAGTTTGAGTGCACACTTTCATCCTAGCTGATGTCCAGTTCGAGGATCATCATTCACTTTAGGACTCTTGGGCAACATTTATTGTAGTGGAGGTTTTTTTATTTTCAAATATCATTACTCTAATGTTATTGATTTGTCAACAACAAAAGCTGCTGATTGTTCCTCTGAATCATACATGTTTGCAAGTCAGCTCATTCATTGAAGAAGGGCAGTCACACTTTGGAACCTGTGCAGTGCTAGCAATACTACTAGTTATGGCGTATGGAATTGTGTTCATTATCGTAGGTGTCAGTGTGTCCCTATGTTCTTATTCTCAGTTTCTGTTCAATTCGTTTTTTGAAGAGCCCATATTGTTTATTTAGTGTTAGAAAGAAAATGATAGAATGATATAATAACTGCATTGTGCCGTATGCAAAAACCAAACACAGGCTATAAGAAGTTGCTTAAATTGTTAATTTCATTCACTTGAAGTTCAAAGTTAAAACAAATAAAATTCATGAATTCACTGGGTTTAGATACAGAATCATAAACTGGAGGAATTAGAAATCCTCAAAATAAGATAAGACATACTATCTACTATTTAATAACCTAAAGAAATCCTAACATCACTTCTCCCAGAAAAGCAGTGATGAGTCAAAAGCAGCTTCTCATCCAAAACTAAAAGCAAGCATCCAGCATGCAACAGCAGCAGAGTGCAGCCAAACTGCAAAACAAAACACAAATTTCCATTACTTTTCTTCTACAAAGATCAATATTAGAACATTCACAAAGATCAATAGATAGAGATCATATCATAGAAGCAAACAAATACACACATATTGCAGATCTTAAGGTTATCATGATTAAACAATGTATATGTGTATTCCCAAATCAATTTGTCATATATCCGAAAATCATTAGAATTTCCTGTTTGTATGCTCTTAATATAGCATACTTAGTTGAATTAAGAGAAAAGATATTGTGATTAATTAATAAATTAATTCCAACAATTATATCTATTGACTCCTTGTATTTCCTAATTCAACAAAATCATATTTATTCAAATTGCAAAACAAATCTAAGATTATGATTTCATTGTTTATTATTATTATGACTACTAATTGACTTTTAAGAGAAAACATTTTGTCCTTAATTAAAAATCAATTCCGACAATCACATCCATTGACTCCAACATCCTAATTCAACAAAAATCATGTTGATTTAACATGCAAAATATTATAATATCTAAAACATGCCTTATTTTCCACATCAATCAATGATTTCAACAAAATAGCAAAAATATATATATATATATATATATATATATATATATATATATATATATATATATATTTTTGTTGTAACATTACCAGATCAAAATTGTTGAAGTCCACCTAAACTGACTAAAAATTAAATCTTTGAATTTAACATAGGAAAATAAATAAATCAAAAAAGGAAACACTTTTCTCAACAATAACAACACATGCATAACAAAAACAAAAAAAAGACATAAAATAGTGACATACCATCCTTCAAGAAACCCAACTTCTTTGTTCTGCTGAGGCTGTTGAGCATACTGTTGTGGTGGGTAACCTTGTTGAGGGTACCCTTGTTGAGGATATCCTTGAGGAGGATACCCTTGTTGAGGGTAACCTTGTGGAGGGTACCCTGGTGGAGGATAAGCATCTTTTGGTGGATACCCTTTAATAAAAAACACAAGATTCATCAGATTCAATAATCAAAATCAATTTTTTTAAACAACCCATGAAACAAAAACAAGAAAAGAAAGAAACTTTAAAACAAAACAAGAAGTGGGTTACCTTGTGGGGGTGGAACACCAACTGGAGGTTGTTGTTGATGATCGTAGTAGCTCATGATGTTGTTTATGAAACTGAAAAGTGATTATGAAAAATAAGCGATATTTTTATGAAAGAAAGAGTGAATATTTGTGATGTGAGAGAGGAATAGGGAGGGTTTTTATAGAAGGAGAAGAATATGTGAGGGGAAGTTTCTTGGTACTTTCATAAATATACCTGAAACCGACTAAGGAATCGAATACGCGTACAATATGTGTAACGATTTTTGATAAAAATTTGGAAGAGATTCTATTATGCTTTATCTTACTTTAGGAGAATTATTTGGGTAATGTGGACATTCAACTAGCTGGATTGGATTATCGAGCTGTTTCCCCCACTAAACCCATCACTTCCTTTTTTCAATTTCAAAAGCTCACACTTCCATTAACTTTTTTGACTTCTCTTTTTTGTTTTGGTTAAAGGAACTTTTGATTCCATTATTTTGTCATATTTTTTTTTTATTTTGATGGCCTATATTTAGATTTGTGAGATTTGTTCCATTGATTTTATGATTATTGAGTTTTTTAATGTAAAAAGTAGTTTAATTAGTACCTACTAGAAATATTATTTGTTTGTAGGGATGATGTTTGAACATCTGATTTCTCATTTTTCCTATGTGTATCTAATTACTAAACCATTTAACAAAAAGTATTGAATTTTTCTCGGCGTATATATGTTGAGGTTAGATTTTGATGATGCCATAAGTAAGATGTTTACTTGGCGTCTAAGTTAATTAATGACATTTTTTTAAAGGAAAGTTAAAAGTTAATTAATGACATGAAAATTAGTTTTTTTTAAAGGAAACATGAAAACTACCTCTGTTTCACAATGAATGTCACCTTAGTAAAAATAATTGTTTCAAAATTAATGTCATTTTACATTTTCTATACAACTTTAATTTTTTTTCCAACTTTACCCTCAATAAATACTTCAACTTTTCTCTCATACAATTTTCATTGTAACGAAGTTTGTCTTTTTCTTATAAAGTAAGGGCAATTTAGTAAAAGTGTTATGTCTAATGATTATTTCATTCTATTTCTTAATTTGTGTGCCAAAATCTTAAACGACACTCATTGTGAAACGGACGGAGTAAATGATTCATGAGTCATGCTTATAAGTACTACATTTGTCCCTTATTTTAACCTTTTGAAAAAAATCAAGGGAGTTAAGAAAATTGATAGTGATATTAAATTCGTTTGTAATTATTACTCTCTCCATCTTATAATAGGTGTCATCTTTTCTACTACCTCCGTCCTTAATTATAAGATATTTTTGAGTATTTTCTTTGTTACTTTTTAAGAGACTCTTTTCAAATTTCAAAGTAGTACTAAATAGTTGAGAGTATAGTTGAAAAAGTAGCTTTTCATTATTCATTGGCATTATAATTTAGAACAATTTTTTCTTCAAAATAACTTATAATTTGAGAGAAAGACAGTAATAATTATTGTAGGATAGAGTTCTCTTTTTCAAGATTTCTTCAATGAAAATAATGTTGAAGTGGACCATCTAAATAATGACCCCATGTGCAATTAAAGTTGGCCTAGGTTTGGATGATCGTTCCACTTGTATCCCAAAGCCATATTGTTACTATTTCTATTTAGACATTTTTTTAAAATAAGTTATTAAACTAGTCTATCAAAATTGATATTAGAGATAATCAAATATAAGATAATAAGATATTGAAGAAAAGCAGACTCTAAAGACTCAAACCAACACTATCAGACCAAATAGGTTTAAACATACATTTACTTACCTTTCAACATCAAACAAAAATATTTGTAAAAAAAAGAAGATCAAACAAAAGTAGGCTTAAATTTTATTTGAGGGAAATGTTAACCGGTGCCCCCGGAGCACGGGTTAAGGATATGAAAAATGAAATTATATAGTAGTTAATGCATTGAAATTGTGTAATTAATTTATAATAAAGTAAAAAACAGTTTCCTTTTATAGTAATAATTACCTTTTATGGTATGTTTAACCGGTGCCCGGTTGACAGGACCCTTTGTTTGAAAATATCTAATTTCAAAGTCTATAAAAAGTTAACACTCCCTATGTTCATAATTTTCATATATTGAAAGTGATTCTTAAATTTAATGTGTTTAGTAAGTAGACTTTGTTCAAATTACCTTTTGTGTATTAATGCACTCTCAGGTCATTATTATAAATAAAATTTAACATTTTACGTTTATTCAATAAATGATGTATGTGATTTATATTAAAGACCGTATACATCATTTATTGAATGAAACTAGAATGTAAATTTTTGCTTATAAAAATGACTGAATGATATATTTACTAAATTTAATTTATCATATTTAAGGTAAATTAATAATATTAACATGTGATATCTTTGAAAGAAAATAATAAATGCACGTAATATATTTTTTTTTTAGGGAAAAAAATTATATATATTGGGGAAAAAAACTACTCTTTAAAGAGACTTATAATTAGAAACAATGTGAGTATAAGACATTTTTTCACTTATTCGTTGTCCCTTTATAAAAAAACTACTCCGGTTTGTAAATTTCATCACCGACTTAAGAGCCAATAAACTAGGGTAGGAATAGGCTTCATGTTGATTTCATGTCTATGTCATATTCCTTTTGTTGAATTCATAAATAATACATTCACTATTTGAATTGATTTGTTTTATTAATTATGATTAATTAATGCTATTTATTCAACAAATTTGATTGATTGATATAAGTTGATTTTCTGTTACGAGCAATTACGGAAACAATAGTCAGTTTAATAGTTGCTTCAAAGGCCACAATGGCTATGACAACAATTGAAAAAATATTTCCTCAAAAATAGGTAATGTTGGCGAATCTTGTGATTCTCTAGTTTCAATTCAACAAGTACCAACAAGCCAAAAAAGGGACTTGCGTACTCGAGAAGTCAATATCAACCACTCTTACTGATGTTATTCTTTACTATCCTTGCGCGTTAAAGTAAACAGAAAAATCGATAAGTAGGCTCGCTATACGAGTTGTTTGCCATTATACGACTTTGTTAGCGCTCCTATGAAGCGGTGGACCACTTCGCCAGAAGCAAGACGAGGTCGCTCTCCTTCGCTCGTTCTGTACTTGACTTACGAGTTCATGTAGTACTCGCCCCTATCTCTAAAGGGGCTTATGCACACTCCACTCGTTGTCTACTAAACGAGCGTTAGATCGATCCGATTAGTGGCTAATGCATTAGTGATTTCGTTACAAAAATGTTCATATTTAATTACCATTAAGAATAATTTTTTGTCCTTTCTTATGATAATTATTAATTTGCTATTTCTTATTATAATTTTTCTTATTATAACTTTGTTGGAGGATCTTTTTGGTGGTGGCGGGGGTTTGAGCCCTGGACCTTGCATATTTTATGCATTGTCCATACCAACTGAGCTAATCTCACGAGGACACTTTGTTGGAGGATCTTATAACAAGGGATAGAGTGCGTAGCTTATAAATTTATGTGACTAAAATAAAAATGTTTGTGACTTTTTCTCACGAGTTTATAACATTTTTCGTTAGCTTATAACGCTTTTTAAACGCCACTTCAAGCAGCTTATGAGCTAATAGTGTATCATTTTTTATATCAATTTTACCCTAATTATTTTTACTAAAATCCCTTTTTTGCCCTTTATACTTTAAAATAAAATAAGCGCCATGAACATATACTAAAAAGTATTTTGTATGATTACTGATTTAGAGAGAAATTAGAATAGAGAACATTTGAGAAGAAAATAATGTAGGAAAATAATTGCATCTCTTTATAAGTCTTAAGATTCACTTGCCTCTCAATTGGAGTTTAAATATTGTTATAAGAAGATACCAGAATAACTACCCCACTAACTTCCCATTTAGCTTCTGTCAAAAGAGAAAATAATTTCCAATTACCTAACACATATTGCACAATCTGAATCTACAAACTAGTAACTCTGCCATTGCTGCCATCATCCCTTGAGTAGAGAATACCCACTTTAGAAGCACCTTTTAGGTATCTAAAAACCCAATACGTAGCTTCCCAATGTTTATTTTCAGGATTTCCCTTATGTTCCTGACTTTCTGTTGATCAAACTCATGGCTTTTGCCAAATTTGGATATGTCACACGTGCAAGTCATTGCATACATGAGGGGATTGCTTGAGGCCATAAAGAGTCTTTTCAACAATCATATGAATCTGTTTCTGAAGCTGTCCATGCAAGAAAACGGTTTTCACATCAACTTTTCCAATTCCAAATGTTCTTGGGCAACCAAGGTCAAAACTGTCCTGGTTGAAGAGTGTTTCAAAACAGGTGAAAACACCTCATTGTAATCAATTCCCTCACGTTATGTGAATCCCTCTTGCCACCATTGTTTCTTTGAACTTGCATTTCAATCCATGTAATTCCCTCATTTAGTTTGAATAATCTCATTCTTCATGTGTTTAGGCTTGTTAGTAGCCAACTACCATTTTTGTGCAAGGAACTTAATTCCTCATTCATTGATGCAATCCATTCTTGAGATTTGCTAACATTCACAACTTCATCGTAATTTATAGGCTCATATGGATCCTAAAGTGGTAAGAAAAAGTTAGATGAGGTACCAGCTGAAGAAATATCCAATAAAAATTTACAGTCTTTATAAACGCACTCCTTAATTAATTGATAATCATTTTCAAGCCCATCCCCAGATGATCCAGAAGCCACAGCCGATGACCCATGTGGGATAATCTTCTGTATCAATGGAGCCACAACAGTCACTCGAAAAGTTTCTTCTGCATTTTTGGTGTTATCAATGGCAGCAAATGCACGTAAGCAATTGTAAATTGCAGTTGCATCCCGGTGTTCTAGACCATCTACAAAGCAATGTCCCAAGCTTGCATCTACTAGTAGGCTTGCATTTTGAATCCTCTTCTCCATATTCTCAATAAAAGGCAGGTTCTGTACTGGCAGAATAGAGAAAAAGAGATGAGCACAGAAAGTACTAATATCTTAACAAATACACACAGTAAACACAGAGTAAATTACGGACATTCAATGCCTGGTTATGTATAATAACTAAATCCTAAAATATTATAATTTGAGTAGTCATATCTATAAATTTCCTGAACATGGCTATCTTTTTGTCAATTTTGTCCCTTTCAGGTTCCTTTATTTTTTTTACTTTCAGAATGCTAATTAATCAGTGGTGTGTGTGTGAATAATAGTAACCCGAAAAACACCCACCTGTAGCTTGCAAAATGGTATATACCCTTCGCCTCTCACCAAGCTTCAGCAAACAATTTCAACTCAGTTTTCTACTAAAATATTAATACCAAATAATTTATAAATTTGATCTAGAAATTGTCAAGACACACAAACACAGCATTCAAGTATTCAACAAAACTGGGAAAAAAAAATTAAACAAAACTTCGCATGTGTAACATAGAACTTTAGCCGGTTCATCTCACTGGCAATTCTTTCCAGCAGCATACTTTGAGTCTCTCTGACACTTGTCCCATTTTCAACTTGCTGCACAGAAACCCCATTGCTTGATGGATTTTTCTCCGAAAAATTCACATCTCCATTTGACCAGTCAGAGGGTACACTAGGCAGCTCCTTTATTAGTTTCTCAACCTGCAATTGTGAATGAATCTTGAGCCAATTCCCTATCTCTCAACCCCAAATTTCCAAAATCAATGCAAAATAAAAATCGCCTTTCAAAAAAGTAAATTTTATTATGGTAAACAAACACAAAATAACTTCTGTTATTTTATAAAATCTCTAAATTATTAGATATCAAAATCACTTTTCTTTAACCCATAACATAATGTAGAGATGATGAAAAATCCCCTCAATTTTAGAAATCTTCATTGATGGAATAAACAACAACCAACCTAAACCTAAACCCATCAATGGAATTGATACTAAACCCTAAATCCTAAAACTTTACAGGTTAACCTAAAAAACAATAGCATAATAATCTTCCAACTCAAACAAATACGCCACATTATAGTACGTCTATGTAGCACTCGTACTTCAGATCGAAGTTAAGTCAGATGTCGGCACCACATTATACTAAATCTATGCAGCACCAACACTTCAGATTGAAAATGAGTCTGGTGTCAGCACTGCACCGCATCATAATAAAGTCTATGTAGCGCCAGCACTTCAGATTGTGTCTGGTATCCGACGTAACAACACATATCGTTGCATTCAATCACTTCTATTTTTGAAATTATTATCGGTCTCTACTCTAAGTATCAGTGATGTGTCTTGTGCGCGTGTATATATGATTCAAAGTACTACTAAGCATCTAGATTACACTATCGCTGGATAAACAAATGGATGAAATGCCATTAGATCTAATATAAAAAAAATCACCAATTCTATTCTACGAATTATAACTAATAATTAAAATCACAATTAAGCACAAAAGTAGCTACCTTGGAAACAACATGAAACGTATCAAGAAGAAGCTCCAAAGTCTCTCTGGCAGAAGCAGCTTCAGCTCCAAAGTCTTTATGTGAACGCTTAATTTTAAGTTGGTATGTTTAAATTTAGAAAAATGCTATATTTCTCGAAAACTATTATCACGATATTATCCCGAAGGTGTAAGATAACCATGTGGGCACCACCTTTGTTTTTCAATAACCCCATGTATTCCTGTAAACAAAACAAATCCAACGGTGCACAAAAGTCGGGAATCCTTTGGGGTGATTTGTTTTTCGATAAATAGCACCTCTGTTAAATTTATCATTCTCAAAATTAAGATTATACATACTCCAAAAAAAAGATTATACATACTCCAAAGTATTATAATTAAGTTTCTATTTAAAAAGTATATATCAGATATTTTATAGATATATGTAAATATTCATAAGATATGTCACATATACATACTTTGCTTCTGTCAATACCAGATATAATAAAGTCTTCAAGAGCAATTTCATGTTTGCTTAAAGATTTTTCATTACACTTTTCTTGTAACTTCTGACAAAGAAACTTGAGCTTCTCTTCGTAAGTTTTACAAATGAAGTCAAATCCTCTAAGTCCTTCTTTAGAAGCTTTTAGATCCAATAGAGTTGATTCTTGTTGTTTCATTAAATCAACATATTTT
>Ga0228711_1012915_pt1 | contig 10033 bp, 7 predicted proteins | sample MedpolnodulmetaG_2_FD_177996 | JGI IMG/M metagenome (GOLD analysis project Ga0228711, IMG submission 177996) | Root nodule microbial communities from Medicago polymorpha collected in Santa Monica, California, United States - brown nodules | ecosystem: Host-associated > Plants > Roots > Nodule...
ATTAAAAAAATAAGTAAGTTAGTTTTATATTTTTTTTTTTTGTCAAGTAGTCTAGTGGTTAGAGCTCACACAATTTAATTGTGGAGAAGTGGAGTGTCCGGGGTTCGAACCCCGGCCCCTGCATATAATATGCAATATCCCTACCAACTAAGTTAAGCTCACGGGGATAAGTTAGTTTTATATTTTGTAAAACAAGCATAAGGCACATAAAATTAAGAAGAGCATGGGTTTGAAAGGACAATTATGTAATTTTGTTGGAGTATGATTTTTATATACTGTTAGTAGATATATAACATATATCTACTAAGTAAATTAATTGTTCCCGGGAGCTTAACTCAGTTGGTAAGAACAATGCATAATATATACAAGGTTCGGGTTCGAATCCCGGCCACCACAAAAAAAAAAAAAAAGATAAGTAAATTAAGAAGATCGTGTGTGTGTGTATGATATATAATATTTTTTTGAGGGGGATATATAAAGTTATTGAGCTTAAGATATTGGTAGTCCATTAATTATTATTATATATTCCGTTGTAACATGTTGACGAGTAATGCCATTGTTATCTTATTATAAACCTAACCGTCTCTTTGTTCTTTATTGAAACCCTATATCGTTGACGCTTTTCACTTTTGCCAACTCCTTCACGTTCACTTCCGGTAATTTACAACCTTTTTCTTTTCTATTCAATTTGCTTTTATTGTATATGTCGGGTTACAACCTTATATTCAGATTTTACTTTACCGAACTGTCCGGACCTTTTCACATGGAATCGGAGGGTTAACTCTTAAAAAAATAGTTACAGATGTGCTATTTTTTTTTTTAATTTATGACAATACTGTACTCATTATGTATACGTGTTTTATCTATAAAAAAAATCGGTTTCAAATGGAGTAGAATTATGCTACTTTTTAGGGTTTCCGTGTAGATAATGATAGTTGATTGTGTAATTGGACACAGGGTTTAAATTAAATTGTGCTTGATTGGTGGAAGATTAAGGATATAGGCGATTATAGAGATTATTTTTAATGTCTATTAAATTTTGATTTTTCTCCAATATTGGGAAAGTTTTGTAATTGTAGCAGTAAGTACAAAAAATTAAGCATAGTAAGAAAATAGTTCTTTTTTTTTAAAAGTTAAAAGAGTGTTGAAAATAATTTATGATTGTCAAATCTCTATTGTTTTGTGATTGCGATTGGCAGAACAGGATTAGGGTCAAGATTTTTCAATTTGGTATTGATTGAAAAGAAATAGATCACTTTTATTTATTTATATATAAAATCTCTTTGTTTTTCGAAGTTTAAATCTATCAAACTTGATAACCATTATCTGGTGTGGTATGGTTTGGTCCAATAATCAATGAACTTCTAATGTAACTATCAAGATAGTCTGCCAAATATTCTTTGACATTATGTTCATTATCTCGATGTTTGATTTGAAAGTAAATATTTATTCAGGAAGCTACGTGATTCACAAGTTTCTTAATGGAGAAGAAACAGTCCAATCCATTTGGCAGTCAAGATGTCAGTAAATCATGTTATGTCTGTCTTAACTAATTTTGTTTATGTGCAGACTTATGATCTATTTTACTTTGATTTTTCTCTCTTAACAGAAAACTCCAAACAAACCTATGCTACCACATTGGGAGACAACTATGCAGGTGTAAAACATCTTCTGCTCTGAACCAATTTGTGATGGTTATCTTTGGTCATGTAACTTGGTCAGGATAAAAAAAATCTGACTCATTTTTTTATAAAAATGTTTATGCATTTTGGTCAGGATGCTGCACAGGCTTTTTCAGAAATGGTACACAGAAGAAACCCAGATTTCAACAAATTGTTTACTAGAAACTCACAGGCTGATGTAAGTTTAATGACTGGCGAATCAAGAGAATATGCAAACCAGTCTGCTGCAGCAAAAAATGATCGGGATGGAACTTCAATGAGGTACAGTTTGTTCTTGTTCTTCTGCTAAACTTGTTAATAGCATTTTTCCAAAGCCTGAACAAAATCCTTTATGTGCGCAGAGCAGCAAGTGGAAGCAAGAGATCAACAGAAGGAGACCAAGATGACAGTAACAAAGTATGTCTATCGATTAATTTTTATATAAATATGTTGTTGATGAATATAATCTGTTCGGCAGAAAAGTCTAATTACATCCTTTCTCTGGCAGGATTCTCCTTTAAGTACGAAGCAGAAATCTAACATAATTTCTGGGGATAGTAAGATTATGGATTTTGACTATCTTATAATAAAAATTCATGTTTTATTACTAGTACCAAACACCATGCACTGCTGTTCATGTGGCTAACAGTCTTGCATATTGTTTCTTTGTAGAAAATCCATCTGGGCTGGCTCAGAATTTAGGGAATGTCGTCTCTGAATCTGAATATGAATCTGAATATGAATCTGACTCTGACACTGAATTTAGGGTAATTATAAAAATTGTTCGTTTTCTAGCATGTTTGAAAAGTTTTTATTGTTTTTGGATTAGCTAAACTTGTAAAATCGCTTTTGAATCATTAGAATGTGCACATACTTGGAAAATTTCACTTTACATGTTCTCTCATACAATCAAGTAATAGGCAGTGCCTTAGCAATACCGTAATAAATTTTCTAAACAAATCACTATTGTGCGTGATATGCTAGCAGCTATAGCAGCGCTTTAGAAATATTGCGTATCGGAATTTGAATGAAGTGCAATGTTGTGTAATATGTAGAAATAGTTGATTATTGGATGTAATTGTTCTGTCCAAAAAAGTTTTTTTTTTCAACTCCTTACTCTAATGTTATTTAATAAATTATTGAATGTTATGATGATCTATTTAAATATGTATTTTATTTGATCGATGTTCTCATTATATGTGCCAGGAAGAATATGAAGAGCTATGTAAAGTGAGGGACACTCTTAAGGAAGAAAATTCCATCCTAACACAAAGGCTCGCCAAGCTTTCTGAGAAATGCCTGGCGCTCGCCAATGAAAATGATTCTCTTGAGGTAAATCTTATACCATTAATTAAATTAAGATATATATACTTGTTTGATTCGAGAAAATATTTGTTCAGTTAGAAAAAGGCCATCTTGTTTTCTAATATTTGTATGAGAAACAATTAAATAAACTTGAATGCAACAAATTATCTAAGTTACCTAACATGAATGTAGGCAAGTTCATCTTGTTAGATGACAGTTATTTATTCAAAGCTTTTAAAATTGGTTTATAAAGAAGATAATTTCTCAAAGCTCTATTTTCCAAGATTGTTCCTAATTTGAGTGTGATTTGGTGGTTGAACAGAAAGAGCTAGTTAGGATGTTTGGACCTGAATCAATTGCAGATCTACTGCCCTTGAAGCCTACTTGAAACTTTGTGGTGGAGCCAAGAAACAGTTTATGATAGGAAGCATATCAGAATTATAGCCAAGATATAGTTTAAGATAGGAAGCATATCAGAATGTATAATTTTTTTAATTTGGGCTGGACTTTGAATCTTCACCCTGCTTTTAAGTTGTTAATCAATATTAGACATTTAACATGATGATTACATTTTTAAATGAACATCAAAATAATCTTTTATTAGTAAAATCAAGTTTTGAGATTTTAAAAATTTATACAACTACAGAGACTAATTAATTTCATTGAGGTAATTGAAATTCATTTAAGGGGTTGACCTCACAACAAATGTGTTTAAAGGACATATTTATTTACCATTTGTGTCACACTATATTGTATTTTTATTTTTTTTGGGTACATATGCTTAAAAAGTGAAAAAGAAAAGAAAAAAGAAGCTTAGCCCATAGGATAAAGAAGGAATCACTTAAAAGAAAATAATTCAAGTCTTCCGTCCCAAGCGGCACCCAATTTAGCCAAAAATTTGTGCTTGCATTCCCTTCTCTGAGAGAGTGACGTCTGCACCTCCCAATCCATTCTCAATAACTATTGACACAAGTAATGATATCAATGGTACTTGTTAACTGGCTTAGTAACAATATCAATAATAGTTTTTGAGTCTGAATAGCAACAAATTTGATTGCAACCAATATTCTTAGCAAGCTTCAGAAAAAGAAACAATGTCATAATTCCGCATAAGTATTATTGGCAATACCAAGAAAGCCGCTGAACCCAGTTACCCAAACTACCATCCGCATAGTATTGTTGTCATATTGTGTAATTTGTAAATCTGTGAATATATTTGTTGTAGCCATCTCTCCTCATTTCTCTTGTTACTTTTAACTTTCTTTCTTTAATACTCTTTCTTTTTTAGTTCTAGTATTCCATTCTTATGTTGAATAATTTTGTTGTGCATATTTACGTTTCGAAAAAGTTGTTTTTTCATTTTTCTTCACTGGTAATGTGTGTTCATATCAGTTAATTGTTGATTATGCCGAAAATTTCATATTTTAGATAGATGTTTTGGTGCCATTTTATCCTTCCCGTTTGAAGTAGCCAGTTTCTTACATTGTTGAATTGTATGCTGTAAAAATTTGCAGTGAGTACTGCATAAAGAGGGGTGTCTTTCATATTGAACCTCCTCAGAAAATGCATAACTTTTGTGTTCTACAATTCATAAACATAGTTCACATGATAGCATAGTTGCATAACACATACAGATTATGAAACACTTCTTTTTGGAAAATGTTACAAGATCACATATTAGTAACAATTTTACAATTGTTAAAAGGTGACTGTTACTAAATGTCATAAATGTAGTAGTGCACACCCAACACAAGCTAGATTTATCAGTCAAGAACTTGCAGAACAAAATATTTACTAAATGTCTTAATTTAACCCTATTCAAGAGAGACAATTAAATTTTCAGACATCTTGACAGCTTAAAATACTTTTAGTAACAACTAACAGATCTAATTTGATTGACTTGTTTGTTTCTTGTGTGTCAAGCAATGGTGTATATATAGCAAGCAGTTGAAACATGTTAAGCAACGGTGTATCCAATAACTTTTCTTAGAAAAATATTAATGAGTATAGCAAGTATACATGGAGAAAATATGCATGAGTAGAACGAGAGTACAGAAATAAAACAAGCAGTGGGAAGCACATTTAACTCAAAGTATAGAAGCATGTCAATTTGAAAAATCCTCAAATATGATTCTATGTAAAATTGCTAGTTGTATTTAAAATCCAGGCTCCATATTTTATTTTAAATAGCTAGCTGTATTTAAAATCCAGAAAAATGAATTTGTGTTCATGCCATATTACTTAATTAATTAATTAATACTTGAAACTCAGATACGGAGCCAGATATTAAGGTTAGGGGGAACTAAACTTAAAATTGCAATTTATTAAAGAAAAAATAAATTTTTAAATGTACAACTTATGAAAAAGAAAAAGAAATTATAAGATATGCCCAATAAAATAATACAACTATTACAACTAATATTTCTTCTAATAAAATAATCTCCATCTTATTTTGTCAAGGTCTTTTGATATACAAACAACATGGATTTCATTAAGTTACTGTACAAAGAGATTATCTAGCTATCATTAAAATGATTGAAGATGGTGAGTGTTTTACATGTTTTTCATCATTTGTTGTCTTAGATTAAGAAGTTATGTTATGTCGTCTAGATTTTGTTATCAGCATGGTTCTTGTTAATTTAATCAAGTGGTTGGCCCTGTCAAGTATGGTCTTAGTCGGTTGATTCCTTAAGATTTTAATTTAGTTTCCGATTTCCTAATCCTACCCTTGCTCATCTTGGGGATTAAACTTGTACTTCTTTTTCTAAAGATTTCTAATAAAAGGACAATCATTGAAGCTACGTACTATGTGACACCAAAAAAAAGGACAATCATTAAAGATTTGTACAAGATTGATTGTGGCTCTAAGATATAGATCAACGCCACACCACTTAATTATATACTAGGTGATGCTACTATTGCCATTGCCATATTCAATATAAAACTTTCAACCACACCATACATATTGAGAAGCACAGAAAGAAAGAAAGAAAAATGGTAACCATTACAGCTTCATACACTGTGATTCCAGAGGAACCAACTCAACAAGGTTGTTTATGGCTTTCTGATATGGACCAAGTGGTACATCGCCACACACCAACCATTTACATTTACAAACCGAAACAGAATACAGAAAAAGCGCCATAGAAACCTTAAAGAACTCTCTCAGCAAAATCCTAGTTCACTACTATCCTGTAGCTGGTCGTTATTGTTACACAAGAGGTGGTCGAATAGAATTGGATCTCAATGCAAACGGTGCAATTTTGCTTGAAGCTGAAACCACAAAAACAATTCATGATTAAGGTGACTTTTCACCTTTTGACTCCACCATGGAGCTTGTTCCAACAATTGATTACAATCAACCTGTGGAAGATATTCCATTGCTTCTGGTTCAACTCACAAAATTTCAAAACAAAGATGAAGGCCTTGCAATTGGTATTAGTTTCTCTCACTCTTTATCAGATGGACTAGGAGCCATTAGATTCATCAGCTAATGGGCCAAAATAGCAAGAGGTGAAACACTTGAGGCTAATGAGTTACCGTTTTTGGACAGAACAATACTCAAATTCTCACACACCCCATCGGAACCACGTTTTGAACACATGGAGTTGAAGCCACTACCACTCATGCTAGGAAGAACCGACACAAGTGAAGAAAAAAAGAAGAAAACTTCATCAACATTGTTGAGGCTTTCACCGGTACAAGTTGATAATTTGAAGAAAACTTCATCAACATTGTTGAGGCTTTCACCGGAACATTGTTTAGGCAACCACCGAAAATCGTGGCTGGAAGCCAAATAACCGTTGCCTAAACGTTTACGCCACAATTTGCAGGCGTGGTATATACGGCCGTTGCCTATTCATTTATGCCACGGTTTTCGTGCTTTAAGCCACGGAACGTACAATCCGTCGCATCATTCATTAAAATCCACGGTTTTCTGGCTGCTTTTAAGCCGCGGTTTCAGTTTAGCAATGAATGAAAAGCGCGGCGGGTACATGAAAAGGCCACGGACATTTAGAAGCAATGTGTTTTAACCGTCGCTTAAAATATATAAATCAGCCACGATTTTGAATAAACAAGACATATGACTTTGCCTGTAGATTGAAAAATCGTTACCTATAGTGTATAAAACCGTGCCCTGTTGTTTTAATCCACTATTTTTATATATACAACTATAGTCATACATCTTTATATATATTTTTCATTTATATATAGATTGGTCTGAAATCAAACTTTATGCAATATTATCACTTAAATACATCTAATAAATTGTTCATATAACTTCAAGTACTTGACAATAATATCTTAATACATTCATAAATTCAAAAGATTAAAACCTAAAAGATTAATAACTTGAAGTGTACTAAACTTTAAGGTAGACTTTCTAAATACATCAAAGTGTTATAACTAATAATTAACATTATCTCATTACAAAAAGCAAAACATGATCTTCCATCTTCCCATAATTGAATCAAGGTTGGTCTTCATCAAATTCTTCAAGTTGGTCAACATCAAAAAAATCATCATCTTGGAGCTCATTTTGTGGATCATCATCATGATCATCTTGAAGGTCTTGATCATCTTGAGGATCAACATCTTCATCATTATCTTTGTTTCCAACCTAAAAATATGAAAGCAATAATAAAAAAGTTAAATAATCATTAACCACCTATAATAGCAGGCTCCTTTCACAAGTATCATTATTTTTGAAATAGCAAATATTATTCTCATTGAGTAAATGCAAGACGTATTCTAAACTCGCGAAAAAAAGGGAAAAATACAATTAGGTGCCATAATAAAACGGAAGATGTCAACCTAAAAACCCAAAAACCAAATGGCGTCAAATAGTGAGGCCGAACTATACTTACTATAACCAAGCATACCCCTGCCTCACTACCGATCAACCCAAAAACTGCTCAAAAACCGCCACACCAGTAGCCAAACAAGGCAGAACATAGAAGGAAGAAAATGCTACAGATTCCAACCTACTAAATACTACAGCACAACATCAACAATACGACAGACAACACAACCCACAACAAGCCAAGAGCAACTGTCCTACCAGCCTTGCCAACTGTTAACAAATTCCTAACAACTGAACAAAGGGATGCAACAGCCAGGGAAAAAACATCCAGCAGCTACCAAATCACCTATTGGAACCCATCAAAAACCAACCAGCACAGCGAAAACAATGACTCCCAACATCCACCAAAATAGTTGAAACAATAAAAGCAATATAGTGGTGGGATATTAAAGTTGGACAACAAAATCTAACATATCTACTTCAAATATAGCTGAATATCATCATTCAATTATAACTTAAAAAGTTGAAACAACAAAAGCACAATTTTGATTAATTTATACCTTTTGTTGAGTAGGAGCGTAGTTTGATGTCGATGAATGTGGTGTTGGACTATCACCATTGTGTAAAATATGTCTCAACATATTATCTACATCTTCTTCACTTAAATGTGGATTCTGTTGCATGTACATGTTTTTCAAAAGTGATTCCATTGCTCCCATCTTATGTGACATTTCAGCAATTTGACCATCATATTGCCTTTTGATTAAAGAAATTTCAGCATTTTTCTTTAATAATGATGGTGTGGCAGTTCTTCCAAAACACCGCACTCTACTAGGCCTTTCTTTCCCAAACAATGTTTCAAAAGTTTGTTCTCCAGCTTCAGCTGAAGTTTTAATTGATTCTTCAAGTTTATCCTAATATCAAACATAAAAAGATTAAATTGTTGATAGTTGGTGGCTGAACATGCTTATACATCTAAGACAAAACAATATAATTATATTGAAAATTTGTAAAACACTTGCAACAATCACAAATTAAAACCCAAACTCTAAAACACTAACAACCAAAATTTAACTTACAGTTGCACTTTGTGTTTCTCCATCCAATTCTTTTCCTTTTCGGCCTTTTCGAGTTTCAATGAACATCTCAGCTTTGGTTACTTCTTCTCCACCCTTCTTTTCCCGCTACATTAGTAATCATATATATTGAAAATAAAAATACTAGTTAATAAGAGATATATGAAATGATAAAAATATAATAAAAATGACATACTAGTTACTGAAGCCCATAAATCAATTACAATTACAAAAACAAAAACACATAATAAAAATATAATACCAATTTTGCGCGAATTCTAGCAAAATTTGTTGTTCCCAACTTTTGCTTTTTCCTATTAGCTGCATTTTTTTCGCTAATGGTCTGCAATAAATTAAATGATATCACTCTCCATTATATCAATCGTTTCTTGAAATTATTAAGCTAAACGCTTGCTTACTTGGACATTCTTATGTTTCCAATATATCAACAATTTTCGAAAATGACATTCAGATATGCAATCCGAACGGTTTTTTAATCTTTCCTTCATTGTGGTGTACTTCATAAAATGATTCTTCTTGATACAGGATTTGTGTCTTCTCCAAGCATCATTAACGCGGGAAAATACCGCTTTCTTTCCTTCATCAGCAATATTGAACCTCCTCTACAAAAAAAATTAAAATAAATGTCATCAAACGTCGATCAAATTTTTATGATTGAAACAAGTATGAAATTTTACTTCCCATACATTAATATATATCCATAGACGCTCCTTACGAGTCTTCTTATCCTCTTTTTCTTTGAGCAAATCTTTAAAGTTCGTATAGATCAAGGGACAAAGAGTTGAATTCCTTGCTATAGTTCCTAGGAAATTTCCCACATCTGTAACAGTTTTATCATTGGGTCCAATTATCTCCCCTTCATTGTCTAGAGTAACATCTTCACAATATTCTCTTGCATATATTTGTAGACATCGTGTTGGTCCTCGTGTTTTTTTCTTAGTTGTCCCTGTTTTCACATTTAACAATATAATGTAAGATAAAACATCACACATTACAAACACATGATTAACAAAATAAATTAACATTAAATCATTTCCCTGATCTTAATTAAAATAAAACATCACCATTTGCTTCAGGAACTTCCTCACTGTCCGCATTTTCTTCTTGTTCTTCCATAACGATGTCTCCTTCCTCTTCAACTAAATTTTGCATCTCTTTCTCAACAT
>Ga0228711_1012917_pt1 | contig 10033 bp, 9 predicted proteins | sample MedpolnodulmetaG_2_FD_177996 | JGI IMG/M metagenome (GOLD analysis project Ga0228711, IMG submission 177996) | Root nodule microbial communities from Medicago polymorpha collected in Santa Monica, California, United States - brown nodules | ecosystem: Host-associated > Plants > Roots > Nodule...
AAGTCTCGACATAAAATAAAATAGAAAAATAACAATGATCAACGTCATAGAACAGAAAGCAAGGAAAAAAGAAAAAACAAGGAAAGGAAACTATACTAAGCGAACTCAACACGGGCATTTTGGTCCTCTTTGCATGTCATGGTAAGACCTTCTACGACGGTTGGCAAAAGGCAGCGCATCCACTGAAAACTTGTTGAGACAGGCTCTTCCGGCGGAACAATCATGAGTACATCACCCTCTCTACGGATTACTCCCATCACACTTACCGTGTTACCTTCTTTGATTTACCATTCTTCAAGCCGCATTCTCCGTCATTGGTAGAAAGTCCACGGTTTTCAAACTAGTGTAGAAAGGTTTGAGGTAACTCTTTGTTATCATTTGTTGCATCAACTACGGTAGTTGGTTCCACCATAAAAGGAGCAACTTTGGCACCAGACCTAGTTTTCACTAATTCTCTTAACCTGCTCTTGAAATCTGTAATGTAGAAGTCTGTTACGTATTCTCTAGTGTGTGTAGAACCTCAAGTGATTCTACCCCATTCTTTATATTCATATAACTCTGAGGACATATACACACAAGTAGGTACTTTTTGATTAGATAACTCTAGAGAAATATTGTCACAAGTTACATATCTAGTAATCTTAATAAATTGACCATCAAGGATATCTCTAAGTTCAACATCATGGTATCTTTTTAGCAAACCCTAAAAAACCTTTTTTCTTTTTTTTCCTCCAAACATGATTCCAAAAAAGCAAAACCACAACAAGAGAGATTATGATAATCCCAACCCTAATAAGCACCACTTACTCACTCACTTGCACCAAAAACAATTACAAGTTTTTCAGTTTTCAAAACATCACCCTTTCTAAAAAAATAGTGGGTAGATCACTTATTCTGCCAAATGGACTGGTCATGTCTGGTCCTCAACACAAACCAAAACCTAAGGAGTGCCTATCGAAAATGACAAAGTCCTTCATTCCATACGCCGACGACCCCATGAATTCCGGCGAGCTCGGTAGAATGCGTGGTACATCAAAGAAGGTAACACGATAACTGTGATGGGAGTAATCCGTAGACGGGGTGATGTGCTCATGATTATTTCGCCGGGAGAGCTTGTCTCAACATGTTTTCAGTGGGTGCGCTACCTTTTGCGAACCGTCGTTAAGGTCTTATCATGACATGCGAGGAGGACCAAAATGCCCGTGTTGAGTTCGCTTAGTATTTTTTTGGTAGAAGTTCGCTTAGTATAGTTTCCTTTCCTTGTTTTTTCTTTTTTCCCTTGCTTTATGTTCCACGACGTTGATCATTGTTATTTTTCTATTGTATTTTATGTCAGAGACTTGTTAAGTTTTTTTTTGGCGATAACGTCGATGTTGCGCTATGACATCGGATTTTGATGAATCCTCTATAAAACAACAACATTATCCTTGTTTTACTACTTTTCTTGTTTTTGCTAGATGTAGTGGCGATAGCAGAAAAAGAAAAAGTAGAATTTTAGGGTTTTAAAAACAATAAAACTGAAGAGTTTGCATCTGTACCAAACATGACCTATTTTTAAAATAGAAAAATTTATGAGTCGGTGAGTATTACTTTTATGTTCACCGTAATAGGTAGACATTTCAATATGTAAGCTATGCTTGGCCTCCATTCCCCTGTTTTGTGGTGATTCCCGTAACCTTTTCTTTTGTATGCAACATACTTTATTTATTATAATTTAATTTGCTATTTTACATAGCTGATTTTGGCATTGCACTTTCCGCAAGTATTTCTTTTATCACTTGATCTTACTTTGATCACAATTCTATCTGTTGATTTTCAATTACAATTAACGGTTATGTCTCCGCATTATCCTCTTTATCGGTATCAAATCTGAAAAAACTTGTAATGTAACATTCATAGAAATTTCTTATCACAGCATTCCAAATTTGTATAATTGAGTTCATGATCTGACGATTAGCACTTAAATAATGGTTTATCATTAAAATTGTCCTGTTTCCCCGTGGTGTTTATTTTCATGCTTTGTTTTCACAGCAGTGATAAACACACTCCTTTGTAAGTTTAGTATTTGAAACCTGGGAAATCTAATGTTTATTATGTTCAAAATGTTCTTACTCAAATTTAAAATCAAGACTGAAATTACCCAATGAATGTGCCATAGTACTGATGCTATGAAAAGAAAATTGAACATCTAATTCAACAGATCCAAATTAAAGATATGAAATGAAGTCCCATTTCTATCAAAAATAGTTTACCTTGGATCCAAACAACTAAGTACATGTTTGGGTAATTGGTGCAAACTACAGAGGGTCTTCTGAGTGCATTGTATTTGGAATAACTACCTCTAGAAGAATTAGTTGTGTTTGAAAATGCTTGTTATATTTCACAATAATGTGTGTGGTTTTCGATGATATGGTTTCAGTTTCGCCCTAATTGCTAACGGCCAACAGGTTTAGTTATTCAGAGTTAAATAGTGAAAATGATACTGCGAATTTCAGCTAGTCAATAAGGCTGTGAACTTGTGATCAATGTAATCTGTTCTTATTTTGGTTCATCATTATGAATTTGATATTCAAACCCTACTATAATGTTGTATTATTCTTTAACCTTCTTTTTATTTTTAATTTTTTTAGGACATCCAAGTGGCATTGCGTGATGAAATCAAAAGTGCTTGTGAATATCGTCCATTTGAAAAGTGTGATTATGGCCCAAGAATAGCAAATGAGATATGTTTCAAAAAGGTGGAATATGTCATGTCACAATTGGAGGCAATGAAACAAACTATAGATGAGTATAATGCAGCAGCCTGAAAATTTTGCTCCTTAAATTATCCTATTAAGCTGTTGATTTTGAAAATTCAGTCAGTAATTTGGAGTTTTTGCAGCGCTGCAAGCGACTCAAGTTGCACTCAACAAGGAGAGTGACTTATTTATGTATTTATTTGGAGGGACTATTTGGGCAATACACATGTAGTATTGCATTGTACACTAAACATGTAAAAGACAGATTATGAAGTACTGGATTTGATATTCATGATTAGTCACATACTCAAATAAATATTCTCAGCTACCTATGCTTAAGATTATGGACATTTAAGAAACTCAATGGTGGCCATAGTGCAGTAGCAACTATTTGACAGAAATCCATTAGAACTTCCAAGAATTACACCTAATAATAGCCAACCTATTCTCTCTTTCAAAGAAAGGGACAATGCAGAAGTCAAAACATCCAGAGATTGAATTACACCTTTGCTGGAAGGTAATTGAATATGAGAAGACAATGAGACGAATTTATCTATGATGTCATTATGTTCCATATCATAGTCTGCAAAAAGTACCAACAAAAATTCAAAGAGTGTTGCTCATGGCCACATAATATTTGGAACAAGACCCAACAACAAAATTGCAGGCTCTATGCTTTATGACATTTTGAGGATGGTTAGCACGATGTATATTAATCTAACTATATTAAGTATTAACTATGAGTCTATGACAGTCTCTTTATCAGCTTACTGAGAAACTTCCTGGTTAACCTCATCAGGTGCCTCTTTTGATGCCACCATGTCGCATGGTAAGCAAAAATCGCAATTGGGTCTCATAATTGTGTATGTCTTTAACCATCACCAGTGGTGAGGTCTTAACCATTTAAGACCCAGTACCTAATAGGTATCCCTATCGGGAAGAAATTGTTTGGAGGTCTTATAGGACCCGGGGTTTCATTAAACGACTTTGAATGTACATATCCAAAAAACACAAACTGTTGCCTAGGACTCTTCCGAACAAATTATGCCGTCTGTAAGTACACTTTGAGAAACATGGCAACAGGGCAGGACGGGTTTAAGTATCCCCGTCCCCAAACCATATTGGGGGTAATAATTGAATACCCAACCCCGCCCCCAATGGGGACGGGTCTCCCGGTCCCGGCCCCGTCCCCACCCGCGGAAACTCTATTTTTTATAAAATATTTAAAAAATGCATATTTTTTTTCATAGCAACAAAAAACAATAATTATATTATTAATTAAAGATCTAATAAACTTTTTTCAAAAGAGGAAAATAATTATAATAAACATGTTTCTAAAGAGTAATAATATATTAAAATAGGTTGGTGCTTGTGGAAATAAGATTATAAAATTTAATAACGTAAATTTCAAAAAGCGGGTGCGGGGCGGGGGTGGGTGCGGATATAAGCATCCCCGTCCCCGTACTAAAAACCCAAATTTCCCCTACAACCGCACCCGCACCCAGTTAAATCGGCTTTTCCCGTTAAAATCGGGGCGGAAAGGCCGGGTCTGGACGGGACGGGTTTTGTTGCCATGTCAATTGAGAATCATATGTGGTTTGATAGAATATAAACTCTGCTCAAGCCAACAAAACTCTACTCATAAGCACCTTTTTAGGCACGGAAGTTAAACTGGCAGGAGCATGTCATCAAAGTTGAAAAAACCAGGATTAAAAATGGCGTGTTTTCATTGCTGTTGATTCTGAAATTTTCATATATGGGACAAACACTTCGAATAAAACTCACAACAACTTTTAATTACAACGCAGCATGTATATAAATATTCTAAACTTTCATCTTATTCGAGATTCCAAAATTTGTTACTTTAGCATCTTGACATTTTGTCTGCATTATTATCAGCTTCTTATATGACAATAGCAACCAATACTGTGGCAAATAAAAGCTATATTGTTGTTTTTTTCATAACAACTCTACATAAGACAATAATAAAGGAAAAAAGAAATGATATATATAGCTAAAGATAACTTGCTATTTCTAAGACATTAATCGATGAACATCAATGCTGCTAAGTAACATCATCACATGTATTAATAGCATATATTTTGGCATGTTATCAATGCTGCTAAGTAACATCATCATGTGTTATCAATTCTTAGATTATAATTTTCTAATGAAGAGGAAGTGATATGCTGTTGGGTCTAAACCATTACGAGTCCTCAATAAACCTGACAACTCTGGTATCAGGATTAGCACCAAAACCATACAAATATGATTGATCGATAACAATGATACTAGAGGAAAGAGGTGGAGGAATAAGGCGGACTTCTTCGCTTGTTGTTGGATTGCGGGGATTCAACTTATCGAGATTACTATAATTGTTTAGACAGACAAAAAATATCATTACAATATGAGTTTATTATTTCTTTTAAACTCACGCTCTCTTCTTTTTTGGACAAAATTCTCTCTGATATTATATTGCTAAACCCTTGCACTAAACTGGCAGAGCACATCATTAGAGTAGAAAGAATAAGGATCGAAGATGGTGTGTTTTTACATTGCTGTTGATTCGGAATTTTTCATAGCACAAAATTAATGAATGAGCGAGGACATATATCACCAATCAAATTTATCTTACAGTTCATTTTTCTTTGAATTGCTCTTACAACCGTAAATTCCATTAAGCAAGACTAGGACAAGGCTTGACTAAATTATGGGAGTTTATTTGAAAAAAATGAGATACAAACATTTACAGACAGCAGCACAGAAATTTATAGTCCACGGTCTATGCAGATGTTAGCCCTTCAGGAAGGGATTCACTGTCGGGATCAGGACTAAGAAACCTTCGACAAGCATAAAACACAGCTGAATGGAAGCCAGATGGGTTTTCAATGAACACAAAATGCCCACCCTGCAATAAGGAATTTAGTTTGTTAGTTCACTTCAAATAATATAAAATGGCTTCACTGCATGGGGAAATGGAGAAAGTGATACCTGTGGAACTCGGATGATTTCACATGGAACCTTCATATGCTTACGAGCTTCTTGAGCCCCTTCGTAATTCATCCAGTCGTCGAAACCATATATGAAAGTGGTAGGAACTTTCCACTCCGAGGCACTGCAAATCAGAGAGAAATAGAGGAAATCAGAGAGAAATATAGGTTAATAAATAACATTGCACAAGCAGAATCCAGAGTACACAACATAGTAGTACATCAAGTAAAAGAAGAATGGATGTTTTAACCAATAGAGAAATAAACTCTTCGCTAAATCTCATTGACATATGGCATGCAGTGGAAAATTTCTTAGCCAAACCTTTTAAGAATCATGAACATTTTACATAGAATTTGCAAACCGTAGAAGGCTTCGATTTTCCTCATCTCAATTGTTTCCTAGGAAATCCTCTTTTATTAGCTGAATTCTAGTTCAACATTTGCACTGATAAACCCAGTTGTAGTACTCCGTTTTTTTTTTTGAAGAAGCTAAATTAGCCCACCCAAATTAGCACCGGAGAGAATCGAACCTGAGACCTTGAGGAGGAGCATAATCCCAGGTCCCAAGTCAATACCACCAGGCTAACCCAAGTGGGTTAGTTGTAGTACTCCGTTGCATATAAACACTGAATCAAACCATATATTCTATGGCCTAGCTTCACAAGTTTCAAGTTTTATCGCGGTGAAATACAAATTCAAGGGGTGGTCCATCACATACATACTACTCCATTTATGTTACAATCGTCACTCGTTTCTCTTGTTTTCTGTTTCATGCCTTTTATTTTCGCTTACTATCAGAGGAGACCCTGCCCATACAGTTTTTATTTTAGTTTCTTTCTGTTATTTTCATAACGTGTAATGGTAAGTGAAAAACATTTGACTACACAACACAAACATCATCAAAGTCCCCAAAAGGCCAAAACATTTATCCAGCTGGAATTCCACTCATTCTTGCACCAACCTGGTTTGAGAATTGGATGCCAAAAGAGCACTATTTAACCAATAAAAAAAAAACGCAAAATCAATATAGTCTAGAAGTAACTATCTTCTGAAATCTGAATAACATTGTGATAGGGACTCTGGGTCCTAATCTAGAGATTGGTCAGGAGCTGGATCAAGAGTTGGACCTGAATCCAAAGAAACCCACCATCTGGAAGCTCAACTCTAGGAGGGGGAAAGGGCCCCACCAAGGAGTGGAAATTAGTTATTGAGCTGGAATATGGTTACCACAATCATAGGAAAGGGAATCCTAGTCAATCAGGCTTTATTAATCGGTATGAGGCAGAGGGGGTCATTCACGTATTTTGAATTGAATCAGTTAGGAGAGTCCCTCTCTGAAAGACGCCATAGTCTTACAAGAACCTTTGACCCTTCAATACCACATTTCTCCGTTATTGATTCAGAGATTCTATCACATTGTTTTGGGCATAACAACCATTCAGTTGAAGACACAACATATTTCAATGTACAAGTGTACAGATGAATTATTAGTTCTCTAATCAACAGTAGGAGGATGATCAACAAACCTGTGTAGGAGAGGCGACTTGGCAAATGCTCCAAATGAAAAAATATATTTTAAGCACAGCTCACCGCTAGCTTTGGCTGCTAATGTATGATAAACATAATCTTCAATATAGAAAAAAAAACACAAGTTAGAAATATGCTCCAACAGGTTACTACTATCAAGGCACATCAATGGTTTATCTCGCCATACCTGTTAGTAATCTCGATTCAGAATCTGTCAACAGATCCCCAGTTGAGTATTTTACAAACCTAGCACTTGTATACTTGCTGACTAAATCAGGACCCCAAGGACCTAAGCCTCTGCCGAAAAATACATGTAGAAAAATATTAACAGAGACAGTTTTATATAAACAAAAGTTTAGTGCAACACAAAAATGCTAATGCTAAAAGAATGACTTCGTAAATCAGGATCCCAAATTGCTTGACAGTAAAAAGAATGTTTGGTGCAGCCAAAAAGAAGAATGCGAGAAGAAGAACTTGAACAATGACACAAATGTAATTTTACCTGATAATTGTCTGCGGTGTCAAATTGGATTCCCATATTTGGTTCAGGATTGATCCCTTCCATGTTGATAAGAACTTTGTAATCCTCTCTGTTTCCGAAGAAAATCCAGCAGATCCCACCAAAACCAAGTGCTGTACGTGCTCTGGGTGCTACACATAAATATTAAGAGATAGATCAGCACAATATTTATTATCTCTTTGAAAGAGAAAAAGGAGAAAAACAAACAAGTCCTTTTAATGCAATGTAGAAGGAGATTCTACCTTAAGCGCATATTTGGAAGCAATATAACCTCCAAAAGAATGCCCAAGAAGTATAAAATTGCTCAGGTTTTTGGCTTTCCTCCATTCCTCAAAAGAATCAATGAACCAAGCCTCGGTTTCTATACAGTATCAATAAGAAATTTAGCATTTTGCTTTGCAACAAGATAAAACTTTCACAATTTCATATTTACTAACTACAACATTCACCTTCAGTGCTTTTGCATGTAAAGTCTGGCCTGCTAGATCCACCCCAACTGCAATAAGAGTGAAAACACAATAATTATAAACTATGATTAGAAAATGAAATATCAAAATAACATCATGGCGAGATATGATTAGATAATCAAATTGTTGTATACATATATATGCTGATGTATTTATTTCATCACACTTAGCTAGCTGCTGATTTAAGAATCAAATCAAATTTGCGATTAATCAAAAACAAATTGCAAAAAGCAAAGCTTGCTCACCCAAGTTGATCAATAGCTATAACTCTGAAACGCGAGGCAAGAGCATCGAAATTGCGAAAGAAGAAACCTTGTGATGCAGCATATCCGTGAACCATTACCAATGTAGGAGAATCATCTTTACTGTCGAAAGTAACAGTGTTAATAAATCGCGGTTCATTGCTAGATGAACGAAACCACCTCACTCTTGAATCAGGTGGACCAGAGCCTATATTAACCTGTTCTTGAACATATGGAGTCCTGACAAAATAAACATAGTAATAATTTGATTATAATAGACCTTGTTTGAATAAACAATTTAATTTCAATCTTATAGCATAAGTGCCTATCATTTATAAGCTATTTCTATAACAAAAGATAAAATAAGTTAAATTATTTCCGTGCCTTGTTTGGATAAACAACTTAATTTGCTGCTTATAGCATAAGCGCTTATCATGATAATTACATTTACATATTATCTATTTTTATAACTAAAGATAAAATAAAGTTTTTTTTTGTTGTATAATTTATAGGGTCTTGTTAACGAGTGCCTACGGGGCACTCTTTAAGCATCCCAAATTTAGTAATTATTCTTTTAAAAAGTCAACTATTACAATTTCCAATGCATTCAATACACAACTTTTCATTTAAAACTTACTATTTAAAATGCTTAAAGAGTGCCCGGGGGCACTCGTTAACATTTCCCTAATTTATAAGATGTTTTCATAAGCTATCTTGGAGAGCTTATGAAAATAAGCAGAAAACAGTTTATGAACATGTCATATAAGCTCTTTTCATAAATACTCTAAAACAATCTCAAAAAAAGCTCAAATAAGCCAATCTAAACATGCCTGTAAGCTGTTTTCATACCCAAACTAGGAGAGCTTGTAAAAACAAGCTGAAAACAACTTTTAAACATGTCATAAGCCATTTTCATAATATAAAACGCAAATAAGCAAATCCAAACAGACCCACTAAACATATTCATAAGAGAAAACAAATAACAGACCATATTTGGATAAACAGCTTAATTTCAAGCTTATAGCATAAGCAGTTATCATGATAAGCTATTCCTATACCAAAAATATAGTAAAGTTAAATTATTTTTCATAGCTGAAAATAGCTTTTAAACATGTCATAAGGTGTTGTTTTCATAAGATAAAGCTCAACTAATGAAATAAAAACAAACCCATAATGAAATTGATAAGTAATAATTACTTGACAAGAGAAAGAAGACGTTTTTCAGCATTGATGATGTGGTCAGTAGAAGTAGGGATCCAACGTCGGAAAAATGGCCAGAAACCACCGCCAAGGTTGTTTTTTCCAGTAGTTGTGTCTTCCGCCGACATTCTTGTTCTTGTTAACAAACGAGATCGAATTGTGTTCATAGAACAATACAAAAATTACTAACTAATTAAATGGTTTATGTTTGTGATTAGTATAAATAAATTGGAAATGATTACAGAAGAAGAAGAAGAAGAACCGCGAAGAAAGAAAGAAAGAAAGCTTACGCGGGCAATGACGCATCTTCATCCACATCCTCAAGTAACTCTTAATTACTTTACTTTTC
>Ga0228711_1012919_pt1 | contig 10030 bp, 12 predicted proteins | sample MedpolnodulmetaG_2_FD_177996 | JGI IMG/M metagenome (GOLD analysis project Ga0228711, IMG submission 177996) | Root nodule microbial communities from Medicago polymorpha collected in Santa Monica, California, United States - brown nodules | ecosystem: Host-associated > Plants > Roots > Nodule...
GTCCGCTTGGAATCGGAAGAAAAAACTGGCTCTTCGCCGGGTCAGACAAGGGCGGTGAGCGCATCGCCAATATCCTGACCATCATCGAGACTGCCAAACTCCATGGCCACAATCCGGAGGCCTATCTCACAGACGTCCTGACCCGGATCCAGAGCCATTCAAAGGATCGGCTCCAGGAATTGCTGCCGTGGCAGTGGGCGCCGGCGAAAGACCGATACGAGGCTGCGTGATGGCACGGTCGAGGTTCATCTACACGCTCAAAGAAGTCGCCGTCATGATCGGGGAGAATCTCGAATTAATCGAGGAGGTGACCGCCAACTCGGACAATATCGCCGAAGGCGAATTGGTTTATGTCCGCGATGGCAGTGAAGATGGCACCAAAGGCCTGACCGAAAATGGAATTGACGACCTTCGAGATCTCCTGGCCGACATACGAACGTGGGATGGTGGAATCCGCCAGTTTCTCGTCGATGAACAATGCGATCTCGAGATGATCGAGCGCGTCATGGCAGATGAGGTGAAACGCGTCCTATAGCTTCGGCGGCTCGACCAAGCGGAAATGCTTTCGCCGGACGCTCACCGTTCTTCGACGCGGCGAACACTAACCTTTTGGCTAAATAGGGATTGCCAACGACAATGAACTCGACTTCATCGGCCGGCATGGGCAGAATGAATGGAGGCTTGGACCAAGCGAAAGTACAAGCGCTATGGGCTCCACAAGCCTCGGGCGTCGCAGTTCCTGCGCAACGTGTCCGAGATAGACGGGAACTCTTCGTCCACTGGCAGGCGTTCGGGTGCGCTGCTCAAGCCGCTCGTCGCGAAACTGCGCGCGCACGTCTTCGCCGGCAGCCGTCTGCATGGCGACGACACACCAGTTCCGGTGCTGGAGCCTGGCAAGGGGAAGACGAAGACCGGTCGACTGTGGACTTTCGTTCGCGGCGTCGCCTACTTCTACAGTCCGGATCGCAAGGGTGAGCATCCGAAAGCCCACCTCGCAGACTTCTCGGGCATCTTGCATGCCGATGGCTATGCCCGGTTCCGCCACCTCTATGAAGCAACCCAACCCGACAAACCCGCCACCATCCAGGAGGCGGCCTGCTGGGCGCATGTCCGCCGCAAGTTTTTCGATCTGACCACCAGTCCCGGAACGGATCCGATCGCCGAAGAAACGCTTGTCCGGATCGGCGAACTCTACGACATCGAGAATGCGACCCGCGGAGCGGGCGCAAGACCGTCCGGCAGGGTCAGGCGAAAACGAAGATCAAGCGCTCCGGCGGTGGTGGACAATATGCTTACGGAACTGCCGCGCTCGAGCAGCACGGCGGAGGCGATCCGCTATGCGATTATCCGCTGGGCGTCGCTCTGCCGCTTCCTCGACGACGGCACCATCGAGATCGACAACAACGCCGCCGAGCGGGCGATCCGGCCGATCGCCGGGCCTGAGTCAATGCGCACTCCTTCTTTAAGTGTCTGTAACATTGGAAGCGTTTCCGCGTCGGCGATGCGACACGGGCGCGTCCTTCGGGCTATCACGGCTTGGACCGTCGCAGAAGCACGGTCGCTGGCCCGGATTTGGCGCGGCGCGCCTCCACACCATGCGTGCCCGTGATAGAGGCGAACAGGCTGCTTGCATCGGGATCGCCGAGATAAGCGACATCCGTAGAAAGTGGCTGGCCTTCAGGTGCACAATGGCTTGAGCGATAAGATTGGGCGTTTGAAGCGTCGAGAAAACGCGTGTGGGCTTCAAAATAAGTATCCGAAAACAGGTTCTTCATGGCGTTCTTCATCACTATGGGGTGCGCTGGCGCCACAGGAGGTGCGCAAGCTCAGATATCCGCGACCACGATGGAGCAGGCGAAGCATCTTATTTTCGGCTGGACAAGAACATCACTCAACGAGGCTAGAAGAAGATGTTGGCCGGATCAGAAAGGATGAGGGTATCAAGTCCTGACGCCTGCATTTCCCCTTTTGTGGTGGCAAGACGCGCCTGGTACTCGGTTTCGGTAAAATAAAGGGCTGGCATAGCGGCTCCTGTTGGCTCCGACTTGGAAACAGTCATGCGCTTCTCGCAGCAAGAGACGTGCTCCATTGGATCTAAATTTACTTCCACTCGCTGGTGAAAAGCTCGAATTTATCGGGCTGCTTGAAAGGCTTTGTGAACACTGCCAAACAAGACGAGCGAGAGTTTAATGGCGGGAATTCACGGGTATGTCCCGCCACGTCAGGCCCTGGTTTCTTTATGCGGTTGCCTCAAGGACCGTAGTCTGAGAGCTGCTCCTGGCGCGCCACCAAGTGGCGTAAAGCGCAATCATCCACAGGATCGGCAGGAGGGTGAGCAGAGACGCCACAGCGGCCACTGTCGGATCGATTTCATTGCGAATGTTTTCCCACATTTTCAGTGGCAACGTTCGGACCGAATATCCGCTGACCAAAGACGTCACGACCACTTCGTCAAACGAATGGATGAATGCGAAGAGCGCGCCGCCAATGATCCCCGGTCGGATCAGGGGGAGTGTCACCCGCATGAAAGCGGTAAAAGGCCTAGCGCCCATACTTTTCGCTGCCTGCTCCAAGCGCCTGTCGAAATTGGCGAGAGTCGCGGAAACAATTACGACGACGTAACTAATTGCACCAATCGTATGGGCAAGTACGATGCCCGTCTCAGTTCCAATTATCCCCAGATTGACCAGGCCGAAGTAGCTCGCCACGCCGACGACAATGACGGGTATAGTGATCGGAGCAAGGATCACCATCGTCAGCCAGCCTCGAATATCGGATGCGATCCGGCTAAGGCCATAAGCTGCCAAGGTCCCAAGGACGGTCGACAGAGCCGCGACGGCCAGACCGATTTTAATGCTGGTCCAGGCTGCGCCATACCAAGCTTCGTCACCGAAGAAGCTGCCATACCACTGAAGCGAGAAACCGGACGGAGGAAACTGTAGCGTCGCATCGCCGCTAAACGACATGATGATCACGACGACTTCAGGAAACAGCAGGAAGAAAAGGACAAACGTCAAGGTGAGGCTGCCGGCAAAACGCGACCATCCGCCACCGCCCTGAGCCTGATAAAGCGCCTTGGACCACCGTTTGGATCTTGAAGCGACCGACAGCTCATTCAGATACTGCTTAACCACACGAAGTAGGCTAAACCGTTCCATGAAACCTTTTCTCAGCTTCGGCGCGCTGTCCTGTGTTCCCGAGAGATTCAGGCCGAATACAGAGAGCATCACGACGGCGATCACCAGAAGGACGAACGAAGAGGCGCTGACTGAACCCATATTGAACCCGGTCGAGACCTGGGAGGCAATAAAGGTTGAGAGCATAGCGTCTCCTAAGCCCCCCAACGCCGCTGGCGTGATGTAAAAGCCCAGGCAGATGACGAAGACCAGCAGCGTTCCGCTTCGAACACCCGGCATGCTCAAAGGGAAATAAACTCGCCAAAAGGCTGTCGATGGCTTCGCACCCATGCTTTTGGCAGCCGCAATCAAGGATGTGTTGATGCCGAGCATGACGCTCACGAGCGGCAGTATCATCATCGGCAGCATGATATGAAGCATGCCGACATAGACAGCGGCGCGATTGTAAATCAGAGGGAGAGGGCCGGAAATTAGGCCCCAGTTCATGAGGGCGCTGTTGATCAAGCCATTGTCCCCGAGAATGACGACCCAAGAATAGGTGCGCGCCAACCCGCTTGTGAGATAGGGAATAACGACAAGAACGATCAGGACCATGCGCGCGCGCTTCGACGCTGTCGAGATCAGGTATGCTGTAGGATACCCGACCAGCAAGCAAATGACCGTCGCTACTGCGCTGATCTCCAGAGTCTGGAGCAAGACCCGAATGTTGGCATACTGCCCCAAAAACGAAGAATAGTTCTGAATGCTGAAATTAGGTGCGTTCAGACTTTCGAGAAAAAGCTGGACGGTTGGTACGCCGAACACTGTGAGCAGGACGGCCATAGCCGGTAGCACGAGGATTGTAGGAGCACAACCAATTCTTTGAAGTACTTGCATCTGTGTGCTTCCCCGGTTCATTTATCGAGCATACGGAGGTCCGCCCGAAGCCAGTCGAGACGCACCGATCCACCGGGTGCGAAGACCTCTTGGCCAGAAGCCACGTGTTCGCGCACGATCAAGGATTTGTTTCCGACACGAACCTGATATTTCCGCAGCGGCCCGGCGTAGATCATTTCTTCTACAATCCCGGTGACGACCTGGCTCTGACCGAGTTCAACCGGTGCAGGGGAACTTACCGCAGAGATCCGCACGCGCTCAGGTCGAACCATCGGCACTTTTCCGTGGAAGTTCTGATCTTTAAAGCCGAGTTCCGGTGAATCAAGAACATTTGCTTCTCCCAAGAAGTTGGCAACGAAACGAGTAGCTGGCCGGTCGTAGAGTGCTTCAGGTGTGTCCAGCTGTTCGATTTTGCCCCCCCTCATGACCACAATTCGGTCCGAAAGCGTGAGCGCCTCTTCCTGGTCATGAGTGACGCAAATAGTGGTTTTCCCAAACTCGCGATGGAGGCCCTTGATCTCCCCCTGCATCTGTTCTCTGAGGTTTCTATCCAGCGCGCCAAGTGGCTCATCCAGGAGAAGGATTGGAGGATCAGCAATAAGGGCGCGCGCAAGAGCGACGCGCTGCTGTTGACCGCCGCTGAGTTGAGCAGGCATTCGCTCCCCAAATGCGTCCAGGTGAACTCGCTTGAGCATTCGTTCAACTGCAGGAGCCCGCTCGCTCGCCTTGACGCCGCGCATTTCAAGCGGAAACTCAAGATTTCGTCGAACCGTCAGGTGCGGAAATAGTGCGTAACTTTGAAAGACGATGCCTTGGTCTCGACCGTATGAAGGCACAGCTGCGACAGACTTGCCAGAGATCAGAATGTCGCCCTTCGTCGGGGATTCAAATCCTGCCAGCATCATCAGCGCGGTGGTTTTACCCGAGCCGCTTGGACCTAGGATGGTCAAAAATTCGCCTCGCGGAACCGTGAGTGAAAGTTCGGTGACGGCTGCGACCGGGCCGTACATTTTCGTGACGTCACGAAATTCAATCTGGGCAAGAGCACGGTCTTCCAAATTCTCATCCTTGAGCGCTGGCTGTTCTGGCAGTTTCGCGATCGGGAGTTCATCCGACCGCAAGTGAGCAGACTGAGACATGCTGCCATCCTCTATTTCTTGACGCAAAGACGCCAGTGTTGCCTTGCCAATGTGCCGCTGGGAGACACATTGGCTTCTGGCGTGCGCTAATTAGCGAATGACCCAGTCGCTCCAGCGCTGCACGAGGCGCTGACTATTTGAAAGTCCATCGGGGCCGACTTCGGAATACCAGGCGCCGTTGAGGAGGATCGCTTTCTCAAGATACTTGGGATGGCTGGGCAGCGTGAGACCAAGCTCCTCAGATATTAGCTTGAATGCGTTCCGGTTGGTGGGCCCTTCCGGATAAAGCTTGGCAAAAGCGGCCTGGTTCTCGGCGCGGCTTACGAATTCAATGAACTTCTGGGCATTTTCGGAATTTGGGCTGTTTTTTGGGATGACCCAGTAATCCCAGGTCATTTTCGCCTGGTTTCGATTTAGCTCCAGCGCAGCGCCTTGGGCGATCGCAGAGACGGCGCGGCCGTCGTACGACATCATAACGTCGCCGGCTCCGCTCAGCATCAACTGTTGGATCTCAGATCCAGCCATCCACCATTTGCGGACGTGAGGCTTGATCTTGTCAAGGCTGGCGAAGATCCGGTCGATGTCCATCGGATAGATCTTGTCCGGAGCAACGCCGTCAGCCAGCAGTGCTTCTTCCCAAGGACCTTCCGAACCGTATTGACCCGACACCAAGTATCGGACGCCTGGGAATGTATCAGTATCCCAGAACTCCGCCCAGTTAGTAGGCCTCGCTTTGTCTGCGGGATATTTTTTGGTGTTGTAAACTAGGTTGTAGGTATAAAAGAAAAAACCAACACCGAAGTCATGTTTCACACTCGGGACAAGTCCCTCGATATCTTTCTTTCTGAAAATCGAGTAGTCAATCTTCTCAAGATAACCTTTCTGGGCAGCTTCTAGAGCCGCACCTTGGCTCATAGGTCCGACATCGATGGTTACGCTATTCGTCTTCTGCATCAGCTCGAGCTGTGCAAGCTCAAAGTCTTGTGTCACTGGAATAACCTTGATGCCGGTTTCAGCTTCAAATGGTTTGGCGTAGGCTTCAATAACAATTTTGCCGAGCTGACCACCATAGGTCAGCACTCGGACCTCGCCGGCTGTCTGTGCCGAGGCGCTAACGACTGGCGCTGTCGAAGTTGCGATGGCAATCGCGAAGGACGCCTGCATAATTCGTCTGCGATTGATCAAAATGCTCATCTTCGTTCACCCTCTATTTTTCCCCGCCACTATTGACGAGGTTCTGAAGTTCTGCGGCAAGCAGCGTCTGGCTAAGTCGCCGCAGAATCCTCTCCACCAGATTAGCCCAGTGGACAACACTACAAGGCAAAGCTTCATCGTTGAAGTCGTGTTCGAAGTTGTGGACAAAGGCCGTCGGACCGTTGCCAAAAAAGATGCAAGAATCTAGCCGCGCCTCAAGCGTGAAGCGAAATCTTCCGATCCTGTACCTGGCTTCGAACGTCGGAAATCAGTCTCACTTTATTCCGCATTTTTTATTACAGAACCGTTTTGGCCCGGTCTTAATCATTATCCAAATGCGGCATGAAAAATCATGCTTATTGTGTCTCCATGCGCGTAATTCCGGCAAAAAGCAGTGCCCTATTGCATTAAACCGGCTTTAGTGGGGGCAATTGTTCCATCCATGCTCATGATAGCCTGCCACTTGGTGTGGACGGCGACTGAGTATTGCCTATACGGGAAATCCACAAAATCCTGTCTATCGCTGCTATAAACAGAACCTGATGATGGGCTTGCCCCGTTTGCATGACGTTCGGCGGCTCGAAGGTCGATGCGGCGGTTGCGCGCGGTAGAACAATTAGCGATCGAGGCGACTTTTGAAGCAGAGCGGATGCACCGGGAGCGGCAGGAAGAACAGCGCCACATTCACGATCTGGAACTGCGGCAGGCCCGCTACGAGGCAAGCCTCGCCGAGCGCCGCTATGCGGCATGCGATCCAGACAACCGCCTGATTGCTGCACAGCTTGAGAAGAATTGGGAAACGGCGCTATGTCGCGTCCGTGATCTGGAAGTACGCAAGCCTGCAGATAGTCCTTCAACCATCGAAGTTGACACAGGCACTTTCGCAAACCTCGCCGACAATCTGCAGGCGGCCTGGGAGTCGCCGGATGTCACCATGCGCGTGCGCCAGCAACTGCTGCGTACATTGATCGCCGACATTGTTGTCGATGTTGACGATGAAGTGCGCGACGTGGTGCTGACGATCCACTGGAAAGGCGGTCAGCACTCGGAACTGAGAGTGCGCAAGCCTCAGAGCGGTGAACACGGTTGCGCCACAACGGAAGATGCTTTGGCAGTGATGCGGAGCATGGCAGGACGCTGGTCCGATGAACATATCGCCGCGTCGCTCAATCGAATGGGTATGCCCACGGGTCAGGGAAAAACCTGGACCGCACACCGTGTCGCTTCCGTAAGGCGGGTCCGGGCCATTCACGCGTACAAATCAGCCGATAAAGAGGGCGAATGGCTTACCATGACAGAGGCGGCGGCGACTCTGGGCGTGACGAACCACAGAATACGCCACCTTATCAAGACGAACGTGTTGTCTGCCGAGCAGGTGGTTCCCGGCGCGCCGTATCAAATCCGGGCCAGCGACCTGGCTTCTGCGACGGTCCAAGCTGCGATAGCCCGAAAGGGCCGCCCGTGTCGCATTGCTGATACGGAGACGCTTCCAATGTTTACAGACACTTAGAGAAGGACTGCACAATGACTCAGGTCCGGCCTGTGGCCTGATGGCGAGTTCGACGATGTTGGAGTCGAGCTCGATGCGACCGTCGGTCAGTTCGAACATGGCGCGACGCGAGATGGCATAGCGGAGCGCCTCGGCCAGCTTCGATTTGCCTGAGACCCGCGGCAGGGTCTTCTGCCAGAGGGCGAAGAGCTCGGCGACAACAGCCGCAGAGGTTTGCTGACGCGCCGCGACACGGGCCTCAGGGCTTTGTCCGCGCACGATCTCCTCGATCTGCCAGAGCGTGGCCATCCGCTCGACCGTCTCCGTTGCGACGTTGAGCTTTCCGCGACGTGCAGCTATAGAACTTTCGCCGGCTGTGTGACCAGCAGCCAGCCAATGTGACGCCGTCATTGCCACGATCGGAGCGGACCAGTTTGTTGTAGGCGGCATAGCCGACCTGCAGGATGCCGCGGTAGCCCTTGAGATGCCGGGCGACGCACTCGCCGGCCCGACTGTCCTCAAAGCGGTAGACGACCATCGACGGCCCGCTGCCGCCAAATGGTCGGTCATCCCGATGGTGCGGTGCCTAATCGATCTCGGCCTGCGATCCGGCGAAGTCGTCAAGTTGCAACTTAACGACATCAACTGGTCCAACGGTACAATCAACCTTGTCGGCACCAAGAGTCGACGGGCTGATACTCTGCCGCTGCCAGTCTCAACGGGAGCGGCGCTTCCGGCCTATCTGCGTGAGGAGCGTCCCACGACGTCGAACCGGGCGGTATTTGTTCGTCACGTCGCACCCTACGACAAACCGATCACAACCAAGAGCGTCGTACGCGCAGTATTGGCCGGCTACCGAAGATGTGGACGGACGCGAAGCGGGATCCACATTCTCCGCCACAGCGCTGCCAGCCGACTTCCACGCGCCGGCGCGCCGATGAAGGAGATTGCGGACATCTTGCGGCATTGAAGCCTCGACACGTCCGCCATCTATGCACGGGTTGATCTGAACAATCTATCTGCTGTGGCTCTGCCTTGGCCGGGGAGCGCACAATGATCAACGCACGCACGATGCTCTCGTTCGTGAGGACTATTTGTCCGAGCGCCGCGCCCTTGGTTTTTAGCTCAGGATGGAGGGCCATTACATCACCGCCTTCGCCCTGTTCGCAGACCAACAAGGTCATCGCGGCCCACTCACCAACGGTGTTGTTCTGAACTGGGTGCAAGGTCAGGCCAAACAACCCCGCTCTCCTGGGCCCGGCGCCTCGCGGTCCTTCGCCCGTTTGCGAGGTATCTGACGCGGGTTGATCCCGACGCTGAGTTCCCTGAGACCGCGATCTTTGGTCGTGCACATCGACGCCTCACGCCGCATATCTATTCAGAGCAGGAGATATGCGATCTCGTGGCTGCCGCTTCGCGGCTGACTCCCAAGGGCGGATTGCGGCCAGCTACATACGCAACGATCTTCGGACTGATCGCGGCTACGGGGCTACGACGCTCGGAAGCGCTCCAGCTGCGCTACGGCGATATCAATCTCGACAGCGCGGTCCTTACGATTCGTAACACGAAGTTCCGTAAGTCCAGGCATGTGCCTATGCATGCCACCTTCGTAGCCGCGTTGCGGCGCTATCTCGAGGTTCGTGCGCGTCATGGCGCTCTCTCCAAGGGTTCGCCGCTGTTCCTCTCATCAGAGGGCGGATTCATCACGGAGGCGGAGGATCAATAAGATTTTCCAGAAGCTTCGTACCGAACTCGGTTGGGGCCCCGCCGGGCGGCCATCGTGAAGTGCGCATCCATGACCTGCGCCACACCTTTATTTGCCGCCGCGTTCAGTTTGGCACGAACATGGCGCCGATATCGACAATAGGATGGCAGCGCTCTCGACCTACGTCGACCACGCCAAAATCTCCGATACCTATTGGTATCTGACCGCCGTCCCAGAACTCATGGCGGTCTCTGGCAGGCGTTTCGAGCTTTTCGCAGCGAATGTCGGAGGAGATCATCGTGTCTGATCCCAACCCGACACTTCCTTCCCCATCCTGCTTCAACGTTTCTTTGTCGAACATCTGTGAGCGCTACGAACAGCCCACCTTTCCTTTTCTGATTGAGACCGCGAGATAAGCTCTGTCATCGACAGGAGTGGAACGGGATGGTTGGAGATCGCGCTGGTGCCATGCTTGGGGTCATGGATGAAG
>Ga0228711_1012920_pt1 | contig 10029 bp, 10 predicted proteins | sample MedpolnodulmetaG_2_FD_177996 | JGI IMG/M metagenome (GOLD analysis project Ga0228711, IMG submission 177996) | Root nodule microbial communities from Medicago polymorpha collected in Santa Monica, California, United States - brown nodules | ecosystem: Host-associated > Plants > Roots > Nodule...
AAGAGAGAAGGGAGGAGAGAGAGGGAGAGATAGTAAAATCTTAAAAGAAAAAACAATCCTAAGAAATCTCATGTTTTCATGAAAGACTTTTTCATGCTAAAATTTCACTAGACAATCCCACAAAATCATCAAAATCTAATTTATTAAACAATCCTTCCAAATTTGAATGATTTTGAATACCACTAGACTTTTTTTAAGTGATTAAGAGTCTTGATTGAATACCACAAGACTTTTTTTAAATGACAAAGAATCTTGATTGAATAACACAAGACTTTTTTTAAATTGAAAAGAGTCTTGATTGAATACCACAAACTTTTTCATGATAAAAAAAGTCTTTTAAAATCTCTTAGAATCATGATCCAATACACCCCCTTAATTTGTTTTCATATAAGCTATCTCCATAAGTTATATTGGAGAAGTTATAAAAATAAGGTAAAAAAAGCTTAGGAACAATGTCATAAGTTATTTTCATAAATTCCCCCAAACAATCTCAAAAAAATTTATGCCAATAGATAAATTTTAATAAGTCAATCCAAACATGTGTTTTAATTCAATTCAATTGATAATACTAAACACAACAAAAAGAAGAAAAATCGAACCATCGTAATGAGGAGGAGGACCAGGGGGACCACCGGGATGAAACTCCGATCCGAGATTAGTCGAAGAAGCGGACGGCTGGCGCATCATAGGCGGAGGTTGTTGAGGCATCGGTGGCGGAGGTCCACGGTGGAAATCCGGACCGGGACCTGGCTGCTGCTGTTGCTGCTGATGGTGAAAATGCGGTGGCTGTTGCTGGTGTTGCTGATACTGTTGTTGTTGCTGCTGTTGGTGCTGAGAGTGTTGAGGGTTATGAGGGTCATTGTACATCATTGTAACTAACTATGGTGTTGGAATAACGAATGAAGATTTTGGATTGTGGAGAAGTGTTGGGAGAAAAACCCTAAACCCCAAATTGTGGTTGGGATTGAGGTAGAACGATGAATCTGGAGCGGGAAGGAAAGACTGATGAGAGAGAAAGAAAAAAAACTAACTGCAAACGACACCGTTTTAATTTAACCTCAAATCGATGGATTGGGTGTTGTAACTTTTTTTCAACAAATTTTTTTTTTAATGAAAAAATTCATCTATTTTTATTTAGAGGAGTGATATTTGAACAATCAATTTGGTGACAACTTATTTTACAACCATAATTTACAAAGAAAAAGTAGTATTTGCACGGAAATCATAGCAGTAGAGATATAAAGTAAAAAATAATGTGAGTATGAGAGAGAAAGTTGTCACAAAAGTTGTCACCAAATGGATGTTCAAATATCATTTCTCTTTTATTTACAAGCTGATAATAATTTGTAGCTAACTTTTAATTGAGCTGTTTGTGCTAATTCATAGTCACCTTATTTGCTTGCTCCGGATAAACTCTACCATAGAGTTGATAAATTTAATGTGAGGTAACTATCAACAGTGACTAATAATACTTCCGAAATTAATGTTACTACTACTATTACTATGGACAACATAACAATGAGCTTCGAATTGAATGAAAAATTTGTGTTGTCTAATCCTAACTCATAACTACAGTATTCACAAAGTCCTAAAGTTTTGCCAACCTCCACTTAACACAACGGTGTAAACCATGTTGTTTGTGCAAGCACATAACCCTGTCTGCATCTCGAATACACATAATGATACCAATCTCACTATGGGACGTAAAGAAGGAACCATCAACATTATATTTTTGTCTATGTGGGACTCTGCTATCGAACCATGTTAATAGTACTCAGCCCTGGTGGCATATTTGGTGTTAGTATACTTGTGGGTCGTCTCAATACTTGGGCAAGTTTTAGGTCTTCTAACATATGGACGGTTCTTTCAAAGACTTATGTTGTTGTTTTATTCACTCGTTGTCACAATCTCAAGTTACGGCGCTTCCAAATTCCACAAAAGACTGGTGTAAATAAAGAACAATGTGACGGTTGAAGTTGATCTAGTAAATACAATACAATTGACATCTTATTATCAAACTCATTCATGGCATTATCTGCAATATTCCTTAGGTTTGCAGCTTTCCAAACCTGCGACGCTCGAGAACATGTAAAAAGAGCATGTAAAGAATCCTCGTCAGTATCACTGCACATAACATATTCGGAAGAACATGCAACACCTCTAATGTTGAGGCGAGGCGTACACGAGTAGGAAAGCAATCACGACATACTCTCCACATAAGGGTTTTCACTTTTGGTGGCAACTTGAGTTTCCATATAGAATTCCACTATTCGGGTCTTCAGGTTCGAATAACTTCTGAACATATTTTATAAGCACTACGAACAGAATATCAATTGTTTTTCTCACGTTGTCATACCAACATATCATTAGTAACTTGCGGGAAAGAGGTGTATTTAGAATCTGAGTGGCAATGTCAAGAATTAACAAGAGGTTTTTTTCCACAATTTTGATATCTGATCGATTAGTTCACTAACACACAATAGAATGAAATTGTGCATTATATGTGTGTATGGCCTAATTACTATCACCGGAGGCTAGCGAAGGTTGGTCCATCAAAGAGATATTATTAGATGTGTCAATGGTGCACCTTGCGCCTCTTTACACTACATCTTTTACACTAAGTATGCTTTGCCAAACATACATCGGGCTGGTACCTATTTTAGCCTCAAAGAAATCAGAAGTTGAAAAATAACGAGTCTTAAACATACGTGACCCAAGGCTACGCACATTAGACTGAAGTTTCCACATTTGTTTATTGAGCATCACAACATTGAAAGAGGTGATATCCTTGAACCACATACCACTAAAACAATTGTGAACCGACAATTTCTCACATGACATCTAATGTACGTGACCCAAGGCTACGCACATTAGACTGAAGTTTCCACATTTGTTTATTGAGCATCACAACATTGAAAGAAGTGACGTCCTTGAACCACATACCACTAAAACAATTGTGAACAGACAATTTCTCACATGACATCTAATGAATTCCCCTGTTAGTTTCTCCAACATATCACCACCAGAATGCATTCATCATTTTTTTAACAACGTCTATCAATGTTTTCGGAAAAAGAAAAATACTCATTGCATATGACAGTATGACTTGTAAAACAGACTATATCATTACCTCTTGACCCACCTTCGATAAGAACTTACTACTCTGAATTTATTCTTTGCCAAATTTGATCCTTGATGTAGCCAAATGTTGCTTGCTTGCTTCTTCTGATCATATATGGTAGCTCCAAGTATTTGCATCGCAATCCAGTGATAAAGTGAAAAAAGGTGCTTTTTTCTGCGCATATTCCCAGGTTAGGATATGCATATAATATTATAGGTTACAGTTTCTAATCTATAGGATTTATTCTGGCTTCTGTAGGACTACTAACTAGACTATTCTCTCCGCTAAAAACGTAGGAAGGAAATCTGTGCGAAGGCTTTCTGCGGTGCCTAGTTATGTTTGGTAAAGATCCACAGTCTTTTTTTTATCTCTTTCTAAATGACATGCTCTAAATGGAGAGGATTATTAGAGCATAATTACCGATAGTTTCTTTGCAAGCTTTTGCCAACGTGTTGCAACTATTGTCAGAGAATCATAAATATTTAACATAATGTGTGGTGGCTTTAATTTACCAGGTTTCCAACCTTAGCAATGGGGGCCTTTCATCCTTTTAAATTTTTTTCAAAAGCTTTTTAAGTAAAATAGTGATATAAAATAAAGTTTTGGAGTATATTGTGAGATAAGTGGAGTCAATTTTAAAGTTTTGAATGAGTGATATGAATATTTAGAAAATATAGTTGAGTTGTTTAAATAGTTGGAAGGTGTGAAGTAATATAATATATTAGGTGGGATCTATTTATACCACAAATATGGACAGCGGCTAGGACCCTAGGTCATGGGTTGCAAAAAATTTAACTTCGAAAAATTCAATCTCTATAATACTTATTTTTTTCTAATAAATATTTTTCCTTTGCTCCAAATTATCTTAAAGTATTATTTTGGAACCAAAAACATGCTTATGTAACACATCCCTTAGTATTGCTTTAGTAATTTTATTTTGGGTTGTTTCATATATATTATAATAGGGATTAAAATTATATGTTAATGAAAATGTGAATAAAAAATAACAAAAAATATGTATTTAAAATTTGATTATATTAAAATGGACCCGCAATACTATTTTTCTTTGAAATGAGTTAGATTTTTTTTTTTAGATTATTAGAAAGAAAAAAATTATTGCGGAAGTAAAGCGTAGATTTTAACATAAGAGGGGAGGAGACTGTAATTCAAGCTTCTCTCAAGGGAGAGAAGTGAAATATTTTCTAATATGTTTTGAATAAGAGGGAAGAATATATATTTTAACATAAGAGAGAAGAGAAGTGTAATTCAAGCATTTTTGATAGGAGGGGAGTGTAATTTACTCTTTATTTTATTCACCATGTGTGATAGACTCAATTGATGAAATTTATTATGTATGACGCACAAACTTATGAAATAATGTTGCTGCATTGTCTTGTTTCGTTAGTTCTTGCAGCGATTTTGTAATTCAATTGTTTCTGGGAAGTTGAATTTAATGTCAAGTAGATAAAGGTTGTGCTATTACAAGGTCTAAAGACACTCATACTTTTCTTCTCATACACTGTTGGCTGTAATCATTTTTTTACGCAAGCAAAATCAAGACATTTCATTTGATAAAATAGTCCAAATACAATGAGGAATGAAAGTAAAAATTTTGTGAGTAGCATATATGGTAAATGCCTGTGCCAAAGCATGAGCATTGTTATTTGCTTGTTGCCCAGTAAACACAACCTTGTAGTTGTTTTTCAAACTTAAGAGGGTCTTGAGGGTCTTACACATAACTATAAGAGACCCAGACTCAGATAAATCAATTTTATCTTTGGAGATATCAGTCACAACTTGCTTACTATCTAATTCAATTATAACAGAGAAAAGATTCGTGGACAAAAGCCACTGGAGAGATTGCAACATCCGCAACGCTTCCCTTTCCGCTGCTGTTATAGTTGAAGGAATCCACATAGTATGTGTTAATGTGAAACGGCCTGCACTGTCGCACTCACATGCTCCCAGTAAATATAGCAGTATCTGCGTTGCATTTGACGTAGCTGTGAGGCGGAGGCAGCCAGTTCACATGATCCTGCAAACTGTTCTGGTTTTTACAATCTGGCCATGCTCCCAGGCCTAAAAAAAAGCTGTTGCCCTAGCGAAAAACCTGTGAGCAGTCCTCTCCTCTGAAACACCCACTCAACGCTTCATGTTCTTCCTCTTCCAAAGACTCCACAACACTCTGCAAAAAATTTCCAGCAAGTCCCAATCTAACCGCCAATAAATTCTGAAAAATACAGCAGAAGAACAGCATGCAGTTGACCTAACCTCGCATAAAACATCTAAAATACCCCTTGCTGCCAGCACTACACAATGCAACGACAAACAAGAAATAAATGGCAGTTACAACAATTCATTCATCGCATTTACACCTTTGCTTTGCAGATTTATACGCGTAGGTAAACAATTTCTCGCTAACCTCCATAAAAAATTAAGTACCTTTGGTGGTAGACGTAGCGGCCAAATACTCAACCAATCACCAGGGACTCCTAACAGTATGTTTTCGATGCTTATCAAACCTCAAGGTATGGTTGTCCCTGGTGATTGGTTGAGTATTTGGCCGCTACGTCTACCACCAAAGGTACTTAATTTTTTATGGAGGATAAGAGAAATATTCAATAATAGTGTCCATTCCACACTCCATCATTTTTACCAATGATATGGCTCACAACCATACCTTGAGCTTCACTTGGTTAAACTGTCTTTATAAAAGGCTCCTCAACACACCGCAACCAAGAATTTCACCAGACTCCTACTGTCCCCAATCTGCCACTGGTAGCCTTCCTCTAACAATGTTCAGGAAGACCAAATGCTACATCAAACATAGCTCGGGTGTGCCCCAAGGCCTACCCAAAAAATCCCTTCTTGGCAAGTATTTAGCTTTGAACACTCTCGTACCCATAGCCTATGGTTAGTCATAATTCCAACCCTGTTTCCCAAACATTGCAAGATTAAAGCCATGAAGATCTCTAAAACTTGTACCTCCAAGTTCCTTCTGAACAGTGAGCTTTTTCCGTCTCATCCAATTTATGCCTCTATTGGCGTCGTAACTGGTGACAGTTTTCTTTTTCTTCGAGCCGAGTAGGCAAGAGCAGGGTACATAACTGGTGCCCTACGGCTACTTGTAGTAGGCAAGAGCTTGGCCATATTAGAGGCACTTGTCTGTTGATATATTGTGTGGTTTGACTGTTTGGAGCATGTTTGGATGTACTTTTGTCCATTCTTCATCAGTTAATGATATATATATAATTTAGGCAATGTAATTAACCATGTAACTATCTTTACTCTCTTAAATAAGATAATGCAATATTGATGATTTACAATGAAACATCTAGATAATATTTTAAAATGGTTTTTTGAAGCAATAACTTATTTATTGCAATTAATTTCACAACATAATATTTGGACTTTAGCAGACTTAATGATTCTACACAAGTTTTCAATTTTTTAAATGCTTTGGTTTCTTTTCTTTTTTTTTGTCTACATTTAGAAGCTTTTCAGCTAGGAATGGCTCTTCTTTACATAGCCTTTTGACATGTTTGGTTTTTGACAGGATCTCGAGGATAAGAGAATAATGACTTAGCTATAGTTTATCTTATTGATAGGATCTTCTAGGCATATTCGCATTGTTAGCTACTTAGCATTGTTAGCTACTTTGCATTGCTATTGTGCAGCTTTTATAGTTATCTTGCACAAACTTTATAAGCATTGTATTGCTTCATGATTAAAATCAATGAAAAATATCATCAATTTCCTTTCTTTTAGAATCCACTTGGGTTGGTCTGATGGTGCTGGCTTGCGACCTTAGAATGTGCTCCCCTCAAGGTTTCAAATTCTCCCCGGTGCCAATTTTGGTGTGCTAGTTTGACATTTAAAAAAAATATATATTCTTTTCCTTTAGGTCTGACCTCTATCTCTATATTCTATTACGTGATCCATACTTAAATTGGGTCGTATTAGTTTTGCATTCCATCGAAATTTCTTTAGTCTCTTAGCAATTTTAACGCAACTTTACTGAAGCAATAATTCCAAGCTTTGATACATCTCACAATGGCCCTATGGCTCTGAATTTCCAAACATACTTTATGAATTCACACACTTTATATTTTAAAATTATAATGGTAATAATTCAAAACTGAAAATGTAATTTTGCATGTTTGTTTTTCAATTCATAATATTTTGTTGTGATTGTCATTTGGTTACCATGATTTAGTGTTTTATATAGTTTCACACATAATGCTTGGATGTGAAGTTCAGATTATTCATCTCCAAACTTGCGTTCAATATGATATGGCTTTGTCAGGTGTATGTTACTGCATTTTTTTTGCATATAGTCGTGAATAATTGTTACATATTTCAAGAACAGACCCAAACTCATCGGTATATATTACTCCTAAACTGTAGTTGATCCCACATGGACCAATAACCTGTTAGATTAAAATGAAAGCGATGAATGAATGATTCTGACAAAATTTGAAATATTTTATAAATTAAACAAAATTCCAGTGCTGCATATCCATGTTAGGATGCTACTTATGAACAACTGAAAAATGAAACATCTCTCACAACACAATACTGAAATAAATGAACTCTCAAGTATGAACTTCACCTATTCTATTTGGTTAGGGAATACAAGCCATATAATTGCACTTGTCCAAATATGCACTCCATCTTTGAAGACGGTATTCACGAGCTGCCGCATCCGCATTCACTGCCCTGATAATAATGTCACTATCCCTATCATGGATTACCTGGAAAAATAAAAACATTCGGTGAATTGTCAAGAAAAATAGTACAAGAGTGTGCAGAACAGCACAATAGATTACATGTTTACCATAACCAAGTTATGGCATACCACAATTATCAACCTCAAACAAATAAGAATACAATGAGTTTGGAAAAAAATTGGTTTGAATTGCAGATATGAATTAGCAATAGAATCGTATTAGCTTTACCGTATGAGGCATACCAATAATTCATTTTGTATAATTTCTTTTCTCTTCCCCTGTAATGAAAATATTTGGGATTTTAAGTGTTAGCCTCAGAATATTCATAGTCTATGTCCACTTTCATTGATGTTTACATCAAGTTGATATAACCTGCCAAGACAATATAGTAACAACTCCAATTGATGAAAATTGTATCATTTTCCTGCTCCGCTCTAGTTAGGAGCTGCGGTGCTATCAGAAGTATTCAAGGTAATTAATCAAATAACGCGTAAATCACAAAGAAAATAAATATTCATCTACCTGTTATTCTCTGTTGGTTATAAAACATCATCACATAGAATCTTCTTGCAATATGTATCTCAGGATCTCTTTGTCATAGAAATCAAAAGTGTCGGTTTGAGAAAACGTCTCCTTCAACGATAGTATTTTATCTTCAGTAGTATTTTGAGATATTTAGAATACATATAGTTACGGTCTAATGCAGCAAATAACTCATTTTTTGCTTGAATATACTAACTAACCTTGGTACTCGATTTCCCTGGGAAAAACATCGCTTGAAAATTCATCAGTGGATTGATTGTATACTACAAAATGTACACAAAGTTTGCGGAGTTTGGGCAGCCCCGTATGTATCAAGTCCTTATAGTTGTCATGAGTAATACAAGTTCTTGCTTCCTCCATCAGATCTTCGTTATGTGCACGGGCTGTCATCGAAAGTGGGTTGTAGTGAGTTCTGATTGGTATGCCTTCGTGTTTAGCACGTTTATGTGGACGAGAACCCATTGAATTGAATGATTTCAAACAAAAACCGTTATTGGTTTTTGCTTGGGCGTAGGTAAAAGCTTGTTAGCCGATAATAGGGTTACGTGAGAAGTAGGGTTCAGAGTGGAAGTGTTGTAATTTCATTTGCCTTCTATTTTTTTTTTGTTAGGTTTCAGTTGCGACTCTTGTGCTTTCAGTTAGGTCTAGACTTTTGTTTTTTAAAAGAAGAAGCACTATTCTCTCCAGTTTTTATTATATAAAAAATAAAAAATGTCTCGTAAATCCTACCTCAATTGGCAAAATGCCGAAATTGTTAGGCCGGACGTCATGACCAGGGTTCGAATCCTGGTACCTCCACTTTGTATGTGTGAGTTTATGATGGCTTTGCCATCTCTTCTATCTACCGAAAAAAAAGTAGTGATATTTAACACGAAAGCAAAAACAACGAAAACAATTTGTAGAAAACGGTATTTCCCTAAAAAAATTCAAACAAAAAATTTGGATTCTATTTATTAAAAAGATGTCACAATTTAAAATATTTTTCTATCATTTGTTTAATGATTGTCTTTTTAATATTAGTATATGTATTTAATGTTTTATAACTTTTCATCGGATTTTGAATGTTTCCAACTGCTACACAAGAGGTTAGTGTAATTTTGCTCAAATTCTTGACATTTAAATTGCATTTTTTCCTTTTTGTTTGGCTGGTTCCGTTCGGGTTTTAGAATTTGGAATGTGTTATTCAATATTTCAGATTCTAAAATCCAAAATGTGTTAAGAGATCCCCAGTTGCTATTTTATATATGATATTTTTCATTCCTTCAAATATGGACTGATGCAACGATCATGTTAGGGACAATAGGGTGTCATGGATGCCTTTGTTAAACAAGAGCGCCATATGAAGCCTAGAGCCGATAGAGGAAAACCCACTCATGTGCCACAACCAGCGCCTATGTAAGCCTGGGCCTGAGCTTATGCATAACCCACGACCTACGATGGAGCAAGAGGAGGTAGAATAGAATGAGGCACCAAGCCATAACATACTTTTTTTGGCTGAATCAAGGGGAGACAGACATCAAGGAAACACGCGTAGACATCCCAAATAGCTTGTCACCCCCACGCGATTCCCATCCTATGTCGTTGACCCCATAAAATAATATTATTAAAAAAGAGGAAAAATTGTATAAAAAAAAG
>Ga0228711_1012922_pt1 | contig 10029 bp, 11 predicted proteins | sample MedpolnodulmetaG_2_FD_177996 | JGI IMG/M metagenome (GOLD analysis project Ga0228711, IMG submission 177996) | Root nodule microbial communities from Medicago polymorpha collected in Santa Monica, California, United States - brown nodules | ecosystem: Host-associated > Plants > Roots > Nodule...
ACCCATAAAAAAAAAACCAAAAAAAAAAAAAAATAAAAAAAAAAAAAAAAAGAGAATAATAAACATGGAGAACATAAACCTAAGCTAGTAAAAAAAAACTAATAAATAAGGCAATAGTAACAAATTGGGTAAATTAATATTTCTTTTAATATAGAATTATTTTAAAAACAGTTTTTTTTTTAAATATAGAAAATAAGAAACAAAATTTACTTTTAAGTTACAAGCCTAAGTTCTCCACTTGAGCTAGCAACTCAAGCTAAAACAATTTTAAAATCAAACAAAAGGTTGCTGCTCTCTCATGCTCTCCTTTGTTGGGTTACCCGACTACTGTGTGGTAAATATATCTCTTGTACTCAATTTTATTTTATCTACTTGTGATGAAAATAATTAGAGAGGAAAGAAGATGAAAATTTGGAGGGTAACTATGATTTTTTTTTCTTACACTTAAGGCGTAAGCTCACTAGTAAAAGCATAGTTGGAAGGGTTGTAAAATAATCATTACTATCACTTTAATTAATTAAAAAACAATAAATATTTAATGATAGATGTAATTTCTTTCTTTCATCACTGATTTCTCTCGTTTATTTTATTTTTCCAGTGGTTAATGATTGAGCACATATTAATAATAATTATCTCAACTTTTGTTTCAACAAAAACTAAAAACTGTTGTCGTTGATGCACTAAAGCAACAATAATTTTTTTCTTTCAAAGTAACCAGTGTTGTTTCCATCTCTCAAAATTGATGTTGTATGGTATCAAGAAAAACATTCAAGTCACACATTGAAAAATTTAAATAAAATCTTAAAAGAAAATTATTATAGGAGAGTGATGATCATCCGTCACACCTTAATTACAAACAGATATTTTTATGAGTTGCTCCCTCCGTCCTAAACCGTACGTCGTTTTGGAAAAAGAATTTGTCTCAAATTATATGTCGTTTTACCATATGAAACATTAATGTTACTTTTTCTATTATATCCTTAACTATTTATTACTCTATCTTCTTTCAATTCTTTCATTTATCTTTCCAATATCATTTATTAAGGGTAATTTTGTAAAACAACTCATGATATATATTTCTCATACAATATTAATTATATTTCTTAGTTAAATGATATTTGTACAATCATTTTGTGACAAGTTATGGACAACTTTCTCTCTCATACTCACATGTTGTTCTTTTCTTTTTTCTTTCTCTTTATTATTTTTGACCAGTAAGAACATAGAAAAACAAAGTTGTATTCAAATAGATGTACATATATCACCATTCCAATAACACGTGTGAAATGTCAAAAATATCATACAATTTAGGACGAATGGAGTATATGGTACATTAAAAAAAATTATGACAATTCTTTTATATTTCAGGGTTGTTTTGAACGAATGACAATGAACAATCAAGTGGATAATCATGGTCGTTCGACAGAAACCCCATTCAATAAGGAACCGAAGAAAGGTTGGAGAAAGGTTTTAGAACTATCAATGAATTGGTTGTCATACAAAAACAAGGATGAATGGTTGGAACAGATGAGAGGAAATATGAGTGTCGTAGCAGTATTCATAGCAACATTAACATTTCAAATGGCAATCAGTCCACCCAGTGGCGTTAGGTCTGTTGAAGAGAACAACAAAGCTCAAAAGGGAAATATATTATGTGCTAATGCCCATTTGGAGCTATGTCCGGGTGAAGCTGCTTTGGCCATTGTATACCCTAAAAGCTATTCTCACTTCCTTTATTGGAACACAACATGTTTCATTGCATCGCTTAGTGTTTTACTATTGCTTATGAGTGGTATTCGTTTGAGTCATAGGTTTACTATTTGGCTCTTATCTATGGGGATGTCTTTCACTCTAACAACTCTTCTTGTTACTTACAGAATAGCAATATTAATGGTTACCCCAGATCCTGTCTATAGTATTAATGAGAAATTACTTTCAACGGTGCTTGGAATTTGGATTGGATTGTTTTCCTTCTCGGGTTTGTTACTCACACTGCGTATTATTATTTGGACAATTAATGATTACTATCTCAATGAAGGTGAAGGTCAGTCAAATGGAAATAACTCCACCGAAGATTCCACCCTCTTGATTTGATCGTACAATCTTTAATTACCACTATAATTAGTGTGCTAGGTGTTGAGTATATGTAAGATATGCATGTTTAAATTTTATCGTTGTAATGAGGAATGTTTTTTCCCTTTGAATGAAAAAATGTTAGTGATTATAGTTTGCTGAGTGGAGGAAAAATATTTGAGGAAGAGATCAACCATGTATCTCTTACATGTCCTACCCCAAGTTAACCACTTCATTTGGCATGTATTTGTGTGGAAGTTGTCTTTTATTTATATATAATTATAAACGTGTTTATGTTTTTGTTTGATATGTACCCTTTTTCCTTGCTCGATTTTTTGTAAGATTTTTAATGAGGCAGTAATTATTATGGTTTGGGTATTGGTATAGTTTTCCCAAATATCTTTGTACTTTTCTTTTTATATTTATAATAGCTCGAGTGTTGCACACTATTTTTTGACCTGTGTGGAAAATTCTAACATTTAATTAAATCACACGTTGACTCAAACCCAAAGTATTCTTCTTAGCTGAAGGTTCCCTGGAAATTTATAACATTTGCAATTCCTATCTGATGAAATTCGAATACATCATCATTCATCAAAACTTTATAAGAGAAAATTACAAGCAAGGCAAAAAATAAAAATGGAGGGTGTGGTGATTCAGAATGGAACACATTTATTCACAAGGTATCAAGCAACAATTGTTGCATATCCTTAACTTTTCAAATTAAAATAAATCAACCAGGTGGTATATGTCAGTCAGACACAAATTAAATAGGCAAGGCCAAATGTGCAAAGCTGGTACTTCACTACCTGCTTTTGCTGATAGTGACCAAAAGTTTACATGTGAACTTTTTATATTACCATTTATCATATATTTCTCTGTATCTCTAACAATAATCTTGTTTTCGATATCTGGATTTTGGTAATAGGTTTGCTATGTGGTTTCTCATATATAAATGTAAGTGTTTTTGTACAACAGTAGCATATATTATTTCTATTCGGATGATAATGAACCCACTTGATGTAACATTTTCTAAAGTGATATATATTGTATAAGACTAAAATATATCACTAACCTTATAACATGACTAAAATATATCACGACATTCATACAATATAATATCCTCTTCACTATTAGAAACTCTCGATTTTTCTGCGGATTTTTCTGCGGAATATGGTGATAAATCCGCAGGAAAGAGGTTTCCTGCTGATTTTGCCAAGGATTTGTATTCCCAGGTAATTCCTTTGTGGGTAATTGTTTCCTGAGGATTTTAGAAACCACAGGAAACTTTCCTACGGTAATTTCCTTAGGAAAAGCCAATAATATCTGCAGGAAGTTTTTGGTCAGCGTGGGAGAGATTCCCCTGCTTGCGAATGTTTCCTGCGAACATTCCGCAGGTAATTCCTCAGGAAACTGAACCAATCCGCAGGAAATTTACTGATTCATCAACCTAAATTTTTTATTATTTTCTATTAATGAATGCCAATAGTCGTATCAAAAAAAAAAAACAATAACAATAAAAACTTGTTCTTTATAACAAAAGCACTAGTCATAAAATACATCAAGTCCTCCATCACTATGAAGCTGCAAAATATGCATAATAAACATTTCAACAAACACTAAAATATGACAAAACACTCTAGGCATGATGCATGTTATATAATTTTGCAATGTCTTCAGCTCTTAGTCTTGCAGCTTTGCTCTTCTGCCAATTGTTTCTCAAGCCTTGTAGTTGCCTCCTTCAACTTTGATCAAACACAAAAACTATTATGAGAAATATTCAATTAGGAAAGATAACTACTTAATAATACACATATTTTCGACAATGGAGCAAATTACTTCATATGCTATAATATATGTGAAAAAAGGCAACTGTACACAAAGAGTCCAATAGAGAAACATACCAAAATTTGAGACTCCAAGTTACTAGTTATAAATATGATAACTATTGTTATCATCATCAACATCTTCAACAAAATCATTGTCATCTTCATCAATGTGCTCATTTGATTCACTCTTGGGGTTTGAAACATGGGAAGAAGATCCAACGAATCCCAAATGTTTCATAAGGTCATCAAGTTTTTTATTAGTATTGATCATCTCTTTTTTCTTGCCGTTGCATTTGTTGCCTCGTTTGCAACTTCTTTGTTCTTGTCTTTGCAATGATGCATTTAAAGCATGCACTTGACTTCTCAAAAATTCAACCTATTCTGAATTAGCATGTGTGTTTGTTTGTTGATTTGAAGATGGAATCAAGGTTTTTGATATAGATCCAAGACCAAATATCCTCCCTTTTTTCTACCAACAGAATCTACCCATATATCCAGATCAGTTGGCATGTAATAAGTTTGTTGACAGTCAACTTCATCCTCTCCTAGACCAAATGCGGAATTCTGAGTAGATAAGTCATCTTTTTTTGTTAAAATTTGTCCAAAAAGAAAATAAAAGAAGTTCAATGCATCAAAAATAAAAACTGAACAGTTTTACGGTTATGCATGTCAGGACTAAAAATAAAAAACATGAAAATAAGAACAAAAATACTTAACATATCAGAAATCTCTTATTACAAATGGAACAACAGATCAAAGAGTCCAACTAGCAGGGATGGACCTAAACATTTGATATTGGTGTGGCAAAACTTTCAAAGAAACTATATATATTAACAAAGTAAAACATTGACAACTTAAACACTACAACAAAATGGTTTGGTTGAGAGCGTTTTGCCATAGTGTTGCAGGTTCGATGTTAATCATCCATCAAGCATATACCGATAGGCCAAGGAAAGATTTGTGATATGTAGACCACTTATACTATATATATAATTATATACATCAAGTATATGGAAAAAAAATGGGAAATAATCTGGTGTGGCAAGTGCCACACCATGCCTTATGGTGGATCCGCCCTTGAGTCCAAGTCTCTAATTATAAAGTTAAAGTCAGATCTGATAACATTACATCTACTACTACAAGTCATTCGGCTCTGACAATCTCCAAGTAAGAATGAGATTTAGGGATCAAAATTATTGTAGTTTTCTTAAAAAAAGGATTTGGCAAACACAATTGAAGCCTATTATCTATAAACATTTTTTTTCATTGCAGTACTGGGTTTGTCATCTCTCCACACAGCTCCAAACTCCTCTATAAAACTTCACACTCAAGATGAGGAAGTAGTGATTTCTTTTGGATGTAATATATAGGTGATAGACTACACAACTTCAAGGAAGCCTTGAAATTGATGAGAAAGTTAGGCATAAACATTACAAGACATGCAATTCTGTATGAGACAGCACCGACGTATGTAACTGACCAACCTCGCTTCCTCAACTCAGCAGAAAGAGCTGTTACTAAACTCGAGCCACATGAATTATTGTCTGCACTCAAAAGAATTGAGAAGGATATTAGTCGTACTGACGGTATAAGGTATGGTCCAAGGCCAATGGACTTGGACATTTTTTTCTATGGTAAATTTAGAGTCAGATCTGATGTTCTCACAGTACCTCATGAAAGAATTTGGGAACGACAAGCACTCTTTGATTTGATGTTATGAACTTAGAAAATATGAAGGAATTCCATATCATAACTTATATAGCTGATTCTCAATAATACATGTTCCTAAATATGTCCTATTATTACATTACATTCGGGTTGCACCTTCAAATTACAACAATTGTTTTACCTCTGAAATGGGGTAAATTCAAACTTGCTAAATAGCAGCTCTCAAACATTCACCCGGAAGTTTTATTATTCCATTAAAAAGATTAAATTCTTGCTAGGCTTGGTTTAAATGATGGTATTCAAGTGTCAAAAGAATGAGGTGCATTCCTTAACACTTCAATACCTTCATCTAAATCAGCCTAACAAGAATTTAATCTTTTGAATGGAACAATAGAACTGCTGGGTGGAAGCTTGGGAACTGCCGTTTAACAAGTTTGAATTACCTCATTTCAGATTTAGACAATTGTTGTAGTTGGAAGGTACATTCCCTACCTAATCATGATCCCTACCTAATATTCATGATCTTCTGGCGGAATCAAACTGTTGATAATATCTTTAGTTGATCTCAGCAACGTTACACGCATATCGATCCTTTGGAACATGTTGTGCTCCCAAAACATGCTCCCCACGTTATCGTTGTTTGTTAATTCCACCCAACTGAATTATATTCTCCCATCGTCGAGCGTTAGACGTTTATACCGAACGTATTCCACCCTCCTTGTGTCTCCGGGGATGACTCCTTGGTTGAATTCATTCAGTTGATCTTTGATACCTCTTAACGTGACACCAATGTGCCGAACCTTCAACCTTTGAGGTTCTCCACCGTTGAATTGTGCATGAACATCACACATATCAGCCATTGCTTCAAATCTACACAATAAGAAATTAAAAACAATCAATGAAAAATTCATTCAAACATTTCATCAAACACTTGAAGTGCAAATTATACATAAACCCCAAAACTCATAACTACAACATTAACATGCAAACATCTAAACAATTAAGCAATATAAGTCATTTACATGTAATATTGTATCATTTCTTGCAAAAAAATAACCAAATTTAAACAAACCCTAAATCTAAAAAAATTCTCTAAAACTCAAAACTACAACATAAACATGCAAACATTTAAACATTTAAGCAACACATGTCATTTTCATGTAAACATCGTATGATTTCTTGCCAAAAAAACCAAAATTTAAACATATCTAAATCTAAAAATTTCTAATTTAAGAGAAAAAATCTAACATATAAACATAAAAGCTTAATGGTGTTTGATTATGAAAACTTACTTGTTAATGGAGTGTTGTTTGATTTGGAGTTGAAAGAATTTTGGATTTTGGTGATTTGAGAGAGATTTTGAAAATTTTAGATAAGAAATGAGGAAATGAGGTTATGCCTGTGTTTAAAACAACACGCAGCGTGAGTTAAGTCACGATGCGCTACTTAACTCACGCGATGTTACTTAACTTGCGCAGAGATTAACACTTGCGTTAGCTAAGTAACGTAGGGGTATTTTCGGTACTTCAGTTGGGCGCGAGCAAAATGTGTTGGGAGAAGAGCATAATTCTATATTATTTCTACTTGGATGATAATGAATCCACTTGATGTAACATTTTCTAACATCATCAATTGTTATGAATTTTTCGGGTAGGGTTAATTTTTTTGCTGCTTTTGATATTTTTATGCCGCTGTGTTTTGGCTACTGGAGCAGTTCTTCCACCTTTTGTGTTGATGCTTTTGAAGGATTGCAAACCATACATCAATACAGAGGCATATTTATTTACCATTTATATGTACAACTAATTGAATGTGCTAGCTAGGTTGCCCTATCTTTAACTTAAGTGAAATTTGTGGTTACTTGTCAAGAGTGACAACTACATATAATTGAGCATTTTACGCAGGGTTATTGTTGTGGAGGCTTGGGACCTTGCTCCGAGAATACTTCATTTGTTTTCTTGGACGCTGGATTTCAACCTCAATATGGTAAGGAACGCTAATGTTCAATGTTGGATTAGAATTCATGGCATCTCCCTTGAATATTGGAGGCCTACAATTCTTTTTACTACTGCAAGAGGAATTGGAATTCCTCTGGCCTAGGATAAAGCCGGTAGCCAGTACCAAAAAGATGTCCGTTCACCACCTCTTACAAATTCATATAGCCTAAAATTCGTCTAGCCGGCAATTATTTTTTACTATTGCAAGGGGAATTGGAATTCCGTGCAACCTAAGATGTTCGTTCACCACCTCTTCCAAATTATTTAGAATCACACCCTCCCTCCCTCACAAACGCCACTCAAAATTCAACATACTCACCCATTCAACGTCGACCCACGTTCCCTTACTTAGGCCTCTACTTGATTTGACGACAAAAAAACCAAATAAAACCTTCCACTTCTTGCACCTCCACAAAATCCTTCCACCATCTTGATGCCAATCTAGGTCACTTCCCCCCACTTAAATCCACGCTACGACTAATATTAATGCCATATTTCCCCATGAGCACCTATTTCCAAAAACCATTCTCACAAGTGAGAAATCTTCACCGCTATTTTGCTAAGAAACTCACATTTAACAATCGAATATCCCTCACCCCTAAACCTCTGTTTTCTTGTGTTCAAAATAGGGTGTGAGCATAGACCCATCAATAGTTTTACCCTTCACTCCACCGAGGATGCCATCAAGACCTAACAATTTAAAATTAATAGTCACCATATAAAATATAAAACGAAAACATATGATATTGAAACACGTTATACACTACCATGATGATGTTGAGATCCTCTTGAGTAATATTCTCGAAAGAAACTTGTTTAATTGCAACAAAATCTCCAGGTCCAAACCTTTGTAAACTCGACCATAAGCTCCTTTCCCAATCTCATCTCCCAGCATCAGCTCGAAAGCTGACATGTAAGCAATCAGCCATTGAAAAATGCAAGCTATGAAACAAGCCAATTCTAAATGCAATTCCAAACGATCCTCATACTCATGATTTACAAATACAACCCTTTCAAGTGCATTCCCCTACTATACACTCTCCAGCACTTGTTTAATTAAAAATATTATAAAAAATTCGAAATCATTTATCATTCCATCCCACGATTAAAAAAAATAGCAACTTCGACCCAGTGTTGTCAATTGCAAGAAAATAAGGTTTGTATAATTCTCTTATGCGACACTACTATAACTCCGCCATTTCACAATATTTTATACTAAATAGTGTATCACAGGACAATAGGAGTTGCTCAATTTGCTATACAATTACGGTTATAGCAATGCTATAACTGCTATTTAACAACACTACTTTCACCACCTAATCCAGCGGGGAATTCCACCACCTCCAACTCACACAGCAACCGCAAAATAAATCTATGAGGTTTGTATTCAATTACTACACTGGCAATCTTACCTTTTTTTCACCGTTCTTTGAGTGTTTTTCTTCAATGATTTGTTCTTGAAACTTAGTGGGGTGTATTGGATTGAGATTTTAAAAGATTATTTTGGCAAACAAAATCATGCAGATTTTAAAAGACTTTGTGAGATTATATTGATTTTATAGGATTTTAAAATACTTTTTTAAATGATTTTTACAATCAAGATTTTGAACTCAAGATTTTAATGGATTTATAACACAGATTTGCAAAGATTTCAATAGACATTATGGAATTATAAGATTTGAGAGGATCACATGGATTCTTAAGAAAAATTCAAAATGACAAAAGTGAATGAAAAAAAATATGAACTTATAATATAGAATTGACTAATAATAATTATAATAATAACCCGTTACTGATAATAATAACAAAAGATTGCACAGTAGTGTAAGGTGTACTAAGAACAACAAAACAATCTAAACAAAACAAATAACGATAAATTGGATTTACGGATGTATACTAAAAATCATGTAGCGTGTATAAGAAAAACATTCGACAATGAGAATCAACAAGGTAAAAGTTTCAAATGTATGGTATATTGAACAAGGAATAATAATAACAGTGAGATCTTATGAATAATAAGAACAATGTTGTAGAAGTCACACAAAATTGGAGTTTTAGAGTGCAAAATTGATGTTTGCTGGAAGACCAAAATCTGCGCCTGATTTGTGGAGTTCGGGGCCCGATTTTGGCTGTCTTTGGGAGTAGTTTGTTGTGTGAAAATCAGCGCCCGAATGAAGGAATTCGGGGCCCGATTTTACGTGACAATTTTTTTCAGAAACGTATTTTTGGGGCAGATTTGTTCCAATTTTATGGGGGTTACTTTTACTATAAATATAGGCTTTGTATCAGAGCAAACTTTGAGATAGAGGGGGCTGAAACAAGGGTTTAGAAAGGCAACAACAAAACTAGGGTTTGTATAGAGTTTGTCTCTTGGCAACAAACACTAGGGTTTAAGGGTTGATTCACCTTGGGAAACACTATTAGGATTGAGTCTCTTGGTCACTGGAAGAGATTGGGGCTTT
>Ga0228711_1012930_pt1 | contig 10023 bp, 2 predicted proteins | sample MedpolnodulmetaG_2_FD_177996 | JGI IMG/M metagenome (GOLD analysis project Ga0228711, IMG submission 177996) | Root nodule microbial communities from Medicago polymorpha collected in Santa Monica, California, United States - brown nodules | ecosystem: Host-associated > Plants > Roots > Nodule...
CGACACGTCTCTTGGTCAAATTTTACAACACTTGATTCCTCTTCTGTAGGTTGTGTTGTGGGAGAAGTTTTTTGCCTTTTACTTGCTACTTTATCAGGATGTTTCGAACATCTTACTAAATGATTACCCATAGCAGTAGTTCCAGCCTTGAATTTAATCAGTTTGCCACAATAATTACATTTGGCCTTCTTCTCAAGACCAGGCAATTCAACAAAATGATTCCAAACATGCGACCGATATTTACGCCCAGACGGTGGCAAACTAGAAGAAGGAGCTGTCGATGGAGCGACAACATGAGTTGTAGAAATGACATCTTCATCCGACAACATCTGTCAACAAAATAAAACAAAGCAACAAATCACAATAAAGAAATAGGGAGTGCACTGCAGGCTAATCAGAAATTGCATGATTTTTTAATTTTTATTAGGTTTGAATTTAAGGCACATTTTGTTTTGCTTAGATTCAAATCAAATACACAATTCCTAATGCTTACAAAAAACTAATATGAACATCAATTTTTTGTCTTCAGATTATCCTAAAAATCACATTGAAGAAGGAGAAAAGATAAACAACCAAATCCCCTACTAAAAGAAGCATTTGCAAATTACACATTATCACTATCTGATTATATCCAAACATTGAAAATAAACATTGAATGAACATTGTCTCAGACATCCAAGGAAGGATAAAACAACATAAACTCTCAATATATCATCATAGACAACAATATTCATATCACATTCACCAAATTTATTCAAATTCATATCACATTAACCATAATTAATCAAATTAATTCAAAACTTCGCATAAAAAAAGCATTCACTAAATCATAACCAAATCTAGGATCATTATTGCAACATAAAAAGTAAAAAAATTGGTATATATTTGGCCTCATTGAGAAGATTAGATTAAACTACATGTTAAACTTCAGACATATGCTTGTCTATTATAAATATTTTAATCATTGGCCAAAATATACCAATACTGGTGAATGATTTTAGTTAATCATTGGCCAAAATATGACTTCAATAAAATCAAAACTAATTAACTAAAAATACCAATAATGAAAAATCAACAAGATTGAAATAAAAATGGTTGATTCATGTGAAAGAAAAATCACAGTAATCATCAATGTCCAATTCATGTTTCAGTTGAAAGAAAAAAAAAAGTGAAAAACACAACAAACCAAACAAAAACATTGTGAAATTTTGACCCATATGAATTTTCAGATGAAACCCATATAAATCAATCATGCATCAGCTGTAGAATAAACAACCCAGATGTAATTTTGATTCTGAATGGAAAAACCAGAACATTGAGCACAACAGATGAAAAGCATATGAAATTTTGATGAATATGAATGAAATGGGTACCTCAGAGTCGGAGCTGCAGCGGTAACTAGAGATGAACCATGACGGTGACGAGGGATCACGACGGTGACGGATGAATCATGACGGTGACATGCGTTCTAGGTTTTGATCGCAAGAGAGGAATGAATCTGCCCTTTTGCCTTTTGGTTCAATTTGGGTTCAGTTAATTATTTTATTTTTCAAAACAGTTCAGTTAATAACTTATCCACAAAATACAATTCAGTTCTGAACATTTATACACTGGTTCAGTTTAATATCGGTTCAGTTCAGTTCGGTTCAGTTTTTGGTATTTTTGCCCACCCCTAGTTCTAATGGCCCCAGCGGCTGCGTGGGAGCAATGTGAGGAATTTATTACAGGTGGTTATAGCCCCATCAAGGACATCAACGATCCTCAAGTTACCGAAATCGTCAATTTCGCAGTCACCGAGTATAACAAGCGAACTGAGGCGAAGCTGAAGTTCGAGAAGGTCATCAAAGGTGAAATTCAGTTTGTTGAAGGTACTAACTACAATGTCACACTTTCCGCCAGCAACAGTTCCGTTTCTAACACTTACGAAACTGTTGTGTACGACTTATGGGGGGCCTCTAAGGGTCCGTTTGGTTCGAGAATTAGGAGGGGAGGGGAGGGGAGGGAAGGGGAGGGATTTTAACGGAGGGGAGGGGAGAGGAGATATTTTAATTAAAAACGTGTTTGGTTCGCAAGGGGAGGGGGAGGGATTTAAAATTATTTTACTGTTTTACCCTTAAACATAATTAAATAAAAGAAACTATTATATTTTACAATTTCAGAGACCAACCAATGACAAACATACATCTAAGCTGCTTATTTTATCTCAAACTGGCTTATATATTTTCCACAACAAGACATGAACCGGTGAATTAACATTAAAATAAAAGGATCAACAAGCAATAATAAGTTGAATTAAAATAAGATAATAATAATAATAATGAGGCCGTTGACATCAACAAAGTAGTAGTAGAAGTGGTTTTAGATGTAACAAATAAGAGTTATAGATAATATAATAATAAAAGTTGTTAAAAAAAATATAACAAAATAATAATAATAATTGTTATAAGAATAAGATAACCTAATAATAATAAATAATAATAAAAGTTGTTACAAGGTTAATATTGAGATTTGAAATTAATTTAAGGATAATTATGGCAATGCAATCAAATTTTAAAAAGATTTGCTCCCCTCCCCTTCTAAAAATTGAACCAAACACTTTAAATTAAAAATCTCCCCGCCCCCTCCCTTCCAAAACTCTCAAACCAAACGGACCCTAAGTTACTAGCGAGTTGTGATAATTAATTAGAGATGGTAATTATTCGTTATTTGACAGTTGAGTGAGTAGTAAGTCGATGAATTAGTTAGTAAGAACATTGAGCCCATTAAGACAAATATGGTTTGAGCTCATTTGTGTAGAGACTATATAAACACTAGTTTTAAGAGAAATTAAGTCATAACCTTCATTTCACTCATTTTCACAAACATTTCAAGATAGAGTTAGAGAGAAAGGAGATCTTGAAGAGCTAAGAAGAACTAGAGAGAGAAAACTTGGGGTTGGTGGCTAGGAGCAAAATTGAAGCTAGGAATTGGAGTGTTGAAGAGTAGAGGTAAGGGGGATAGTCTCTTTTTCACAATTTAAGCTATAATCACTTTTCTACTTGTGGGTTTTAGTGTTTTTGTTATAATTGTGACTTTTTGTAGTATTAAATGATAAAATTCGTGCTCCTTTTTCACTTAGAATTATGGGTATGATAAACTTCATAAATTTGTTGTGTTAATATCTTAAACTTCATAGTTGTTGTTGTTGTTGTTGTTGAGTTGTTTTCATGATTTTTTACTATTTTGGTGAAATTCATGAATTGGTGTATGATTATTGTTGAAACATGTTCGAATTCATTTCATTAATGTTTGTTTATGTTTATGTGTTTATGGGGTTTGAATTGGTGTGGTTGTTTTGAAGTTTGAATGTAAAATGAGAAAAATGATTGTTTTTGGTGAAAATGAACTAGATGATGAATTTGAGGTGAATTAGTGTTTTAATTCTATGTTTGTTGTTGTTTTGGATGCCTTTTTATGTTTGTAATCAAGTGCATAAGTCTTGGGGTCGAATTTCGGGTCAAGGGGATCAAAATTGGGGTTTTGGGGTTAAAAATGGTGAGTTCCCGAGAGGGAACACCAAGAACAGAGTGACATGTTCTGGTGTAACTCGCATGGCAAGAATTATCTTGCTAGGGTGAGTTTCCCATTAACAGAACACCCTGTTTTGGGTGTTCCAGGCTATGAGGGTCGGTCCGGGTGGTTCCAAACTGATTCTTTTGATGTAATTAAATGTATTTGAGCTTTCTAAACCTTTGGAAACATCAATTGAATTGGATTGAACTTGATTTTGTGAAATCGTATCATAACTTTTGAAAATGGTTCAAGAACATGAAATTTCTGAAAACTCGATTTCTCAAAGGAAAAGGGTAGGACTAGAGTTGTCTAGTATTGTTATGATTTGTAAAAATGTTTTGGATGGGAATCATGGACTTTAACTTGGTTTTGCTTTGAAAATTTGAAATCTTTTAAAAACGGCAAAATGATACGAACTTTGTGAAACTTTCGGATTGAAGTAAATTGGTCTATGAAACATATATGTATACGCTACTGCACTCATATGTGATTTGTGTATATACTTAGTTGAGGTATTCAAACTTGTTTGATTTGGTTTGTTGAATAACTTGGAAAATGAAGAAACGATACAATCTTGGGAATTTTGAGTAATTGTCGGCTTTAGCCTATGAAACGTATGTGTACATACTACTGCACTTATATGTGATTGTGTGTATACTCGGTTGAGGCGTATGGATTTGTTTACTTTGATTTTGGAGAATTTGTCAAAAAATGCTAGTTTTCATAAACTTGGACGAACTTTGTCAAACTAATGTTTTATGGTTGGATAACTTGCAAGAGACTTTGAATTCATGTTTATATGATAGAATGAGAATGAATTGAGGATGATTAGGTGTCTAATATGTGGAATGTTAAGATTTGGATAATAGTCCATCTTTGGTGCTAAATGTGATTTTGAACTTGTTGATTCTTGAGTTGTTAATGTTGATTATTGTTAACGATAGTTGTTGATGATGATTCTTGGTGATTTTAAATTGATAATTTGGTGATGACTTTTGTTGAACATGACTTGTGAATTATGAGGTGAAGGTGTTTCTTTTTAGTGATGACTATTTGATGAATGTTTGATGATAAACATGTTTATGTTTTGGTGTTGATTATGATGATTATGAATTATGTTGTTGAATTGTTACATTCAAATGATGGAGATATTGATGGTGAATGCATGTATGCAAAATGAAGGTGATTTAGGATGTTTATATCCAATGAAGGTGAAAATGATGATGGTGAATTTATTGTTGAACATGTGCATAGTGAGTCATATGTTCATGCATCATAAGTCTTAGGATATTTATATCCAATGAAGATGATTTAGGATGTTTACATCCAATGAAGGGGATTATGATATTTATATCCAATGAATGTGATTTAGAATACTTTGTATTCAACGACTGTGTTTATGATACATTTGTATCTAAAGTGACGACCTTGAGGTGACTGGTAACACATGTATATAGAGTTGTGTCTAGGCACAATGCATACATTTGGTGAAGTTGTTAAATGCGTCATATTTGACTATGTGCTTGGTGAACCTTGGTGATTTATGTGCATCGGTGAACTTGGTGAATTGTGCACTAGGTGATTTTAATTGATGATGTTTATTTTGGTGAAAATAATGAAGTGTGAATTATATGTATGTGATTGGGTGATCTCTTTGGTGCGATAATTTTCTTGATTATACCTTTGAAATAATGAATTATATTTGTTGAGTTAATTATGCTAAATGAGGAATAAGGTGAGTAATTCTTATATTTATTGATGTTGTCAAGTGATGAATTTTGGTGATGATTTAAGGTATGAATATGCTTGATGTATTATGATAGAAGTATGATAACATGATGGATGTTGAATGGAGGATAATATATATGTGATGGTAGTATTCTAGGAATGTTGAGTATGTATGTGTGCTATGCATGAAATTCTTGAATGTTTATGTTTGATTGACCGTCTTCCTTATCCGTATGGAGGGGTAGACGGTGTGCATGAATAGTTTGCCTTGCTTTGCTTTGGTGAGTTTCTTGAGGATAGCTTCGATGCTACCTCGTTTATCGTTTTTGGTGTCTTAGACTTTAGGGCTCTGATTAGGGGTCGGTCATCATTGTTATCTTTATGTTGGAGATTTTTGAAACTATGTATTGATGATGACATGAGTTGTATGATGACATGGCTACTTGGAGACTTATTTATATTGGATGACTGTTGAAATGATTTATGTAGGTGTTGATGTAATGATGTTTTATTCTGATGCGATGTTTGAGAAAATTCTTTATGCATGCTTAGTGATTTGTAGAAGAAGTAACATCTAGATTCTTGATATGTTGTATCATTAGCGTAATTTATCGCTTTGAGAGTTTAGGGTATTACAAAAAACACCCTAGGGAGCACAAGTATATTTTTGTGAACTCGGAGGCGCATGGCTAACACCCTGGGGTGCATCAGTGCATTTTGTTCGTGCATAATCACTTGTTTCTTCGTCTTTTGGGTGTTTCCTTCAATATAAGTTGTCTTGAGACTTGAAATAGAATTTCTACTTCTTGTAATGTCTTCACAAGCCTCTTGAATCTTCATTCACTGTCTTTTCAAATCTTTACAACATGCTTTGCTTTGCTTTCGCCTCACGGGGACGTGCGTTAATAATATGTCAAACACAACAGACATTCAAACATTAATATATGTTGTTAATTTCTAGAAAAGATGTTATAAATTTGAAATTTTCAATTGTGTTAAAAAAATTATATTTTATATTACTATTTTATATTTAGTAAAATGAGAAATCAAAAAATGTTTTGGAAATTAAATAGTCTTTAGTCTCATATATATGATCTATTGGTGATTGATGAATCTTAAAAGCACTTTGAAATCTTAAAAGTCTCGAGTTAAGAATTTCTCAAAATCCAAATTATAAAATACTCATAGTAAAAAGTCTTATAAGAAAATTTTAAAAGTCAATAGATTTCTATAAAGTCTTTTAGAATCTTGAAGATTTTTTTCTTTAATATTCTTTTAAAATCTCAATTCAATACATTCCCTAAATAATTTATATGTTTATAGTATTTCTATAGAGAACAAATCTATACACGAAACCAAAAATGTACCGTATATTTTTCTTTGTCAAATAGACTAATGATTATAGTTCACACATTTTAAATATGAATAGTGAAGAGTTTGATGTTTGAATTACAACCTAAACATATAATTGTCTTTGCAGCTACTAGCTGAATCGTGCATATAGGACTCCACGTACCATATTAATTAGCTGTAAAAAAAACGAACTATATTAATTTATTGATTCTTTGAAATGAATGGCATACAAATCTCCCTTGAATTAAATGAATTATTATTAGTCGTTGCATCAAGCGTAGATAAATGGATGAGATTTGATGTCAAATTTAATTTGATCATTTATTAAATATATTTAATGCAATGTAAATATTTTTATATTAATACTTTAAAAATAAGAAGAAGAATTTGACAAAAACAAAAATAAGAAGAAAATATGAATTTGACCAATAAAAAAAAGAAAGAAAATTAATAAAATATTTTATGCACGTTTATAGTAGTTATTTATTCTCTTCCTTGAGTCAAAATAAAGATAATAAAACTTCCCTCCCATTTGTCTCTATAAATATCCTCTAATTGATGGTGCATCTTCATCTTTCAAGAAAACATGACTACAAGAATCAACTACCTTTTTTTTTTCATTGCAATTTTTTGCATTGCTTCTGTCATAACTCCAGGTAACAAGTTTTCTAGTTTCCTAACTTATTTCAATTTTTATATTTTTTTATAATCATTTATAATATGATTTTTTTTTGTTACAATGTAATTATATCTTTAAGAACACTTTAAAATGAAAAATCCCTTTTGATTTATTAACTTCAGTTGTATCAATGATATTTGAACTATGTCTTTGATTCATCAAATGAAGAAAACATTACGTCTTTAAAATTAAAAAGTCAAACTCAATTACCTCTTACGGTTGAGCTTAAGCTCCACGGTTAAAATTTAAAAGAATGCTTACAAAACACATGAGATATTTGTTTAATTTTTTTCCAAAAATAAGTAAATTACACTCCCCTCCCCTTTAAGATGCTTGAATTACACTTCCATCTCCTCCTATGTTAAAATAATCTCCTCCTCTCTCATTCAAAACATATTAGAAAAATTTTCACACCCCTCCCCTAAGAGAAGCTTGAATTACATTACCCTCCCCTCTTATGTTAAAATCTACACTTTACTCTCTCAATATTTTTTTTTATTTCTAATAATCTAGCAAAAATATTAATAATCTAACACACTTCGGAAAAAAATTGTATTACGGGTCTATTTTAATATAATAAAAAATTGAATACATATTTTTCGCTATTTTTTATTCACAATTTCATCAACATGTAGTTTTAAACCCTATTATAAAATATGAAACAACCCAAAATAAAATTAAAATATGTAAAAAAATTCTAAAGACAATAAAATAGGGTTATTTAAAAGTTAATTTTATACTCTAAATTATAAAATTAATAGCAAAATATTTAAATTTAATTATCATTGGCATTTAAATTTATAAAAAATTGAATTATTTTTTCTTAAATGATGGTTCAAAATTAAAATATATCATAAAAATATTTATTTATGTTAAATAGATTAAAATGTAGATCATATTTAATTATTAAGGGAGAGAGTTGTAATTCAAGCATCTTATAAGGGAGGGGAGTATAAACTTTACTTTTCAAGGGAGGGGAGTGTATATTTTAACATAAGAGGGGAGGGGAGTGTAATTCAAGCATCTTTGAGGGGAGGGTAGTGTAATTTATTCAATATTTTTATAAAATAGTTATGAAATTTTTTAAAAAAAAAAATTATATAATTTAATCATTTTCAATAAATCAATAAGTTTGTCCCAAAATAACTCTTTTTTATAATTTCTAAACATAGGTGTAGGCATATGTAGAATTTTGAATGAGTGAATAATAGTATTCAGCATTATGATGTTCCCAAAATTTCTAATAACCCTCTGTTTGTTGAAGGTGGAGCAGTGCCTACTTGTTATGGACGGTGCAAGGAGGGTCCAGACCCTGATGACGGTTGTGTTCAATTTTGTAAAAGGTTTGATAAAGACGCCGTTTGTAAAAATGGAATGTGCTGCTGCGCTCTCCCGCCTCCGCGAATGTAGCTTCTAAAAGACTTTGTACGAGTTTACGTACTTCCATAAAAAATAAATAAAAATTGAATACTATTATAAATATTAATAGTGGATGTCCGAATAGCAAATGAGTTAATGGACCATGCTACTAGATTATTGAGCTTAGTTCATAAGTTATTCTATTTTTCAATAAATAAAGTTGATTTGTAACATTCAGGTGTACATCAGAGAATAATAATACTTCTCTCTTCCTCTCCTTCTCTTTATAATTGTTTCTTAATGAATTTCTGAAGAATTCAATACTAGTGCATCTCTGAAGGATCGTTTAAAAATAAAAAAAATTTCTACTGAATTATTGATGAATTCAACTGCGATGCATCCTTGAAAGATTGCATAAATAATTTATCTGATTTAGTACATAGTTCTCGCAGTACTCAAAATAATTTAATAAGTATACATCTGTGCTCCTGATTTTCGGATATCAAACCATTAATTGATTTGAATCTTCAATCTTTGAACTCTTAATTTTTATTCGTGGGAAGAGAAAAAGTAAGTAAAAACCCTTATGAGATTATGGATCCGGGGGTTGATTTTGCGGAGGGAAGGTGTTAAGCACCCTACACGACTACGGTACTCCGTAGAAACCTTTTGCCTAATTTATCTTGTGTTAAGTTATTTACTTATTTTGAAAATACTTGCCTAAATATCTAAGTGAAAGAATGGAGGGAGAAGAAGTATGTTTTTGGTTATTTTTATTTGATTTGGAATGATTGAATCATTTGCCTACTTATCCACAGGTGGAATCAAAATCAAGTAGTTCATTCTCAAAAATTATTTGGTGGGTTAGGTTGATTTTAAAATTTTTGAAAATGTTTTTAAGAAGAGAAAAGGGGTCTCAAGGCATAGAAGAAAAAAGAAGTGAGGTTGTTTGATTTTAATTAAAAGAAATCCAAGTCTAATATGGATATTAAAATTGCTTAAAATTTGATTAAGAAAATAAAAGGAAAACAAACTATTAGGTTAAAATCCAAGGTTTCTTAAGAAAATATTTGAAGTTCTGCATATTTGATTTTCTTGGAAAAAAGATTTTTCTAAGCTAACGGAAAAACTAAGCATTTCGACATAACGTAAAAAAATAAAAAAGAAGTGAAAGGAATTACCAAGGATGTTGGATCCCAAATAAAATTTCATCCTACAATTACTAGTTGTTCATTTTTAAGGCCCTCAAATTAGTCTAAAAATTACCTAGTTTGTCACTAATTCATTTGGTCCTCGCTCACGGTCATGACATAAAGCGGTAAAAATAAATGTGTGAGTGTCGGTGCTACTTC
>Ga0228711_1012933_pt1 | contig 10021 bp, 9 predicted proteins | sample MedpolnodulmetaG_2_FD_177996 | JGI IMG/M metagenome (GOLD analysis project Ga0228711, IMG submission 177996) | Root nodule microbial communities from Medicago polymorpha collected in Santa Monica, California, United States - brown nodules | ecosystem: Host-associated > Plants > Roots > Nodule...
TCTTAGATCTTCATCCACAAACTTTTTACCTTTTGCTCCCTATTTTATATAAAATGAAAGAATAGAATATGCGAATAAGAAAAAAATTCTATAGGAAAGCAAAGTATATTAAATTTTTTAAAATAACTCTCTTTAACAAAAATGCACAATCCACTTAGGTTGAGAATGTATACATTTGTCCTGCTCAGTCAACTTCCAAATCTAACATTAAAGTTCCAATGCAAAATAATAATCATGCAAATTATTTCTTTACCCTCTCTTCTTGCTTATTTACTAGTAGTTGCAAAATTAACATTTCAAACTAATTATGGGTTTTTCTAACATTATTAACATTTGCCTGCAAAAAAGAACTAGTGGTAGAAAATTAAACAGACTATCATTTTTGAACTTTTTTATCCATCTGCTTTGTTGTTTATTATTACACATGCCAACTATGGCATGCCTTCGTTTTCAAGATAAATGTGTTTCCAAAAGAATTACGCAAGTAGTTGCAAAAGTCAATGTGGATAAGCTTAAATACACTAACGTTAAATAATCAATCATTCAATCAAGTAGGAGTAGAGACTGACAGTAAAAAGCCAAGTCAAATTAAGTCAAAAACAATAAAAACTCAAAAGCAAAAATAGGATCACCTTTGGGCGGCCAATTGGCCTTCCGGAGGGATTTTTGGGCCTGCCCACCACGGCAAGCTTCTTAGGATGACCCCGCCTTTTCGCTCCTGGAACCACCGCATCTGCATGCTTCTTGGGGCGGCCTCTGGGCCTAGTAGATCTAACAGATGCATTGGCTTCATCTGGAACAACAGAAGGAAAAGGAACAGGAGCAGCAGCAAAAGGTATGACAGGTGTTGGGTGCGACTGGGTTTTAGGTGGACGGCCAGGGCGTCGTTTGAGGCCATTGGACACAGATTTGGGCTTCGGAGGACGGCCGGGCCTCTTTATAGACTTAGATCTGAAAGTCCCAGGCGGACGTCCACGCCCTCTTTTAATAGACAGCACAGGCTCCACAGCAGTTGTAGGAGGAGGGTCGAGAGAAACGAAAACGGGCTGGGCATTTGGTATGGGGTTGGGCTTGGGCTTGGGAGGACGACCACGACCTCTTTGGGTTAAAGGAGTGAAAGGAAGATGAGATTCGGAGTGGTCAGATCTATTGAGAGTGGGAGGTGGAGGGAGTGAAGAAGGTAGCTTGTATGATTTTTTGAACATGATTAGAAGACCAGCAGATTTCAGGTGGTTGAGATGTTGTGTTAACAAGGTGGTGTGTTCTGGTGGAAGAACTTGTTTGTAGACATGTTCTATGTACTTTCCTATTGCTCTTTTGCTTGATCCATCTTTCTCTTTCAGTGCTTCAATTGCTTTGTATATCATCTCAGCGTAAGGAGGATGGGGTGCCACGTGGTGAGTGAAGTTGGGTTGTTCGAGGGTGAAGGGAACAGTGATGGGTGGAGGTGGAGGTGGAGGTGGTGGAGTGAGATCAAAGGAGGTTGAGTCCATGGTGAGTGACGGTAGATTCGAGAAATTTTGGGAATTACTAGATTAGAGTAACGGAATAGAGAAAGAAAGTGATATCTGAGAGTAGAGTGTGTGTCTATCTGTCTATGAGGAAGGGGAGGGACCATTACACTTACACTTGAGAGTTGTGTTGTGTGAGTCTGAAGCAAGTTCAGTGGGGTCAAACTGTCAAACAATCACAAACTTTGTCTCAACACAACATTGTGTGTCATTCATGATGTTACGCTGCCTTACCATAATTTTTAGGGTGGCATTTAGCATGCACAACAAAAAGATTTGTGCACCATGCACAATGGAGGAAATTTTGGACAGCTGGCGGTTTTGTGGGTGATATGTGACCTGCTGAAAATAAACCATTAATAAAAAGAAACATATTATAATGGAATATATTGGTTTTACTGTTTTTGCTGGATACACCCCCAAAACTGAAACAATGCCAGTAGTAATCTCGAAACATAGAAAAAAACAACTCTTCAACCAATTTCTTCTCCTGCTCTCTCTCAATTACTACCTTTCTTCCCCCAATGACCAGCAACAATACCAAATTCCAATTAAACTAAAGTAATTTGCTATCATTTCAGATCTGTAATTTTAACTTTCATTTATATTAGAAAAAATTGTTGCTTCCATCTAAGCTCAAAATCATAAGCAGAGCAATAAAAATCTAGAAAATCAAAGTTGTTTCCTCCATGTTTTCTTCTCTGTGCGAAAATTAAAACAGAACAGTGATGAAAGGAAGGTTGGTGGTTGCAGAACGGCGGCGTGCGGCAGACGAGAGTCGTGGAAGGGGATGAGAGGCCGGTGGTTACACAGTAAAACTGAACATTAACATTCTATACTTCTATATGTGTTTTGAAAGTAGTAAAAATACTAACATCACATATCAAAAATACAAAATCCATTACGGCTACAAAAATTAAGGATTATAGACTTAACAAAAATTAGAATCCTTTGGTTTATGGTTCTACAATTAAAATTCTTTTACCAGTATTTAAAATCTTCTAAACCAAATTGAGAGAGTAGATGGTTGGAAGTTTTTAGCAGAAGATTTTAACCACATTTGTTTTTGCAAGAACCTTAAAAAAATTAACTGTGTATTGATCAAAACTACATAAAAAATCGTTGAATTTCACTGTGTATTGAGCGAGATCCGGTTGGGTCAGATCATGGGTCGAACAACCCGTTTTACACTCGCGGGCGAAGAAGATGGGTAATAAAAATAATTGGCAAAAAAAACAAAAAATTGGACCAACCAAGATAGATTCGAACCAACAACACGTAACTTTTTACACCGTTGAATTTCATCAACTAAACCAAGCATGTGCACTTATGAATTTCCTTTAAAAAAATGCACTTATGAATTTCAATGATTTTAATTTTATTTAATTGTTGTTACCTGTTTTAAATAGTAGACAAATTAATCATGACAAATACATTTTAGATTTGATATCATAACAAAAGAAGCCATCAAACTATCTAAAACAAAGAATATCAATAGGACTTGTGTGTAAACCTGGATCTATAATTTATTGAAGTAGCAGAAGAAAACATATTACTGATAGCCAAAATAAATATCATATAGTACCTTTTGAGGTATCACTTCCAACAGAGGCTTCACATGTTCATTCCAATGATTCTCAGCCACGGACTAACAAAAAAGAAAAGAAAATTATTAGATGATGTGAATAAGGTTGTTCTACCAAACGTCACAGAACATACAACATAAACTCACCTTACTACGAATATAGTATACAGCAAGTCAAGGAGGAAGCCAAACACCATGAGTCTGATCATTAACACCAGTAAGCATCAATTAATAAAATTTGAAATCCACAATATACCTTGTCTGATAGTTTATTTTTATAGTTAACTATCAGGAATAGAACCGATTACCAATATCACATAATATAAGGAATTTTTTTACTAGGAGATCTATTTATGTTTGTGCAAGCTTTCCTTCATTCATCTATATACAAGAAAATGGCATGAATTAAACAATTCTTTTCACTTTTAGATTGAAGCCACACTGTTGCTTATAATCATGGATTACTTTGAAGGTTTTCTTGTGGCAACATTGGCAAGAAAATGTATGCACTCACAGTCACCGACTTTCCACCACAATTTATACGAAGAGCATATGAGGCTGGCATGAGCAACATAAAGTGAGAAATTGTTCAAATATTAAGCAAAGTACGAAAATTATATGATGAAATATATATTTCATCAAATTTATTTTTCTATTCTGTTGATGTCTAACTATCCCTTTTCTTTGTTATTGGAAACGAAGATGAAAGAAGGAAAACATGTTAGGTAATATACAAGTAATAGGCCAGTGTACGACGCTATGACCAAGTAGAGTACGAGGAATTCAGATTCTCTGCTGTCACTGATTGCGCGCTGCAGTACATCAGTAATCTAAATCAAAGTCTAAACCTTCTGATCTCGATTCAATGGCCACCAGTGTGCTGACTGCATGAATGTGTGCAATCGGTGACAGAGGGATCCAAATTTAGTATTCAATAGGAAATTCACTACAAAGAAACTTACTTTTAGGCCAGACAAAGCTTTTCAAACATGAAACCATTCCTCTGAGATGATGACAAAGGACACAATAAGTTAGCATAATGAAAAGTCTCAAACATTAAAAACTCTCAAACATTGTAGAAACAATGCATAATGTATAACAACAAACTTAAGAGTCGTTGCGGGCCAAAGAGCTAGAAAACAGGTTCCTGTGATATAAAAATGGTTGTGAATCAAATAGGTTCTTAATTTCCAAACAAATACACATAAAGTCAAGAATTCTTACACATTTCCATCTTGGCATGTCTGACTCCCTTGGCTTATAGTGAAATTATTGTAAGAAATATCTCTATATACAAGTTATAAAATTTAATTCAGAATCATATAATATGCCAAATAAAGAGACCTAATGAAACATTTAGAAATTCCAAAGAAACATATCAACAGAGTAAATTACCCTGAATGTGCAGCAGCAATTCCTTGAAAGATAACAGTAGTCTTTGAGGGATCAATGTTAGAATCAATCCAATTAGACCAAGTGGTTAACCCAATCTTGTAAGCTTCCACGTTATCCATGTCTTTCGTTATCTCATTTCCCACTTGAAAGTATCCATGTGTGAAACCACCAATGGTAGGTATTGAAAATCAAAACATCTCCATTCCACTTGTACCGAGATGTAATGGAATTAAGTTTTAAAATTCTTCCCTTTTCTCTATCACGAATTGTATCCACTAGGTACCCATCTTTCACCCATATTATTGAAACTTCATACTCCTATAGCACATAATCCGAAAATCCGTATACAAAACTCCTACAATACACTTTAGAGGAGGGAAGGAAGATGAAACTCACCAAGAAGGAGAAAAATGGAGTAAATGGCAGTCAACCACTTTTCCGGCGCGGCAGAGATGAACTCCGGCACGGTGGTCGCCGACAAAGTTGCTCCGATTGCAAAATAAACATAGAGGTTTTGTTGCTGACATAATGAGGAAGAATATGGTGGGTTTGGTTTTCTCATTGGCAACTCACGGTGGCCGGAAACAAGAGAGAAGGGGAAGATCTCAAAAATTAAACTTCTCCCATCTAAAAATAAATTGAGGGCTTTTGTAGAGGATGAAGAGAGGAATTCAATGGTGGTGGCGGGGATTTTAAAGGAGGCCGGACGGAAGAGTTGTGGTGACCGGAAGTTGGTGGTGGTGGTGGTGACGAAAAAAAGGAGAACGAAGAAGAAGAAAGAGTCTACAACAACAGAGGAAGAAGAAAAAATATGGAGTGGCTTTCGTTCTTTAGGTTTTGATTTGGAGAAGAAAAATAGAACACATGGAGATCTAGTTTCATTCGATATGGGGCTTTTTCTGAAAATTAAATGGAGGGAAATGTTGGAGCCAAGTGAAAATAGTGGCATAAGAGGGAGATGAAATTCAATTATTTTGGTATAAGAGGAAAAGTGAAATGGGAGGGGGATAAAATTTGATTATTTTGACATAAAAGAAAAAGTGAAATTGGAGGGAGATAAAATTTGATTATTTTGGCATAAGAGGAAAAGAGAAATTGAATAATATGATTATGCCAAAAACAATATTTAAAGTGAAATTAAGTTTTTTTTAAGTTAATATTCAATTCATTGCATTTATTCAAAACAAAAAAAAAATCATTCCCTTATTTGTTTATTTTTTAAAAAATAACACCATTTTTTTGGTTAATATATTCGTTTCACGTAATCCACATTATATATAAGGAAAATAATCTCTATTAACTCTTTTGTGCTCTATACTATTAGGAATTTTAAAATGAATATCAAATATATAAAGTCCAACCCTAGTAAAATGAACAAATTTGAAAAGGAAGAGCAAATAAACTCCAACCCTGGCAGAAGGGGCAAGTTTGTTGAAATTAGAAAAATGATAAATTTGAAAAGGAAGATCAAATAAAGTCCAACCTTAATAGAAGAAAAATAATTGTGAAATTTAGAAAAATGATGAATTTGAAAAGGAATATCAAATAAAGTCCAACCATAATAGAAGAAACAAAATTGTGGAAATAAAAAAAATGATAAATTTGAAAAGGAAGATCAAATAAAGTCCAACCCCAGTAGAAGGAACAAAATTGTGGAAATTGGAAAAATGATAAATTTGAAAAGGAAGATAAAATAAAGTCCAACCCGAATGGTAGACAAATAATTGTGCAAGAATCTTGGAGTCAAAGTAGTCGATGAACGTTCAAGGACTAATCAAACTTTTTATCGACTAACCAATCTTACAACTCTAACCCTAATGACAACATTCTTTGACCCTAATAACAAGATTCTTTGACAAAAACTGCTACAAATACCTCATAACGACTTATGAAACTCAAAATTCTTACCCTAACTGAAAGAATCTTGGAGTCAAAGTACTTGGATGAACGTTCATTGACTAACCCAGCTGTTAAACTATCACCCTAATCACAACTCTCACCCTAATCACAAGATTCTTTGACCTAAACTAATTCAAAGATGTTAGCACGACTGATCAAACTCACAACTCTTACTCTAACTGAAAGAATCTTGGAGCCAAAGTACTTAGATGAATGTTCAATGACTAATCAAACTCTTGTTATCGACTAACCAAGCTGACAACTCTCACCCTAATGACAAGATTCTTCAACCTAAACTAATTCAAAGATGTCAGAGCAACTTATCAAATTCATAACTCTTACCCTAACTGAAAGAATATTGTTGTCAAAGTAGTGTGATGAATGTTCAATGACTAATAAAACTATTTATCGACTAATCAAGCTTGTAACTCTCAATCCAATGACAAGTTTCTTTGACCTAAACTACTACAAAGACTTCAACACGACTGATCAAATTCATAACTCTTACCCTAACTAAAAGAATCTTGAAGTCAAAGTACTTGGATGAACGTTCAATGACTAATTAAACTCTTGTTTTCGACTAACCAAGCTTACACCTCTCACCCTAATGACAAGATTCTTTTACCTAAACTACCACAAAGACTTCAGCACGACTGATCAAACTTACAACTCTTACCCTAACTGAAAGAATCTCGAAGTCAAAGTACTTGGATGAACGTTCATTGACTAATCAAACTCTTGTTATCGACTAACCAAGCTTACAACTCTAACCCTAATGACGACTATAACCTCAATAACAAGATTCTTTGACCTAAACTACTACAAAGACTCCAACATGACTGATCAAACTTACAACTCTTACCCTGACTGAAAGAATCTTGGAGTCAAAGTACCTGGATGAACGTTCACTGACTAATCAAACTCTTGTTATCGACCAACCAAGTTTACACCTCTCACCCTAATGACAAGATTCTTTGACCTAAACTAATTCAAAGATGTCAGCACGGCTGATCAAACTCACAACTCTGACCATAACAGAAAGAATCTTGGAGTCAAAGTACTTGGATGAACGTTCAATGACTAATCAAACTCTTTAACGACTAATCAGGCTTGTAACTCTAACCCTAACGACAGTAGTCTTCGACCTAAACTGCTCGGAAGACTGCTAATTGTTAGATCAAGAGGTCACAACGACTAATCAAACCCAAATATCTTACCCTAACAACAAGAATCTTATACGGAAAGTACTTGGATAAATGTTAATTGATTAATCAATATATTCACTACGTGGATTGTCAAACCCACATATCTTACCTTAACAACAAGAATCTTATACGAAAAGTACTTGGATAAATGTTAATTGATTAATCAAGATATTCACTACGTGGATTGTATTTAAATTTTTTTCGTTATTATTATAAAACTAATTTATAAATTCAATATAGATAACAAATTACATCCATTCTTGAAACACATTGAAATGAATATAACATAATACCACGTTAATTAAATAAGCTCAAGAATAAAAAATACAAAACAAAATTCTTAAAAATACATCAACTCAAACTTGTTAATGTATAAATGTTTTACGTATTTTAATGTCAATTTACCTTGACCCATTCAACAATAATGTACACACTTAGTTCACCAAAATAAGCAAAACTTGACATTTTATATTTATTCAATAATTAATTTATATGGTCTTTAATATACGTCACACACACTATTTATTAAATAAACCTAACAGGTTATATTTTGTCTATAATAGTGACTAAACCGTCTATTTTTTTGCCTAAATTATTCATATTCTAAATTTTCGAAAATTGAAACAAAAATCCAATTACTAAATTTTTATCCAATTATAAATATTCTAAATTTTCGAAAAGAAAAAAAAATCCAATTATCTAATTTTTCTCAATTTACTTCAACAACTTATACTAAATTTTTATTCATTTTCAATTTAATTTATTTTTAATTTATAAATATGATTTATTGTATACTTAATTTTTAATAATGATTAATTGTATATTTAATTTATATTAATTAATAATTTTCATATACCATTAAGCCCAATACAACATCTTCTTATGGGCCAACTTTTGTTATATAAGCCCAATACAACATTTGCAAAAAAAAACATTAAAATATTCCGATTTAATCAACAAGTGGGACCCGCGGCACTGTAGCAGCAACAACATCAGCAGGTCACCCATCCCTTTAACAGCACAGATCTCAACCGTGGGCATTAAATAATAATAAATGAACGGTCTAGATTTAATTCAGGTTCATTTTTGCACAACTTTTACATGGTGCACAAATCTTTTCCTTGTGCATTGTAAACCCCACCAATTTTTAGAGGTGTATGTGATCCGGTTTGGATTGGGTTTGGTCAAACCTAAGACCCAAACCATATAAGGTACTTCAGTTTGGATAAGGTAAAATAATCATCCGTTATACTATTGCGTCGGTTTGAACAAACCCACTAATTTTTGGTCTGGGTTGGGTTGGGCAGTGGGTTACCCAAATTAATTTTATGTTTTTTTGTTAACATTAAATAATAAATGATGATTAAAAAAAAATCGTACAACATATTTTCATTATATTTTAGCGTAAAAAAATTATAAATGATAAATATTATATAATGAATTTCATCTTAAAATACTTACAACAAATCAAAGTTGCATGACATATAATTGCATTGGTATCAAGACAACAAAAAAGTGCAACATCCGAATTTGTAACTCTAACATGTTTTGATTTTCAATATAGGGAATGCATTTTGTCAATTTTGAAAATTAGACTTGATTTATGACCAAAATCTTTTGTATTTTTCTTCTTCCTAATGAAAATAAAAATGTTGGCATTATTGGGTAAGTGGGTTTGGATATGGTTTTACCCAAAACCCGTTATTTTTTTCATTTTTAAAACCATTTTTTATTAAGAAGCTAAAGTAACCCCCTTAAGTTGACACCAGAGAGAATCGAACCTGAGACCTTGAGGAAGAGCATACTCCCAGTTCTCAAGTCAATACCACTAGGTCAATCCAAGTGGGTTGTTCATTTTTAAAACCATATTCACCCAATTACCCAACCCAACTATAGCTGTCAAAGCGGGCGGCCCGACCCGTTTAGGTCCGGCTCTAACGGGCTTCGGGCTTTATCGGGTCGGGCCAAAAAGTCCGGTTGAAAAACGGGCTTAAAATATGCTACCCGAGCCCGGCCCTATACGGGCCACGGGCTAAACGGGCCGGCCCGTATTAAAAATTACATTTTTTTTATAAAAAAAGTACTATAAAATACTCCTATAAATTTTTTTATAAATAATATTTTTAATATGTTTAAATAATGTCTAGCATCAAAAATAAATTGTAAACATTTTTTTACAAACTTTGTAAACTAAAACGACGAGGAAAATAATTTTAAATAAATTAGATACGTATGGTTATAGATATTTATATATTCAATCTTTAAAATTATAAATAACGAAACGAATAAATATAATTTTACATTACATTTATATCTGTGTTAATTCATTGAATTTTCACTTTTATTTTTTACTTTATAATCAACTAAGTAAAGAATATTTTGAAAAATATAAATAATTTATAGGATTTTTTTTTGTTATGCGGGCT
>Ga0228711_1012938_pt1 | contig 10010 bp, 2 predicted proteins | sample MedpolnodulmetaG_2_FD_177996 | JGI IMG/M metagenome (GOLD analysis project Ga0228711, IMG submission 177996) | Root nodule microbial communities from Medicago polymorpha collected in Santa Monica, California, United States - brown nodules | ecosystem: Host-associated > Plants > Roots > Nodule...
TCCTGTCTTAGTAAAACACTCAAGAGCACAAGTTAAATACCAAAGAATTAATCAAAGTCCATTTAATCCTTAATCATTAAAGTTTATTATCTTTAAAATTAATTTGGGATTTTGCCTCAACAGTTGGGACATTTTAAACCTACTTTGGTCTATCCCTTTGATGGCTAACTACTCCTGCTGATCGCACGGTGATCTTTACGTGCAGGGTCTTGTTAATTCAAAGGTAATTGAAACATAAACTAAAATTGACTTTTCAGTGTTTCCCAAGGCAATGAAGGCCAAGGTTCCCTTAAGTCTGCCCATCTATGAATCTTAGGACACTCATAACTCACTCTCTCTACGTTCTTAGTAGTTCTTCAAACGAGCAACCCTAATCTATGTCTACCTTACTAAGGTTCTCAAGAGAATGGTTCTATTAGCTTACAACTTATTTCCTTCAGCTAGGCACTTGTTTTCCTAATTACTAATGAGTTAATTCCTAGGTTCGATAGGGCAACACTCAGTCTTAATAGTTTTTATCCAATAAGTATGTACGTCTAGGGTCAACAATCATTCTAGTATCTTTGACTAGTTAATAATCACTTACTTCCTAGGAAGATAGTAATAAGTAAAAGGATATAAATATCAAGATATAACCATCTAGTTAGTGATAACAATATTAGGCCCTGTTACAACCTAAGTACCTAATCTAGGGTTGCACCTATCAGAAATAAACTATTTCCTAACAAAACTTAATAGCGAACCAAAAATAAATAAAATATAAACGACATTAAATTAAATAAATATGCAACAAAAATATACAGAGGTTCATCGTAGAACTCTAACCTAAAAAGATTTAGTTACACATGGTAACTAAAAACAAATTGCTACAGATAAAAACATACCCTAGAAAATCAAGGAGTAGATAAAAACTCTCTCGAAGCTCCAAAGTTTCCTTCCTCTTGAACTGCCACAGTTCTGAACGAGCAATTTTGAATGAGGAATACTAGTATTTATAGTGGAGATTTCTAACTGGGTTTGGGCTAAACCCACAAAAACGAATAAAATTACGCATGCGTCCCTCGCATTTGAGATGCTTGGGGCACATAAGCCATGCCCTAGGCGCATATTGCTACTTTGTCATGCCCTAGGCGCATGGCATCAACTTCCTGGCCCAATTTCTCTGATTTGTCATTTTTAGGTCTTTGTCTTCAAATAACTTGCCTCGGAACTTGGGAACATAATTCCTCCCTATGTAAAGTCTCATGAGGCCTCTTGAATCTTTATTCTTGGTCTTCCCAATGTCTTGACAATTATTCAGATGTTCTTGATTTGCCGATTTGCATGATTTCTTCGTGAATTACTTCAAAAACCCCATAAGTACCTAATCTATGGTTGCATTTCACCGGAATACTAATCCTTATAAAACTTAATAATGAGCAGAAAATATACTAAAATAAACGACATTAAATTAAATAATTATTCAAAAAAAAAAATAGAGGTTCATATTAGAGCCCTAGCCTATAAATATCTAGTTACACATGATAACTAAGACAAAATACAAAAAGATTAAAACATACCCTACAAAAAGATAGGAGAAGATATAACCCCTCCTTGGCTCCTAGAATCGCCTTCCCCTTGAACTGCTCTATTTCTGAGCGAGAAATTATGAATGAGGAAGGCGGTATTTATAGGGAAAGTTTTCACCTAACCTGGGCTAAAATCATCAGCTTTTAGGGGCGATAAAGTCACAAAAGTGACTTTTTCAAAGTAAACATGCACCAGGCGCCTGGGCCATGTGCTAAGCACATATGCCTTACGGCTCCAGGCTCCCCACAGCATGCGCCTACGCGCTTTAGTCCTTCTTATGGGCGTCTAGCGCCCCATCCTATGCGCAAGGGCGCTTAAGTGTGTTTTCTGTGTTTTTTTGTTTGTTTTCTTCGCCTATTGAGGTGTTTTCTTTAATGTAAGATGTCTTGGAATTTGGGAAAAAAATTCCTCCATCTGTTAAGTCTTATGAGGCCTCTTGAATCTTCATTCTTCATCTTTCCAACGACCACATAAATCTTCAGATGTCTTGATTTGCTTGATTTCTTCGTGAATTACATCAAGAACACCCTAAAATTTATATGTTTCAGGAAGAATAGAATTACTAACTCAAATATAGAAAACAATACAAATATCTCAAAATCATAGGCAATTGATCTAATACTCCTATGTTTTGTTGGTAAAACCTACTAAAAATAATTGAGAAACATGCTAAGAATAATGTAAGATGACCTGTCATCAATTATTAACACCTCACTCTACTCCCTATACTCTTAGGGTAAAAATACACGGTTCTTGGTCTTTTCCCATGTCATTTCTCTTTTGTTTTCATCTACTTTCTTTTTCTACTTTACTTGCTTTCTTCTCATGAAAAATGAACTGATCCACCGCTATTTGAAACCGCCACTTGTAACATCCTGATTTTTCATATTAGTTTATTAACATTATTATTATTATGTGATATTAGTAATATTAGTATTATTTAGAAATTTATTTGTTTATTGTTTTATGTTGGTGAATTGATGGGTTAGTTGACTTTTAGAAAGTAAGAGATTATTAAAAAATAAGGACTAAATGGTATTTTTGACAACTTAAAAGTGAAGGGTATTTTTGTGGAGTTACGGGAAATAAGAGATTATGAGGAATTAAGAGAAAACAGGTGTATGATTAAATACCAACTTTAAGTGAAATAATTGTGTAGTGTTTTATTTGTGAAGAATGAATAGAAGCTAAACTTAGTGTTTGTGAGAACCAAGCCTAAAACTAGTGGATATAAATAGGTTGTAGTTTTTTTGAGTTAGGGTTAGAGCTCAAGCTTGAGGGAGGCTAGTTTTGAAGATTTGGGAGGAGGAGTTATATTCTCATTTGAGATTATATGAGCAAATGGATAGTAATGGATTATATGTGATTCTTCTTATTTTTATGCTTTTATGATGAATTGATGTTGAATTTGTGTTCTAATATGTTGTTGTGATTATGGATATGTGATTATCTTTGAATTCATGATGTTGTTAATGTGTTAAATTCATGGTTCAATTGTGGTTATGTCCTTAGTTAAAATTGTTTTAATTTTATATTGAAAACGGTAAGAAGATAATTATCTCTTAATTTACGGTTTGTTGCACTAAAATCTTGCAAATCCTAATTTGTTATCATACGCACGACTGTAGTTTAAATAGTATCTATGTTATATATCTATACTATATATAAAGAAAATTAGCCCTTTCAACACACTTTTGGGTTGAACATTTCTTTCGAAAAATACCCTTAATTTTTAATTTTATTATTAAATACAAATAACACATGTAACAAATAGATAATAATAAATTTAATTTAAGGAGAAAACTTACACACAATTCCTTATAAATTGTTCTTACTATTAGCCAATTATAAAATAACACGTGAATTACTAATCCATGTCACTAATCGTCTCCGTTAACCCTCTTTTACTTTTGTTAACCACATATCAAACTTCAAAAAATTAGCACAAAACAAAAACTCATGTTACTTTTTTATCAGCCGATTTTAAATTATACATCTATGTTGTTTCCCTCAATACAACCGACAAAGATTTCCAAGTATTTACATATCCCTTCCAGAAAAAACAGTATTTCCATATTATTTTATTACTTAAAAAAAAACAAAAACAGTATTACCATATTATTTTATTATTTTATTAATATAAGTTACTCTTCTTTAGCCTTTGATCAATTCTAACAAACCTGAGAAAAAAATAAGGGTAAAGATTGGACTTTAAATCCTCAGAAAAAATATTAGTAACAAACTTGAACAAAAAATAATGTTAACAATTGAAATTTAAATCCTTTAAAAAAAAGATTAGTAACAAACGTGAGCAAAAAATATTGTTAAAGATTGGACTTTAAATGCTTTAAAAAAAAGATTAGTAACAAACATGTGCAAAAAATAATGTTAAAGATTGTACTTTAAATCCTTTAAAAAAAGATTAGTAACAAACGTGGACAAAAAATAATAATGTTAGAGATTGGACTATAAATACTCTAAAAAAAGATTAGTAACAAACTTAAGCAAAAAATAATGTTAAAGATTGGACTTTAGATCTTCTGAAAAAAAGATTAGTAACAAGCGTGAGCAAAATATAATGTTAAATATTGGACTTTAAATCCTATAAAAAAAAGATTAGTAACAAGCAAAAGATAATGTTAAAGATTGGACTTTAAATCCTCTAAAAAAAGATCAGGACTCAAAATATTTTAGAAAAAGATTTGCTAGCACTATATTAAATATTAATTATCAATCAGTTTTGAGCAGAAGAACATAATTTGTTATCATTTGACGAGGTTGAAGGGGATACTCATAACTTATATCAACAGGAATTCATAAACTCAATTGTTGAAGGAAATATCCCATCACATATTTTAAAGGTAAAAAAAGGTGCACCTTTGATGTTGTTGCGAAACATAGACCCTAGATATGACCTGTGTAATAGGACATGATTGTTATGTCGTGGTTTATTTAAGAATATGTTGAATGTGGAAATCCTAAAAGGAAGCAATGCTGGAAAAAGAGCATTCTTGCCCATAAATAAATTAAAAATAAATCTGAGTTTAGGACTTCCCTTTGTGCTTAGTAGAAAACAGTTTTTCGTTAGACTAAGTTTTGCTATTACCATAAATAAGTCACAAGGGCAGACCATTCCTAGTGTCGGAATCTATCTTCCACGACATGTTTTCAGGCATAGTCAATTATATGTAGCTTTATCAAGAGGAGTTTCTCAAAATTCAACAAATGTTCTCATTAAAGAAGGGAAAATAGAAGGAGAAGATGGAGACTTTGCGAAAAATGTAGTTTTTATAGATATTCTTTTATCGTAATCATAGCAATGTTTCTTGTACATAACATGTCATTTCTACATTTGGGATTTGCTAGAACACACCCACTAGTATTTATGTGGGAGTGTTTTAGCAAACTACACTTTAAGGTGTACTTAACTACTTTTTAGTTATAACTTGCTAAAACACACCTTCTAAAAAATAAGTGGGTGTATTTTAGCAAATACCTATGGGAGTTGCTACCATACACCCACTTACTTTCTAGAAAGAGTGTTTTAGCAACATTCACCTTAAGGTGTATTTAACAACTTTTTAGTTATATCTTTGATAAAACACACCTTAATAAAAACTAGTGGGTGTACCTTAGCAAACCTCATGGGATTTGCTAGAACGCACCCGCTAGTTTTTAAGTGGGTGTGTTTTAGCAAGCTAATCCTTAAGGTGTGTTTAACTACTTTTTAGTTATAACTTGTTAAAACACACCTTCTAAAAAAGAAGTGAGTGTATTCTAGTAAATGCCTTAATAAAAACTAATGGTGTACCTTAGCAAACCCCAATATATATATATATATAGACACACACTTGTACTTAGCTAGACAATTAAATGCTTATTGGATAATCACACTACAAATACACAAATATTAATCAGTGGGCCTACCGTACCTCTCACTATTGCTATTAGTATCACTTGCATGTTATTTTATTTGAAGTTATCCTATCTATATCTTAGTATAACTTCCTTAATTTATATCAAATAAATATAAGTTAATTATTATTAAAGATATATTCATCAATAACAGTAGCATATTTCACTTAAAACAAGGACAATCTGAAAAATACACACACTTATAATGAAATAACTAAATTTAACATCAATAATTTAAATTTAGATAAATTACTAAAGCAAACACACAAGGACAAGCATGTTGAAAATTATTTTACTATAGGACACGCATAATAATTTATCATAACATTACTAAAATTATGAATAAAAAATTTGGGGTGTTACACTTTCGAGAGATTGTTGATATTTTCAACTAAATAATTTAAATTACTTATTCATATCTGTTATTTATTTTTTTGCAATTTATTTTTCTGTTTCAAAAATTCAAAAATACCAAAAAATAATTCCTAGTTGAGCCATTTTATTTTGAGCTAATAGTGCTTTTCACCCTTGTAAATATAAAAATTAGAAAATATAATCAGCTTTTTTTAAAAATTATGGAATTTAATTTTAAAAATAAGAATTTAATTTTTTTCCCAATATTTTTTAAAAATTGTGGAATAAAAAATCTGAATTTTTTCTAAATTTGTATACAGATTTTTAAAAATTAAACTTTTTTCCAGAATTATTTTTTAAAAAATCTGACCTTTTTTTTAATTTTGAAAATTGCTTTATTTCGATTTTGAAAATTAAATTCCATAATTTTTAAAAATCTGATTATATTTTCTAATTTTAAAAAAAAATCTAAATTTTTTTGTAAAAAATCTGACTATTTTTCTGTTTTTTTATATTTTGAAAAAAATCTTAATATTTTTTCTTATTTTTTTTAAAAATTTTTGGAAAAAAATCTGAATGTTTTTATGATTTTTTTAATTTTTGAAATTAATTTTCAAATATTTTAAAAATAAAATCTGATGTGGATTTTTTTACACATGGCTAATTAAAAAAATAAAAAATGAAAAAAAATGCCAAGTCAACGTCACATCAACGTATTCGGTGAGTTGGATTGGGGAGGGGGGTTTTCCGGAATTTTTTTTTATGAGGATGTAAATCAAACCGAAAATTTTATAGGACGGAAATCGAAAATGACATATATTACAGGGGTGAAAAGCACTATTAACCCTTTTATTTTTAGAGTCTAGTCATATAGTTTATTTTTCTTAGTTGTAACTAACATAGTGTTTTTCTTTTTAGCATTTAGTTTATTTTTATTTTTCTTTCTAGTACCAACCACTCTTCATTTCTTTTCTTTTCTCATTGGGGCTAACAATTTTATTTTTTCGTTTTATTATTAGAGTCGTAGTTTTAGGTAATAATTAGTTTGCATGCAATTTTAGATAGATGTAGTTAAAATAACAGTTTTTATAATAACTAAAGTCAATAGATAGAGTCTAGTTAACATCAGGTATTTTAATATTAGGAGTCAGCTCATTTAATTTTTCATTTATGCTTAATTTTGTTTTAGTCTTAGAAAGTTATTCCAGAACACTTACAGTGGAGGCTAGTTTACCCTTACATTAAAGAGCACGATAACTTCTGAATAGCATAAACAGTGAGATTTTGAGCCAAATATTTCCATCCATTCTACTACTATAACTCTTTCTATCATGAATGTTTCATATGAATGTTATTTTTGTTCGAATTTGCGGTTGTTTTTTTACCAACGATCAGTCATTTTATATTACACACGAGACACTTGTTCTTGGGTGCCTTGAGTCTTTCAAGCCAACCTTTTATATTCTTATTATCCTTTGTGAAACCACTTTGAGCCTCCATAAGCAATTTCTTTTGTTGTTACTAAGTGACAAACTGTGAAGCCCCGATACTTCAAAATGGATGACGTATTGTATCTCCTGCGTATCCTGCACTGATACCTGCCCGATACTTCCCGATACGTATCAGGAGAGTATCCAAAGATTAAATTTTATTTTTTTAAAAAATTAATTATCTGATACTTCCCGATACGTATAAGGAGAGTATCCGATAATTATCACTGATACCTGCCTCGATATTTTCCAATTAATGTTAACTAAAATAACGTAACTCTTGAGTACTAATGTGTTCTTTTTTGGATATAGTGCTTCTTTTTTAGATCGATATAGTATAACACTAACAATGTTCCTTTTGGATATAGTATAACACTAATGGTGCTCTTTTTGTGATATATTGTGTATGTAATTGACTAATCATCACTCTCTTAATCGTCAATATTATTTATATTTATTTTGATGTGCTACGAGCCTATGACTGGTTTCTTTTGTTTGTTAATATATTTTCATATTAAAAAAAATGGTTATAATTATATTGTACATTTAATTATATATTTTTTTTATTAACATATCTCAGCCGTATCATATCTTGATTTTTGAAATTTTTCCGTATCGGTGTTGTATCGTATCCGTATCGTATCTCGTATTCGGGTTTCAAAAGTGACAAATCATGTCACACTTATGAACCTAAATGCAATATGCTTGATTTCTCTTGGAGTTAGATAGATTATTACAATAACTTGGTATGGTTTGAAGTTTTGGGGTTGCTTTTTGGAATTAGCAACATTTTAAGTTTAGGGTGGGGTATTAGTATAACTTATTTATCAAAAAAATGTAGATTACCATGGGTCTACACATCAATTTCCTTCGTATAGGATGAATGTCACAAAAGGGAATGCACTTTTAAGATGTTGTTTTGAGCTTGATCATGCTCCTCTGTCAATTGAAACTTGTCAGTTGGCAGGGTAGTAAGATTAAGTTCAAAAGAATATATTGGGATGCATTCCTTTCTGTTATGACTCATCCTACATGAAACGATTCGATGTGAAAACTTATATAGATGATTTTGTAGAATACATGTGTTGTGTTCTCTTCATTCTTGTGAGTTTTGAAAGAGACTTGCAAATTTTTACACTAAGTATAAGACACTCCAATGCCAACATCATCAAACTTTCAAGAGTTTAATTTAAATCCAACATCATGATGATACCACATATTTAGAAAGAATGTAATGTAAAGTATATGAAATTAAAACTAAATAAAATTGTGTAATTTTTGAATTGATTACGTGTACTTGTCCAACTTTATTTGAATTTATTCAATACGCAACTTTATTAAAATTTATTCATTATTCAAATTTATTCAATACACAATTTTATTCAAATTTATTCAATAGTAAAATGTACAAAAATGCGCAACATATCCAAACACATAAAAAAACATCCAAAACATTTAGCCATTACAAGCTATTACATTTAATCATCTCCCTTGTCACATCAGTCAATTAGGTTTGTTGGAACAAAGGGTATTTCACAATATCACCTATTGAGTTTTGATAATAACAAGGTATTAAAAATCATCAATTTGATATGCTAAACAATTTGTTCAAGTGTACAGGATCCATAATCAAAGTACTATTCATAAAGATTCTGATTGAACAAGTTCAAGAGCAAATGAATTTTATTTGAAGCTTAGAAGCATCTGGAAGAATGCGTCTGAAAAAATGCATCTGAAGAAGTGCATCTGAAGAAACGAGTCTAAAGAAGAGCTCCTGAAGACACGTCATCAGAAGCAAGGTCATCAGAAGCAATGGTCATTAGAAGCATATCTCGTCAGAAGCTACTTCACCAGAGTTGACAAAGGACAATGTACGAAGTGTACGGCCACGAACTCTGCAACCACCATCTCTGCAATCTTTGTCTCCACATCAAGACAAAGATAACAGTAACATTGCTGCAGACGTTGTTCCTTTTGTAATGGAATGGATTTGAAATTAGTTCTTCATAGGACAACTATAAAATCAGGCAAAAGATCAAGGGTGAAGAATCAAAGCTTCAAAGCAAGACAAGTTGATGTAACGGCTAATTCTCAACGTCTCTCAAATCCTCTATAAATAGGGATGAAGACTTAGAGAATAAAAACTAGACAACATACACGCATACAAGGCCAATACTTTATGCAAAACGTCGAAAAACAAACATCAACAACTTAGAGAATTCTTTCAATTGTTCATATCTTAGAATTCTTAAGTGTCTAGAAAAACAGAGTCTGTTCTGTTTCGTATTGTATTGTGAATACCTCTGATTGTATATCAAGTATTCAAAACCTTATTCAATTCTTTGTAATTGTTAAGATAAGTCTCTTTCAGTTGTGATTGAGCAAAGGAAGTCTCTTGGAGTTGTCCTTGAGCATAGAAGTCTCTTTCAGTTGTGATTGAGCAAAAGAAGTCTCTTGGAGTTGTCCTTGAGCATAGAAGTCTCTTTCAGGTGTGATTGAGCATAGAAGTCTCTTGGAGTTGTCCTTGAGCAAAGATAAGTCTCTTTTTTGTGTGATTGAGCAACTTGTAATTTGATATTACATTTTAGTGGAACTCTCCTTGGAAGTGCAAGGGGGACATGACTACTTCCGGTTTGTGGAAGGAACCTGTATAATTGTTTGTGTTCTTTCTTTCTCTGTTCT
>Ga0228711_1012939_pt1 | contig 10010 bp, 14 predicted proteins | sample MedpolnodulmetaG_2_FD_177996 | JGI IMG/M metagenome (GOLD analysis project Ga0228711, IMG submission 177996) | Root nodule microbial communities from Medicago polymorpha collected in Santa Monica, California, United States - brown nodules | ecosystem: Host-associated > Plants > Roots > Nodule...
AGGCACCCCCCCCCCCCCCCCCCCCCGACCAAACTAGGTAAACAAATTTCGTGTGTTCTCTCGTTGTTTTCTACTTTTGCTTGTGTTTATAACTTTCACACACGTTGTTTTGGTTGCTTGATTAATTTGCTCCACATATCAAGTTTTTATTAGTGCGATTTTTAACGAATTCACAAAATTGGCGGCCACCGTGGGGCAAGGATCAAATCAATAACCAAATATCATGGGTTCAAAGTGGGATATTGAGAAGTTTACCGGTAGTAACGACTTCGGATTGTGGAAGTTAAAGATGAGGGCTTTTCTAATTCAACAAAAGTGTGTTGAAGCATTGAAGGGAGAAGCACAGAAGCTTGCGCATGTAACACCTGTTAAGAAGACTGAGATTAATGATAAAGCGGTCAGTGCCATCATTTTGTGTTTTGGGGATACGGTGTTGAGAGAGGTATCAATGGAGACTACTGTTGTGTCTATGTGCAATAAACTAAATTCATTGTACATGACCAAGTCCTTGGCACATAGACAATATATGAAACAACTACTCTACTTCTACCGAATGGTGGAGTCAAAACCTATAGTGGAGTAACTGACAGAGTTCAATAAGATTATTCATGATTTGGCGAACATACATGTGAATCTGGAAGACAAAGATAAAGCCTTACCGTGTGCTTACCTAGGTCCTTTGAGAGTTTCAAGGATACAATGCTTTATGACAAAGATGGCACTATCACTTTGAACGAAGTCCAAGCAGCTTTGAGAACCAAAGAGTTAACCAAATTCAAGTGGTTGAAGGTTGATGATAGTGGAGAAGGCTTGAATGTCTCAAGGGGGAGAAGTGAAAACAGATGAAATGGGAAGGCAAGAAATTCAGGTTAAAGTTTAGGTCGAAGGGTGGTGGTGATAAAACAAAGTACAATGTTTTATTTGTCACACTCCAGGTTACTTCAAGAAGGATTGTGCTGAGAGAAATGGCAATGAAAGTGGTAGTTCATCCGTCCAGATTGCAAGTGAAGAGGAGGGTTATGAGAGTGCTGGAGCAACTGTGACAGGTTGGGAACCTGAAAATAGTTGGGTCTTGGACTCTGGGGTCTCTTATCACATTTGTCCGAGAAAGGAGTACTTTGAAACATTAGAGTAGAAAGAATGTGGAATTGTTCTCCTTGGTAATAATACTTTTGATCAACCTTTGAGGTGGAGTTGCAAGGTGAAAGACACAGTGGAAGTACTCATTTGGAATTTGAGGTAGAGAAAGCTCAACTTGAGGTGGAGTTGATGACACATTTAATGGTACGACTATGGAGACCTTGGGTGCCAGGCTCTAGTTGTGAGCAAGGGAATTCTTCAAGAGGAGGGAAGGCACTCTGGTGTTTGAAGAATGTATAGCATGACTTATGTGATTACCTAAAAGACCAAGGGTGATTGGTTGCAAGGAGATCTTCAAGGAAGCGGGAAACGTTCCATGGTCGAAGAGGGTTTGGTGTATACTTGTGGAACTACCTATAAATTCTAGTGTAGTTGAATGAAAGGATCTTTAAGAGGTCGGGAGGTGTAACACCCTAAACCCTTAAAGCGATAAATCACGCAAAGAATAAAATCATACAAGGATACTTCTTCTATAAGTTCCAAAACATGCATAAATAATTTTTCAAAACATCGCAGCAAAATAATATCATAACATATCATCAATAGATAAATCAAATCTCCTAGAAGCCATGCCACATATATCATAATACATCACCAAAATAAATCTGACATCTCAAAATAAATTTGACACGGTTGGTTCCTTTGGTACATCTCTCAAAAGTGTGAGAAAGCTTTGAAGGGTGAAGGTGCGTTACCGGTACCATGTCACAAGCGGAGAAGACTGAGATGGTGGACAAGGCCAGGAGTGCCATTGTCTTGTGCCTCGGGGATAAAGTTTTGAGAGATGTAGCAAAGGAACCAACCGCGTCATCAATGTGGTCAAAGTTGTAGTCTTTATATATGACAATGTCTTTGGCTCAAAGTAAATTCCTAAAGCAACAACTCTACTCATTCGAGATAGTAGAGTCAAATGCCATCTTGGAGCAACTTACGGAGTTCAACAAAATCCTTGATGACTTGGAGAATATTGAGGTGCATCTTGAGGATGAAGATAAAGTTATACTATTGTTGTGTGCTCTAACAAGATCTTTTGAATCCTTTGAGGATACCATACTATATGGCAAGGAAGGCACTGTTACCTTCGAAGAAGTTCAAACGACTTTGAGAATCAAGGAGTTGACCAAGTCCAAGGACTTGAGAGCTGAGGAAAATGGTGAAGGCTTAAGTGTTTCAAGAGGTAATGGTGGAGGTAGAGGTAACCGGGGAAAGACTGGTAACAAGTTAAAGTTTAAGTGCTTTAAGTAACAAGATTGGTCACTTCCAGAAATATTGTCCGAAGAATAATGGTAACTCCGCACAAATTATCTCCGAGGGTTATGAGGATGCGAGTGCTTTGGTGGTGTCTTGTTGGTAGGATGAAGAAGGTGATGCTTCTCATCTTGGGAATGATGCCTTGTAGAGTGGTATTCGTTTGGAGAGACGTTTGGCCATGTGCCTTGCCTGCGCATTACCTACCCAAAAAAGCCATTTCGCCTATGCCTCATACGCTTGCGTATGCCGAGCGAGTAAAAACAACTTTTTGTTTTTTTCGATTTTAGACAAGAGAGAAAAAACAGTAGCCTAATGCAAATCCAGTGCGGAAAATGTTTTTTAAAAGGTCTCTTTTCACCTAAAATTGTTCATTTAGAAACTTGACGGTTCAAAGGCAAAGGCAGGTAACGGGAGTATCAAAGAGATGTGTTTTCCAACCTCCTTCCAATTGTTCTAAAGTATGTTTTGTTTTTCTTTGATTATGTATTATGTTATCATAAGTAGCTAAACACCTAAAGATCAGGGTTCTAGAAGATGACACTCTATTTAATTATTGGAATTTTATAATGCATTGTTTTTTTTATCCATAATTATATTAGTTATACTTATTTTGTGCTTAATGGTTTTCAAATTTGAATTGATGGCTCTTAGAATTTGAATTGATTTTAGGTTAGGGTTTATAGATTGACATTTTTCTTTAACCGAAATCTTTATAAATGTAGGTTGCTCAAGAATGATATAAGACACATGTGCTAGTGTAAATCCTTACCTATGGAGCAATATGACATTCTGACGTCTCCTATGCCTATGTAAGTATAATTCCCTCAAATAAAAGAGGAGAAACATGACATTATGGAGTCAATTACATGTGTGACGATAAATCCATGGAGGGCCAAGAATCGCCAACTCATGAGATTAACCATAGTTTCTATAATCCTTATATAATATTTGGTATAGAACGTGCATTAATCCATGCCAATGTTGTCTCAAATTATTAATCTTTTCGACAAGGCAATTCAATTTACTTAATTTTAGTTTTTTTTATTGTTTCATTTATTACAAAAACCTTAAAAAGATTTAATTTTGAATTAATTTAGTTTATTTTTATTTTTTCTAGTCGTATCTTTGATTTTGATTTGTTTTGTTTCTACTCCAAAAATTCGAAAATGATTTGTCGATATTTTATTGTTTATTCCTAGTCAAATAATAAATAAAATTACTTGTTTTGTTGAGTTTTATTTGAAAGTCAAATTTTTTCCTGAATGAGTAAAATATTTTTTTATTTTATGTTGTTATATTTTAGTCAAGTATTTAACAAACTCCAAAAAGATTTTTTTTATTTTTCACTCAAATATTTTTTTCTCAGGTACTTTACTTTTTTCTTTTCAGATGTTTATTTTTTATCAAAAGTTAAATACCAAAAATAATTACTTTGTCTCGCTTTTATATAGATCAGTGCTACTGAGGTATCTTGTTTGTTGTGTATTGATAAAGAGGGTTTTACATATCCTCATACAACAGTAAGTATGTTGGTTTATCGAAAATTAAATATCAAATCCACATAGGCCCGTGCAATATAAGAACCGTTCAACAACTAAAATTGTTTTTAGTATGAAAAAAAGAGTTTGTTTGTTCATAAATTGGTAATTGCAATTTAAATGATAAAACAAGAATAGAAATATTATGTTACTTTGATTAAGATTCATTAACTATTTGTCTAATATCGTTCCTTAATCAGTTATCTATTCCTTTTAGTTCAATAATAACTCCACCTATCCCTTGGCATACATCTTCATTCATGGATAACGACGCAAGTCCATTGAACCAACCAACTTGCTTGGTGGCAAAATAGCCAATTTTTTCAATGGCATACAACAAGATAGTTGTACATGAGAATAGACCTAATTTTTTCTATTCCTTTTAGTTCAATAATAACTCCACCTATCCCTTGTGCTACGATTTTGAAAAATCGTGCTACGATTTTTCCAGAATCAAAAGTACAAATACTAGTCCAAAAATTGTGCTACGATTATGGCAGATTCTCAAACTTCAATTTTGAGTCAATTCTCAACAATTCTGCACCTTGACTCTAAATTATTATGATGTCAATTTAACCATCAATCACCTTGCTGCTCTTTCCCTTGTTTCCAACTACACCAAGTAGCTCCACAAGTTTTCACCCAACCTCTTCAACCATCGGAATGCTTTCCGCCTTCTTGAAGATTCTTGCATCCAACTACACTAGGATTTTTAGGTAGTTCCACAAGTATACACTATAACCTCTTCAACCACGGAACGTCTCCCGCTTCCTTAAAGATCGCCTTGTATCCAGTCACCCTTAGTCTTTCTGAGTAATCCCATAAGACATGTTATATATTATTCAAACTCTGGAGTGCCTTCCGTCTTCATGAAGAATTCCCTTGCTCACAACTAGAGCACAACACCCAAGGTCTCCATAGTTGTACCATTCCCAGCATGTTCAACTCCACCTCAAGCTGAGTTTTCTCTACGTCTACTTCCAAATGCGTACATCCCAATATGTCTTTCACCTTGTAACTCCATCTCAAACGCTGATCACAAGTATTCTTGCATCCGCCTCTTCAAACTGACCATGCGTATTCTTACTATCGCCTCTCCACGTTGATGTTGAGTGTTTAACGTCTCTCCAGATGAACACCACTCTACAAGGCATCATTCCCAATGTTAGAAGCATCACCTTCTTCATCCTCCCAACAAGACACCACCAAAGCACCTGCATCCTCATAACCCTCAGAGACAATTTGCGCAGAGTTAACATTGTTCTCCGGAAAATCCTTCTTGAAGTGACCCATCTTGTTATAGTTAAAGCACTTAAACTTTGACTTGTTACCACTCTTTCCCTGATTACCACTACCTCCACTATTCCATCTTGAAACACTTAGGCCTTCACCATTTTCATCAGTTCTTAAGTCCTTGGACTTGGTCAACTCCTCTCAAAGCCGCTTAAACTTCTTCCAAGGTAACAATGCCTTCTTTGCCATAGAGCATTGTATTTTGAAAGTTTCAAAAGATCTCAGTAGAGCACGCAACAAGAGTATAGTTTTATCTTCATCCTCGAGAAGCACCTCAATATTCTCCAAGTTATCAAAGATTTTGTTCAACTTCGTAAGTTGCTCCATGATGGCCTTTGACTCCACCATCTTGAAAGAGTAGAGTTGTTGCTTTAGGAATTTCCGATGAGCCAAAGACTTTGTCATATACAAAGACTCCAACTTTGACCACATCGATGCCGCGGTTGGTTCCTTCGCTACATCTCTCAAAACATTATCTCCGAGGCACAAGACATTGGCCCTCCTGGCTTTGTCCACCATCTCGGTCTTCTCCGCTTGTGACTTGGTGACCGGTAACACACCTTCAACCTTCAAAGCTTTCTCACACTTTGGATGTATTTAATGCGCTTCCATCATTACTTTCCATAACCCAAAATCATTATCTTCGGTAAACATCTCAATATCCCACTTTGAACCCATGATACCTGATTATATATTTGATCCTTGCCCCATGATGGGCGCCAATTATTGTGAATTCGTTAAAAAATCACACCAATAAAATACTTGATGTGCAGAGCAAATTAATCAAGTAACCAAAATAAGTGGGTGATAGTTATAAACACAAGCAAAAGTAGAATAACAATGAGAGAAAGAAAGAGAGAACACACGAAGTTTGTTTACCAAGTTTTGTCCAATACTGACCTAGTATGGGGGAGAGAACAGTCCTACGTTCCACTATAATGATGAGTAACTTAACAAAAGAGATATCAAAAGGTTACAAGAATTAGTCTTCAAACCTAATTCTACCCAAAGTGTCAATCTCTTCCTATGACCAAGGGACTCAATCATAATAGTGTTTCCCAAGGTGAATCAATCCAAACCCCAGTTTTTGTGTTGGCTTCTAAACCCTTGTTTTCATCCCCATCTCTCTCTCAAGGTTTACATATGATACAAGGTCTGTATTTATAGAGAAATAAAACCCTCAAAATTTGGAACAAATCTCACGCAGAAAATACGTTTTATTTTTATCCTTCAGCGCAATATCGTGCTACGATTATGGAAAATCGTTCTATGATTTTTCCAAAATCAAAAGTCCAAAAAATGGTCCAAAAGTCATGCTACGATTTAGGCAGATTCCCAAACTTCAATTTTGAGTCAATTCTCAACAGCTGTGGTTAGTAACATAGATTGCTCTCAACACAATATTTCCTGCACACATTTTATATTTATTAACATTCAAATGATTTAATAGGCGTCATCTGAAATTAATGAGACAAATGTAAACATTGAATCGATAAAAGAGTGTGTTGTAAAGTGTATTACTAGCTGGTATAACAAGCATAATATAATATATAAGCCTAACTAAATATGTGCAACTAACTGTGGTTGACACAAATATTTGGATTTTTTACCAACACCCGATTTGTTTTTAATGGAAAGCTAAAGAGAAAGGAACCAAATTAAATAAAGAAAAAGCTAAGCTCTGGGGAACTAGGTTCCCATAGAGTCTATGGAGATAAGGTCCATGATGCCAGCTAGAGAGGAATGGTGGACCAAGATCAGCATGGAGGATATTAGTGGATCAAGAAAATATCCTGAGAAACCAAAGATCCAAGTACCGGAAGGATGACGAAGTAGACTATCAAATCCAACTTTGATTTGGCTAACAAGGAATCTTCCATTAACATTAAGGATGGTGCAAGTGTGATTGGAGGAGTTCCATTTAACCAATTTAACCTCATGTCTCTTGAAGGTAGAGAGCTAGAGAACCAAGAAATGTGTGTGTGGAAGTCATATTACAAGCTTCAATCGTATGATGATAATGAGAGATAACTACTTTGAGAAGCAAAAAGAATTTCGATTGGGCCAACAAACCCAAACATCTGTAGCAAAAACGTTTGAGTTGTTGAAATATAGACACCGAGTTTAAGCCAACTAACAGATCAAGGTTGGAAAAAAAACTTAGCAGAATAAAAATTGAGAGCGTGCCAAAGATTTTGAGATTTTGCAGTCTTTGATTTAATGGAGGAATGAGAAGTCTCTGATGCACCGAAGATAATACATATTGGTATATAGATTGTGATCATTGTTGTGAAAATTCCAACTTAAATCCTAAACTTCAGTATTTTATGACTTTCTTCACCTTCAACGACTTAAATCCATAGTAGAATCCTAAAACATCGATTTTGATTGCGATTATACGATTTCTTATAAACTAAGTCAGTTATGACTATATACCATTTATAACATATATTTACTATTATATTTTTTTAATAAAACCCATAGATTTTGATTGCGATTTTACAATTTCCTATATCGATTCTACAAAAGTCTTTGAGTAAAATCCTTCGATTTTGATTGCGATTTACGAGTCCCGATTTTGCTATTTCCTTTTAACCTGAAGTAAAGTCCCGATTTTAACAACCTTGATTGTGATGATGAAATAATGATAATGTTGGGACAAAATTATTGCAGGCTAACCACACACAAGATACTTCATCTCTTCTGGCAAGTGGGGTTGCAGATCCAAGACCAAAATATAGAAGATATGTTCATTTTGATTTGCTTTAATAGCCAAGTGTAATCATTCTTAGTACTTTGAGAACAGTTAGTTATATCATACCAAATGATAGCATATTTGGTGTTGGAATTAGTGCAAACTCCAAACATGTATTTATGTGACAAAATATTCACCAAAAGCTTGTTAGTCCCTTGAAGCATATCCCAGACAAGCTTACCCAAAATAGAAGTATAAAATCCCTTGCAATGCAGATTCCAAGACCGCCTCATCTCTTGGGTCAAGCAATTTTGTCCCAACTCACTAAGTTTAGGCTAGTGTTGTTAGAACTTTTCCAAATGAAGTTTTGAGTGGTCGGATATATGTAGTGACAAATATTTTGAGGGACCTAAGAAACTTGCATGTAGTAAGTAGGAATTGTGGATAAAACTAATGTGGCAAGAGCTAACCTTTCGGGTTTGTTATGTAACCGATGTTTTCAAGAGGTCAAACGAGTTTTCATCTTCTCAATGACGAAATTATTCTCACTTTTCTTAGGTGTACCTTTGAGAATAGGGAATTCGACATAACTATCTAGAGAGGAGGTATTGTTGATGTTAGGTAATGCAGTGAGATTTTGAATTTTAGTATTAAGGTCACCCGCAGAAATTTCCAAATCACATTTTCGTCCAAAATGGTAAGGTTAATCTTCAAACGTAATCTACATCTGAAATTTCCAAATCACGTTTTCGTCAAAAACGGTGCGTTTTTGGAGGTGTATAGAGTGTTTGGTGATAAAGGTGGTGAACTTCAGTCAAGTTCTAAGAACACCTTATTTATAGGGAGGGTTCTGATTCTATAATTTGAAAGGTTTCCTGCTCTTTACAAGGTAGGTTTTCCAGAACAGAGATTTGGGCTCAAAAATTTGGACCCAAAACTAACAATTCAAATTATATATTCCGAACTATTGTAAAAATTTCTCATTCTATATTCCGAATTGTTTTTTCAGAAGCTCTAGTGAAGCATCATCATGGTTGACTAGTTTTCACATTGTTCGGATTCCAAAAGCCAAAATATTGTCCAACTTCCAGAATCTTAACAAAGGGCAATTTGTTAAAAAACATAGTGTTCGCGAGAAAAAACAAAGGTGGAAAAAATAATAGTCTATAATTATTTTGAGACCTAATTGGCTTTAAGAAAAAACGTTTTTTTTCTAGGCCAAAAGTAAGGGCTTGGACTGCCATTATGCTTGGACTCACTGTGCTGCTAAAGTAGAGGTTATGGGTCTTTTGAAGTTTTTCTACCATACAAGTTTCTCACACGTACGAATTTCGGGTTTTATAATTTAAAAAATGTTAAACGCCCTCGAAAACACATTAAAACTCCATGAGAAACCCTTAGATTTTTTAAAATTTTATAATTTGAATAGTGTATGGGAAGAGTGAAGTGTTGGAATAAAAAATTTCTTTTTTTTAATGGGTGTTGGAGCCTGGGTAATCTAATGTTATATTGGAAGTTTATTTCCAAATGTTAACCCCAATAGTTCTCATTTTAACTTTGATGTTTCCGATCTAGGAGAGATTATTGGTGATTTTCTACCTCTTTTCTCTTATATATCCAACTTTAGTGTAAGTTGTGTTAAGCCTTGAGCGAACAGTGGAAATCCTTAATTTTAAAGGAAGGTTATCCATAGTTTTGTTTAGTTTATTTCTCCCTTGTTGTATGGATGTTGCATATAAAAAACGTAAGGGATGTAAGGAGTTTTCTTTTTACAAAAAAAAGAAATTAATAATTCTCAATTATTAATAACATCGACTAATAAGGCACATAATTAATTTTATAACATGTTTGGTTGCTTTTAAGTATAATTAATTTTGTTTCTAGAATTTATTCTACTTGAAGTTATAATATATAGAATTTGATTTTATTATAGAATTGATTTTTATATATAAATATATCGTCAATTCACTTTTATATAAATGTATTCAAACACAAATCATTTTATTTTTCCATTCTTTTTTAGTTTGAATCAATTTTATATAGAAAGAATTCACTCCTTCCCTAAAAAAAAAAAAAAAATTAAATTTAATAAA
>Ga0228711_1012942_pt1 | contig 10007 bp, 4 predicted proteins | sample MedpolnodulmetaG_2_FD_177996 | JGI IMG/M metagenome (GOLD analysis project Ga0228711, IMG submission 177996) | Root nodule microbial communities from Medicago polymorpha collected in Santa Monica, California, United States - brown nodules | ecosystem: Host-associated > Plants > Roots > Nodule...
AAACTTAATACTATCTTTTTTTTTTTTTTTGGTAGATAGACGAAATGGCAAAGCCATTATAAACTCATACACACAAGTGGAGATACCAGGGTTCGAACCCCCGTCATGGCATCCGGCCTAACAATTTCGGCATTTTGCCAGTTGAGTTAGGACTTTTGGATTTAATACTATCTTTTCAACCATGAGTTTTTGAATGTATGTTATCATTTTTGTTGTTATTTTTTTATTTTAGAAAATGTTATCATTTTGCGGATTCTTAAGTTATTAAACTTAAACCTCTAAATTAATAAGTTGTTATTCTGCCCATCTCGAAATGATACTAAAAAAAATGGGTTGCTAAAAAAATTATACTGGTATTTCCAAAATTAAATTTCTTTTGGACATAAATCAAAAAAAAAATTATTAAAAAAAATGTATTATTGCTTTAAATTTTAAGCAAGTTTTCACAAGAGATGATATGAAAATAATTTTATAGTCGAGACTCTTGGTAGGAATTAACCTTTGAAAAAATTGAGAGGAATTAAATTGCCTTAAAGGTAGTGATCAAAATTCCTCAGGACATGTAAAACCTAAAGGAGCCTAAGTTTTTAATTTGGAACTTATGATGAATGATCACTCGTTCGTTAAACTTTTCTGAGATCTACAGATGCAACTAGACCCTTACTCTTGTCTTAGATGTAATCTTGTCTGAAAATTCTTTCTACCTAAGCTAATTGCTTGAGGAGAAGCAACAGTTCAATGATGGGGGAATTTGATAACTCAATATTTTACTATATTTTTAGTTGTGTTTTATTTAATAATTTAATGTTTTTTATTTAAGTCTTATTTTCATTTTACTACATTTCCTTTTTGTTTCGAATGAATAGATATTTCAAGAGAAACACTTCAAGGATTGAAGGCTTGTTGACCAAGTCAAGTTATGGAGCAATGAAGACCTATTTCAATGACCAAGAAGTGAAAAATTGCTCTCCAACACTTAAGAATTCCTAGCATAATGTCCCAAAACCATCACCAAGAAGTAAGAAAGCCAAAAGATCAAAGCAATAATATTGTGGCTATTACGGCCAGCCATAATGCTTGGCTATGATCATAACAGCCTATGTAATTTATTTTGTTGATTTTCATTTGTAGAACTTGGACGGATTTGTTTTGATTTCATACTTAATGTCTTGTAATTCTAATGGTGCACGAAATCAAAAGGCTTAGACTATAAATAAGGCAAGCATATCCTTGATTTCACACCACATTTTACCATAGAACTATTGTAATCTTGCACTTTTTCAGTTAAAGTTTCTTGTTTTTATTTACTTGTTTTCTTTATTTTTACTAGAACGCATCACTATGAAGGTAGTTGCTGAAAATATAAGGTCAGCCAAAGGTTTCGAAACATGAAAATAGCTTATAAACTTTTGGAATGAAATGGATAATCAGACTTTATGAGCATAGCAGACATAGAAACCATAAGAATATAGAGTTATGTTGGTGATGCATTTCTTTTATTGCTAGAGATAAAATATTAGATACTATAGATATTACATAATCCTTAGGTAGTGAAATCACAAGGCTTAAGAAAGGAATACGATTTGGAATGATTATTGTAGTGATAAACTCCAATGATTCCGAGGCATTTTTATCAATTGCATATTTTCAATTATATATCATCAATCTTTTGAAACTCAAATAATTTTTAACTGCGTATTTATGAGAAAAAGGTAACCTTAAGATTCACAAGTATCCGTGGATTTGATACTTTTTTTTATTACGACGACATACATTACACTAGCTAGCGGGTGTGTCACATCTCTCAAATATGGATCAAAATAAGGAGTGTCCACCATCATAGAATTAGAGATGTCTTCTGACTAGTTCACCATCCCCAAAGAGAAATTGTCATACTGATGTGAGAGATGCAGCGTTTGTTGAAATCAATTCATACATTTTTCAACATATGAAAGACAATAAACACAAAAGGTAACTAAATAATACTTGGTTTATAACTTCATAAATGGTACTCAACGATTAATTAGATGGTTCAAGCAAGTTAAAAGGAGTTCATAAAAGGAGTTCATCTACTGAGGTAATCTAAGGAAAATAAATTACTCATATAGTAGATAAACATATCAAAATAGTTTAAGAAATTATACATGTAATAGAGATGAAATATGAGCTTTAGTGGTGTGAATCATCAATTTTTGCCTCCAAGAATGTGTGTCCGCCATTTCTCTCTCTAAATATGAGCAGGATCATTTTGATTTTATAGACTAGGTTTCACGGAGCGAAATTTGTGCCACGGTGAGTATGAATCATGTCGCGATCTGTCATTGAATCTATGTAGAACTACATAACCGGAAACTGGATCGTTGCATCATCCATGATGATCGTGGCATGATATTCACAATAGCACACTAATTATTGAGGATTTCGGTCATGGTGCGATGGATACAATCACCCCAAGATTGGGTGTCTCTCTATTTCTTTGTCTTGCTTCTTTTCTCCACTTGAGCTTCACTTCTCATCAGTATAACATCCACAGTGTGTAAACACCATCAAATTATCTGGTTAGAGTGAATTGAAGTACATTTCTGGCCTGTGAAGCACGCTAAACATAAACTTAACTCTTGATATGATCAACTAAAAACCGTGTAAATTGACTAGAAATCATTTCTACAATCTATACGACTCTCTAAAGACACTAAATAACTGTTACAAGTGGAAGTTCTCATAACCTCAAACTTTCTTGAGGAACATGCTTGTTAAATAAAATGCTATAGTAAAATAACAAACTTACTTGACCAATAACAACCTCAAAGTTCATGTTTCCTCTGGACATATTATATCATCGTTTCATTTCAATGATCCTGCTCATATGCCACTTCCATTCAGAATATTGCCCATATAATGGTATAGATGATGCCCTTTTGGGTTGCATTAAAAATGGAGGTTTCGAAGGTTCGGGAAGTGGGAAAGTGGTGCTATTACGCATTAGTAAAACAGAACTCATTGTTGGTCTCACAGCTATATCTTCTTGAACACAAAGTAATCCAACGTGGATGCATCTCATTTTTTCATTCTTACTAAATCCTTGGTGTAAGATTGGATCTACAATATCTGAACTTGTCCCTGCTTTCCAATTTTTCCATGCCTGCAAGAATTTACTCAATTCAAAATAATAACAATATTTACAATCAAATTTTTAACTGGGAAATCTCTATAACCATGATTTAGATTGGCTAACAGTTAAAGGTGCAAAACTTACAATGCCTAATAGATCCTCTATACTCTCCCCGTCATGAATCTCAGTATTTCTTTGGCCACAGACAATTTCTAAAATAATTACGCCAAAACTGACACATCTGACTTGACCGAGAATTGTCCATGTCTAATGTACTCTGGAGCCATATATTCACTGTACACCAAAACAATTAGGTTCAATCATTAAATATAAAATGCCACTCGATCTTCCATGATTGTTCATTTTCATTTTTCACATTTTGTTATAAAATTCATATTTGGAAATAGGACCAATTAGTATCTTATTTGTTCAAACATTTTCTTAATACATACTATGTTCCAACAACGGTTGTTGTCATGCCATGAGTTTGATTGGCGTCAAACAATCTCGCAATGCCAAAATCTGTAATTTTTGGGTTCATCTCTTCATCTAGTAGAATGTTACTTGTTTTGAGATCACAATGAACAATTTGTAATCGAGAGTCTTCATGAAGATAAAGAAGGCCACGAGCAATATCTTTTATGATTTTGAAGCGTCTTTCCCAATTCAAAACTGCACGCTTCATTGGATCTACATAATTGCCCAAGCCAAAAATATAAAGATGTAATATTTTATAACTTAGTAAGTAAAGGTAAGGTTGGAAAAAGTATTGCAATTTACCAAATATGATATAATCAAGACTTTTATTGTAGACAAACTCATATATAAGCAGTCTTTCCCTTCTTTGTAAACAGAACCCTAGTAGTTTAACTAAATTTCTATGTTGAAGCTTCCCTGTCAGCAACACTTCGTTCTTAAATTCTGTTTCTCCTTGCTCAGAATTCTTAGTCAACCTTTTGATAGCAATATCATATCCATCGGAGAGCGTGCCCTATAATTAGTTATAAATTTTTAGTTTAAGTAGCTCTAAGAAGAGTATCATGATATATGTATTGTGTTTCAATAAAAAATAAAAAAAGGGTAAAACGGTTTTATTTTAACCTTATAAACAGTTCCAAATCCACCTTGACCTAGCTTATTTGCATCAGAGAAATTGTTTGTAGCTAATCTGATTGTCGCAAAGTCAAGTTGCAACAAATCTCCAACTTTAAGATCATTACCAGCTTCATCTTCAACCTCATCTTCATCCTCATATTTCTCTCTGTCTTGGCCTAGACATGTGATTTTACAAATATTTTGGTTAATGTTATAATACAATTAACAACTTTTAGTTTAATAGTATAAATTACCCTTTCCGTATCTATTTATAAGCGAAGGTTTATGTCGAATTGCCCACAAGAAGTATGCCAGCCACAACGACTGCTACAATGATAGCGATGACCGTTCTTAATTTCCTGCTCTTTCCTAATCTTGAAATCATGGTATACTAGTATTAGTTATGTTAGGGATAGTAAAATAAATATATTTTGACAAGTTTAAACTATAAGATTAAGTGATTATGTTAAGTATCATGCAGAATTTTAGTTCAAATATTATCTATAATAATTATTGACAAGACTTCATCTTTCAACTGAACTTTAAATTACTATTATCATTATCATGTTTCGCTTTTCACAGAAACTCTTCAGGTATGTTCGGACACAGGCTTGTTGCTTTGATTTCTGCTCTTCTTCCAGCACTTTTTGCTCGTGCCCAACTGATTTGCCGAAAATACCTTTGTGTTAATTATGTAACGCAAGAGTTAAATGTTGCGCGACTTAATTAACGCTGCATGAGTTAACTAACGCCGCGATAGTTAACTCACGTTACGTGCTGTTTTAAGGAAGGCAGAACGCCTCATTTCCTCATTTCTCATCTAAAATCTCAAAAAATCTCAAAAATCTCTCTCAAATCCAAAATTCCTTCAAGTTCAAATCAAACAACACTCCAATAACAAGTAAGTTTTCATAATCAAACACCATTAACCTTTTATGTTTATATGTTAGATTTTTTCTCTTAAATTAGAAAATTTTTAGATTTAGGGTTTGTTTAAATTTTAGTTTTTTTGGCAAGAAATCATACAATGTTTTCATGAAAATGACTTGTGTTGCTTAAATGTTTAGATGTTTGCATGTTTATTTATGTTGTAGTTTTGAGTTTTAGAGAATTTTTTTAGATTTAGGGTTTGTTTAAAATTTGATTTTTTTTGCAAGAAATGATACATGTTACATGTAAATGACTTATATTGCTTAATTGTTTACATGTTTGCATGTTAATGTTGTAGTTATGAGTTTTAAGGTTTATGTATAATTTGCACTCCAAGTGTTTGATGATATGTTTGAATGAGTTTTTCATTGATTGTTTTTAATTTTTTATTGTGTAGATTTGAAGCAATGTCCGATATGTTCGACGTTCATGCACAATTCAACGACGGAGAATCTCAAAGGTTGAAGGTTCAGTGCCTTGGTGTAACGTTAAGAGGTCTCAAGGATCAACTAAATGAATTCAACCAATGAGTCAACCCCGGGGACACAAGGAGGGTGGAATACGTTTGGTATAAACGTCCAACGCTCGACGAGGGGAGAATATCATTCAGTTGGGTGGAATTAACGAACGACGAAAACATGAGGAGCATGTGTTGGCAGCACACCATGTTCCAGTGGATCGATATGCGAGTAACGTTGCTGAGATCAACTGAAGATATTATCAACAATCTAATTCCGCCATAAGATCGTGATTAGGTAGGGAATGCACCTTCCAATTACAACAATTGTCTTACCCTGAAATGGAAATTCAAACTTGTTAAACGCCAGTTCCCAAACTTTCACCCGACAATTCTATTGTTCCATTCAAAATATTAAATTTCAGTTAGGCTGGTTTAGATGAAGGTATCGAATAAAAATTGCGTATTGAATAAATTTCGGGTGAATGTTTGAGTCCTGATGTTTAGCCAATTTGAATTTACCATTTCAAAGGTAAGACAATTGTTGTATTTGAAGGTGCAACCCGAATGTAATGTAATGATAAGACATTTTTAGGAACATGTATTATTGAGAATCAGCTATATAAGTTATGATATCGAATTCCTTCATATAAGATGAGTATCACGGAATGCACCTCATTCTTTATGTGATGACTCGTCTTATATGAAGGAATTTGATGTGATAACATATATAGTTGATATACATGTTGTTTATGCAATGTAATGTAACTTTTATTCGAATTTATTCAATACGCAACTTTATTCGAATTCACACTGAGTTTAATTAAGTTTTTTTTGATTTTTTTAATACGTAACTTTATTCGAATTTATTCAATACGCAATTTTTATTCGAATTCACGCTGAATTTATTCTAACTCATTAATTTACTTTATTCGAATTTATTAATTCAATACGCAATCATAAAATAAATGCAAAAATTAACAAAAATAAAGAAACAAAAATAATAGATATAAAATATCATTTCATTAATATAATTCTTATTACATTTACAATGGGGTAAAACTAAATCTGCGAAAAACTAAAAACCACCAAAAAACCTAGCTTCTGGTGGTAAAACTAAAAGAAATCCACAAAAAAACCAGCTTTCATATGGTAAAACTAAAAGAAATTCAAAAAAAAACCAGCCTTATTGGGGTAAACCAGCTTTCAGGCAACCTCGGCAATCCTTTAGTTCAATATCTCCTCTACAAAGTCCAATTGCATTTACTTTATCAGGTTCTTCGCCGTATGATAAATCGTAAAAACCGTAGTCTATTTCTTTGTTGGAATATATTTGTTCTAAAACGATGTCAAGGTTGGTTTGGTAGACACTACCATGGGTGAAGTTTCCGAGATTTTCGTTACATGCATGGTAGCGGAAAACTAATTGGTCGTTGGCTTTGGATTTTAAAGTAAAAATCAGAGAAAGTAGTGAAAACAGAATCAAGAGTGAAGAAAGCATAGTGCTCTCCTCTGAGAGAATGATGGTGGTAGTGAAAATTATTAAAGGGCAAATATCGGTTAAGTTTGTTCCAAAAAAATAAAATCGGGTAAGTATTATTAACAAAAATAAAAAAGACATTCGTCAAGTCTTCGCAGTAGCTGTCTAGTTTCTGTACCCCATTGATAATGTTAATTCAAGAAGAATGGTATTAACACGTCTTAAAGTCTATTTCCTCCCTTCCCAGATACGTCTCAGTTTTATAATGTGTAATATTTACTTTAATTATATTTTTTCTTTGTCAAGAATATATATAATTACGAGGGTTAATTAAGTTTTTAGACCCTATAAAGATTCACAGTTTTGTTTTTAGTCCCTACAAAATAAAATCACATTTTTTAGTCTCTGTGACATTTTCCTTAAACATTTTAAAGACCAAAACTGTTGATGGAAATTTTTGACAGGGACTAAAAGTGCTGATGGAAAAATTTATAGGGACTAAAAATGCTGATGGAAAATTTTATAGGGATTAAAAAGTGTGATTTTATTTTGTAGAGACTAAAAACAAAACTGTGAATATTTATAGGGACTAAAAACTTAATTAACCCTAATTACAAATGTGTTTTTTTAACATAATATAAATGTAAATATTAACATCTAAAATGTTTGATTTTGTCTCAATAAATATTTTTAAAATATAAAATTTTATCAGTTTATATTATATATAATAAAAATATTAATTGTCAAAGTTATATTATTTGTCATAATACGTATGTTAGAGAATAATTTATTATATCATTTGTCATAATCTAAGGATTATATATTTTTTTTAATCTCTATAAAACATTACAGCCAATTAAATTAAATTTAAACAAAAATTGAATTTAATTTTAGTATTTTTTATTTTATGGAGACTGCTCTTTTAAAAAAAACCGATTGTTGATAAAATAAAAACCCTTTAGAAAGAAAATAAAATTAATTTTAATTTAATTTTTGTAACAAAGTGATTTTAGAGGAGTATTTTTTTGTGGTGGTCAGGGATTGAACTCCGTATCTTGCATATATTATACTGAATTGTCTATATCAACTGAGTTAAACCCACGGACATATTTTAGAGGAGTATAAGAATATATTCAATCAACTCATCTAAAAAAATATATATATTTCACAGAGTTAACACAAAAGAAAAATATATTCAATTTTTAATTTAAATATTGGAGTCAATGTCAATCTACGCTGCATGACTCATTCAAAGCTAGCAAAAGTCATTCATGGTTTCTTATCATCTTACCGACATGAAACGTAGTGGTAAATATCTTTTCGCCATGAAGTTCTAAGGAATGTTATCATTTTGATATGGCAAATTGCAGGGTATATTCAAATATTTGAGTGTATTGGTACATCAAATTGTTAATTTAATAATTAAATTGAGTTGTTTTTTTTATAAAAAAAAAATTATTTTCTGTCATTGATAATTATAATAATTAAATTTTATTTACCAAAAGCTTCGACGAAATAAATTTTACTTTTTTTGGAATTTTTATTACTCATAATAAAGAATATTGGTTATTTTTTATGAGAAAATGTTAAAAATTTAATATGATTCTTATAAACAATGAATTGATGTTTTTTTTCTTATGAATGATGTTTTCTAAAATATAAATATTGACAAATAACTTTTTATTTTATAAATGATCGTTAATTTATTAATTTATAGAGGAAGAATACTTGTAAGGTGTACCGTAGAAGTTCCCTTTTGATATTAAATTAGAGGAACTAATAGCTTCTTTTTTTCAATAAAAAAATAGCTTTTTTTTTTACAAAAGGAACTATAAATAACTTCTTTTTTTTTTTTGAAAGAAGGAACTGTAAATAACCTAGTCACTTGAATTTATAAAATTGTATTTTCATATCTCTAAAATAAAAATGTCTAATGAAAATCACTCTCAATTTTCAATTTAATATTTTTTTTTTTGGAATGTAAAATTAATAGATGTTTTCTAATTCTATCATTTAATTACTATATTATGTTCATCACTTCGAGATAAATATTTTTTTCACTTTAAATTTATGCATGGTCACATTTAAAAATCAACCGTTGATATATTAAATTTGTAAAATATCATACTTTTTTGTTAAATGGTATAGAGGTTAGACTTACACACTATAAATATAGAGAAATAAGAAATCAGAATTTCGAATGTCGATCCCTATATATTGATTTTTAAGAATTTAATATTTTTTCTTAATATTTTATCTCTATTTTATCAAGAGGCGTTTCATGATATTATTATCTATTTTGTGTAGACTTGATTGTTTTCATGTTATTATTCAGAGTAATGCACTTGTTTAAAATGTGAATTAGTTTTTTTTTTTCAAGCACTGATGTTTTTTTTTATAAGGAAAGCACTGATGTTAGTAATTTATTTTTTTAAAAGTAAAATATTAGTAATTTAATTGTTAAATTAGTTTATGTCTTCTTTTGTTTGAGTTTGAGTTCAAGGCGTTTAACTTTTAACTCAAACAACCATTCAATTCAAACAACTATTCAAACCCCTACCGCCAACAATAAGGGATGAGAATATGTAAGATTCACTTACATTCGTCTACGATCTAGCTTATGTCAAACTCCGGTAATGTCATACTTCTTCTTTCTTAAATAGAGAATACCAAGACTTTTTTAGAAGCATATTTAGTTAAAAATGTCACGTCACATGCCATAAGAAAAGCCTTGTAGACCAACTAAACCAACCTATTGAAATAAATATGAATAACATTTTTTATATATTACTATTATATTAAATTTTGTATTTTGGTTTAAATTATAAATTAGTTAGATTTTTTAAATTTAAGCTTATTAATATATATATATATATATATATATATATATATATGTGTGTGTGTGTGTGTGTGTGTATGTTTATATATATTAT